>Ga0265298_10002834_pt1 | contig 23562 bp, 17 predicted proteins | sample AusTroGonzalo_MG_3_FD_193486 | JGI IMG/M metagenome (GOLD analysis project Ga0265298, IMG submission 193486) | Bovine rumen microbial communities from tropical cattle in Woodstock, Queensland, Australia - Gonzalo_01 | ecosystem: Host-associated > Mammals > Digestive system > Stomach > Rumen ...
TGACCACCGGTCTTCCCGCTTCACCGGGTGCCGCTTGCGGTCAGATCGTATTCAATGCCGATGACGCTGAGGCTTGGCACAAGAACGGCCACAAGGTTATCATGGTACGTATCGAGACTTCACCTGAGGATCTGGCCGGTATGGCTGCTGCCGAGGGTATCCTGACATGCCGCGGCGGTATGACCAGCCACGCTGCAGTTGTTGCCCGCGGTATGGGTAAGTGCTGCGTATCAGGTGCCGGTGCCCTGAGCGTTGACTACGTTAAGAAGACAGTAAAGATTGAGGATGTTGTCCTCAAGGAAGGTGACTATATTTCAATCAACGGTTCTACCGGTCAGGTATTCCAGGGTCAGATTGAAACCAAGGCTGCTGAGATAAGCGGTGACTTCGCTGAGCTGATGGACCTCTGCAACAAGTACACACGTCTGGTTGTACGCACCAACGCCGATACTCCTCACGATGCTGAGGTAGCCCGTACATTCGGTGCCGTTGGTATCGGCCTTTGCCGTACCGAGCATATGTTCTTTGAGGGTGAGAAGATCAAGGCCATGCGTGAGATGATCCTTGCTGAGAACAAGGAGGGCCGTGAGAAGGCTCTTGCCAAACTGCTCCCCTACCAGACCAAGGACTTCTACGGAATCCTGAAGGCTATGGACGGACTGCCAGTAAACATCCGTCTGCTTGATCCCCCATTGCACGAGTTCGTACCTCACGATAAGAAGGGTCAGCAGGAGATGGCTGATGCCATGGGCGTAACTCTGGAGCAGATCAAGGCTCGCGTTGAGTCTCTCTCAGAGAACAACCCGATGCTGGGTCACCGTGGCTGCCGCCTGGGCAATACCTATCCAGAGATCACCGAGATGCAGACTAAAGCTATCATCGGTGCAGCTATCCAGCTCCGCAAGGAGGGCATGAATCCGAAACCGGAGATCATGGTTCCGTTGGTTGGTAAACACTATGAGTTTGAGCAGCAGGAGGAGATCATCCGCGCTACTGCAGCCAAGCTGTTTGAGGAGGAGGGCGTTAAGCCGTTCGAGTTCAAGGTTGGTACAATGATTGAGATCCCGCGTGCCGCTCTTACCGCTGATGCAGTTGCTGCCCGCGCCGAGTACTTCTCATTCGGAACCAATGACCTGACACAGATGACATTCGGATACTCACGTGACGATATCGCTTCATTCCTGCCGGTTTATCTGGAGAAGAAGATCCTTAAGGTTGACCCGTTCCAGGTTCTGGACCAGAAGGGTGTCGGCCAGCTCATCAAGATGGCCGTTGAGAAGGGCCGTTCAGTTCGTCCCGACCTCAAGTGCGGTATCTGCGGCGAGCATGGCGGCGAACCTTCATCAGTCAAGTTCTGCGACAAGGTTGGTCTGAACTACGTGAGCTGCTCACCGTTCCGCGTGCCTATTGCAAGACTTGCAGCAGCACAGGGTGCAATTGAGAACTGCTGATTGCAGTTTTCAATTACACCCCAAACATCCTTTTAGTTTTCTAACAGCAAAAGGAGAATATAACAAAGGTGGGGATAACATCTCCACCTTTTATTATAATTCAAGAAGCCCCATAAGAAACAATTCAGACAAAATGTGGACCAAATCCCGTATTTTTCAGGCTGTAAAATATGTATTCTTAGTACAGATTTTAGCACTGTTCTTTTTTAGCATAATAAGAATTGCTTTTATAGCTGTCAATTTTCCTGATGATACACCGTTTATTGTCAGTGATATATTACATGCACTGATAATAGGAGTCAGATTTGATAATCATATTGCATCATACATATCTTTACTACCGTTACTTTCGGCAGTAGTGATCTCCCTGTTTAAAAGAATAAAGCTTAAAAGCTTTTTCCGCATACTGAATTGCTATTATTACATCCTCTATACCATAGCCTTTCTGATTGCAGTTTCTAATATCAGGTATTTTGCTTTTTTCGGGTGGCATATCAATATCGAGGCTTTCTCATGGTTCAAGTTCTTCGGCACTACAACCGGAATGCTGGTCGATGACAAATCCAACTATCCATATCTGGTAATAGCACCTGCGTTCTGCGCATTATTTATCTTTTCACTGAAAATTCTTTTCAAGAAATACAACCCGGAGATCCGGGAATACACTGACAAGTGGAAAAAAATCCTGTCATATTCTGCAACTTTTATTTTTGCCACCGGGATCTGTTTCATAGGTATGCGCGGCAGTTTTCAAAGGTATGTCATCAAGGTAAGTTTCGCTTCTTTCTCTGACATCCCGTTTTATAACCGTATCGGCAACAATCCTATTTTCAATATCGTAGAATCATTAAAACAAACCCGGAAAAACGTTGATGCTGAAATAATCAAAAATGCAGACGCAGATCATGCATTGTCATTTGTAACCAACGAACTGGAAATACCAGACAATGACACAAAACACCCCTTAAACCGTACTGTCTCATTTTCAGACAATGGCACAAAACTCAATGTCATACTCGTTTTAATGGAGTCTATGACATTAAACAACCTTTCACTTGAATATAACGGCCAACCATTGACTCCGTTTTTAAGGGAATTAAGGGAAAGTTCCATATATTTTGAGAATTTCTATTCGGCAGGTATACATACCAATAACGGCATGCTGGCAACGATGTACGGTTATTCGCCGAATTTCTTACAACCGTGTATGAATCAGCCTTCCGACTTATATACCGGACTACCATATTGGCTGAAAAAACACGGATATAAGACATATACTTTCGTGACAAGCAATCCTCAATATGACAATATGAATTCATTCTTATTGGATAACAACATTGACAGGATTTACTCACAATATGATTATCCCAATGATAAGATAGTAACCCGTTTTGGTGTCAGGGATGATTATTTGTTTGAATATGGAACTGATTTCTTTAATAAGAATACGGATACAGAGCCGTTTTTTGCAATGTTTCTGACTTGCAGCAACCATTCGCCGTACTCCATACCTGAAAAGTATACTGCTTACGGAGCCGATATAGATGAACAGGCAATAGCATACGCAGATGATGCCCTAAAAGAGTTTTTTGAGAAAGCAAAAGAAACATCATGGGGTAAAAACTCCGTTTTTGTCTTTGTAGCCGACCACGGAAGCCCACGGATAAGCCAATCTTATGATATGGCATATTTTTACAACAGGATACCGTGTTATATTTATTCGGAGGCTTTTAAAGACAAAGCAAATAAATATGACGTAATAGGCGGACAGATCGATTTATTTCCGACAATAATGGGATTGTTGCAATTAGATTATGTCAATAACACATTAGGTGTTGATTTACTGAAACAACAGCGGGAATATATTTATTTTGTATCAGATGAACATCTGGGTTGTGCCGATAAGGAATATTTCTACTGCTATAACATAAACTCAAAACAGGAGTTCTTATACAAAATCGGAAATACAGAGAATATCATTGACCAAAACAGAGAAAAAGCATCCGCAATGCGTGACTATGCCGTAAACATGATGAAAATCAACAATACTGCCGTCAAAGAAAAATGGATAAACGCGGAATAAGACTGAAAGACATACTATCCTACCCTGTCAGGATGGAGAAGGTGCTGTTTACTTTCAGTATCCTTATGGAACTGATCATCTTAGCTGCAGCACACATCATGGGCATGGGCGGTGATCTTTTCCTGGGAACACTGATGCCCATATTTGACTGTTATGTCATTTGCCTTGCAGCAAGTATGCTCAAGAAAATCCGTTTGGATTGGATAGTGTGGTTCATTTCAATAACCATATTCACAGGTGAATTGTTTACAATCATTTTCTACCGGTCTGAATATAATATCAGGGTATTACAACTTGTCCTTGAAACAAATCCTGGAGAGGCTGGCGAATTCATCATATCTGCTCTACTCCATCCCGCATTATGGATTTCAATTGCAACAACAGCAGCCGCCATATATCTGAGCAATCTTTTAATCAGAAAGATACATTTACACCCAAGACTCAGGCCTACGTTTTCATGGATTGGAATAGCGCTTATACTGTGGTCCGGAACACGACAGATTCCTGCATACATAAAACTGGGACGATGCCTCAACGCCAAAGGATATGAGGCATTTACAGAGAAACGTTATATGCCACACCTGTCCACTACATGCGTAAGGCTTATCCACGGCATTGCATTCAACAAAGCCCAGTCAACGGAACTTGACGTGCTGACAGCCACCGTACAAAACACTCCGGAATCATATTCCTCAAAGGAGTGCCCGCTTATAGTACTTATAATAGGAGAATCTTTCTCCAAATATCATACACCCCTTTATATTCCACAGGCTCTTCCCACCAATCCCAAACTGGAAAGTCTGAAAGATGACGGGTATCTTATACCTTATACTGATGTAGTTACTACAAGTAACCTCACATCAAACGTTATGAGGAACATGTTTTCCATGTGGGACAAAGAATATAGTGACAGTTGGACTCACCACACGCTGTTTCCAGCCATATTCCGTAAATCAGGATACAACGTATGGTATCTGACCAACCAGTTTGCACTGAACAGTTCAGACATATGGAATGGAATAGGCGGAACCATATTCAACAAGCCCGAGTTATCAGAATGCCTGTTTGACTGGCGCAACGATGTACTTAAACAATATGATGGAGAGCTTCTTGGTCTGATACCTGATACCATGCAGATCTTCAATCGCCCCACTCTGCTCATTGTTCATCTGATGGGACAGCATGTAAAATACAGATCACGTTACCCTGAGGAGTTTGACCGATTCAAATCCGATGATGTCCGGAATGAATTTGGAGGAACAAAAGGCAAACAGATAATTGCAGAATATGCCAATGCCACGCTCTACAACGACTTTGTGGTGGACAGCATCTGGAGTATAGTCAAAGGGCACGATGCCGTAGGCATATATCTGTCAGATCATGGAGAGGAGGTATATGACTGGCGTGACTTTCACGAACGTACAGATGAGAAACAGATGTCACCCAATGTTGCAAAATACCAGTTTGAGATACCGTTCATGTTCTTTATGTCAGATGAATTCATATGCAAGCACGGCGATCTGGCAAGAAGGATCAGAGACTTCCATGACAGGCCTCTGATAAACAGCAAGCTAAAGCACACATTACTCCGACTGGCCGGAATAAACACTCCTGAGTACAAGCCTACCGATGATATCCTGTCAGACGAGTTCGATATTAATGCCCCGCGATATATCGGCAACCACATCAATTATGATTCCCTGTTCGGAAACGGAGAAACCAGTAATAGGTAGAATGGAAATCGATAAAAGTGCTGTTGGCAAGGAAGATATCCGTCTCGTCACCAAGTGACTTTACCCTATCAACAAACGATTTGTATCTGGATAATTCCTCGTTGTACTGCACAGGAAACATGTTCATGGCACTACTGTCACCTAGAGACACGAGAGCCTGCATGTAATATTGAGGCACAATCCTGTATTGGGACAGTTCAATGCTGTCAGCAAAACCACAGAGATCACCGGCAAGAAGACGTGATGCCAGATATGCCTGAGTACCAGGAATCTCATTAAGAGCCTCTGAAAGAGATATCGGATCCGAGATGCTATAACTGAACAGCAGTTCCCCTATTCCACTTCCGACAGGATTAGATTCAAATGGAACTTCAAGCATGGCCTTGGCACGTAAATAATCAATATATCTGTCAGACTCCTCCTCACTACGACCCAAATCAAGAATCTTACCATACTCTCCTTCAGAAAGCAAACGCTCCATTGTAAGGCGACGATGCAGATTCTCATCAGTATTGCCAAGAAATCCCACCATGCTGAACAGCAAACACATAATCAACAGATTACCAGTCAGAGTGCGTGGACGGTCATTGTAATCTGACCTGGGAACAGAAGCGACCATCCTGCAAACAAAAACCATAACGACTGCGAGAACTGCAATTACAATCCAGACCGTTGAGCTCTGTCCAAAAAAAGAATCTCCGTCATAACCCGTTATAGCCCCTAAGAACACTGCAGGAAACAGATAGTTACACGCATACAATCCTTTCTTGAAGCGCAGGATATAACGTCCGGGGATAACCAAAGACAATGACAAAGCAACAAGGAGCAAGGAAATGACCATATGATTATGGTGCTGTAGCACATTGGCTGATTCTATACCGTAAAACAAATTATTGTATGCAGCACATAGCAGATCCTGCTGAAAGAAGAATAACCAGCAGAATGCGAAAACAGAAAACAGTATTCCGCACAGCCAACGGACGCACTTGTCACATAGTTTATTTTCCATTCGCTCTGACTTTCTTGAGAACCACAGCTGAACGGGCCGGCAAATAGAGTTTGAGCCATTCCTTACGAACCTTTTTATATAAAGGATCCATTAAGGTAAAATGCTCTACGCCATCATCTATCCGTCCATATCCGCCAAACTCTATGCTGTCGCTGTCCAAAACGGTCTTGTATGAGCCTTTTGGTACAAGGAAACCGTAATCAGTGAATGACTGCGTGGGGTTGAAATTAAATACGAATACCAGATCACCCCTTCCGAATGCCAACACCTGATCTCCGTCATTATGCCAATACTCAACCACATCCTTATCCTGCAAATTCTTTACAGAACCCAACAATCTGATCATGGCACGGTCAAAATCACCAAGCCAGCTGTATGCCAGCTGCCTGTTATCAACAAGACTCCACTGACGACGTGCATACTTATGACTCCAGCCATTACCTTCACGCGGAAAATCAATCCACTCCGGATGACCGAACTCATTACCCATGAAGTTAAGATAACCTCCATTTATAGTAGATGCGGTGACAAGTCTTATCATCTTATGCAGAGCAATGCCACGGGATGTCACGTCATTTCCGCCGTCCTTGGTAAAGTGCCAGTACATATCAGCATCAATCAAGCGGAAAATGACTGTCTTGTCACCCACAAGAGCCTGGTCATGACTCTCTACGTATGATATTGTCTTTTCATCCTTACGGCGATTTGTAACCTCCCAGTAAATACCCGCCATAGACCAATCCTCATCTTTCTTCTCCTTGATTGTCTTGATCCAATAGTCCGGGATATTCATTGCCAAGCGGTAATCAAAACCGAATCCGCCGTCAATGAAAGGAGCGGCCAGTCCCGGCATTCCGCTCACCTCCTCAGCTATGGTAATAGCATTAGGATTGAACTGATGTATAACGCGATTGGCCAGCATCAGGTAACAGATGGCGTCATCATCCTGATGGCCGTTGAAATAGTCATCATAGTTACAGAAAGCCTCACCCAAGCCGTGGCTGTAATAAAGCATGGATGTAACACCGTCAAAACGGAAACCGTCAAACCTGAACTCATCCAGCCAGTATTTGCAGTTGGAAAGCAGATAGTGCAGAACCTGAGTCTTTCCGTAATCAAAACATAGTGATCCCCATGCGGAATGCTCGTGACGGTCGCCCGGCAGAAAATACTGATTGGGATCACCCGCCAGATTACCCAAGCCCTCATATTCATTCTTGACTGAATGTGAGTGTACAAGATCCATAATGACCGATATCCCCATGCCATGGGCGGTATCTATCAGTTCCTTGAGTTCCTCCGGAGTGCCAAACCGTGATGAAGGAGCAAAGAAACTTGATACATGATAGCCAAAACTTCCATAATATGGATGTTCCTGTATTGCCATCACCTGTATGCAGTTATAACCGGCCTCCTTGACGCGCGGCAGGACATTATTCTTGAATTCGATATATGTACCTACACCCTCACGCTCCTGAGCCATGCCCACATGGCATTCATATATGAGTAGCGGATCCTGTTTAGGCTTGAAAAATTTATGTTTGAATTTATACTCCTTCTTGGGATCCCACACCTGCGCTGAAAATATCTTGGACCTATCGTCCTGCACCACCCTGCGACACCATGCAGGAATACGGTCACCCTGACCGCCGTTCCACTTTACGCGCATTTTATAATGCTGCCCGTGCCCAATCATGCCTATCGGAATACGCAGTTCCCAATCACCGGCATCATTGATGCGTTTCAGGCGGAAACGCTCCTGTTCCTCCCAACCTGAGAAATCACCTATAAGGAAAATCTCGGTAGCATTAGGAGCCCACTCCCTGAACATCCAACCGCCTTCAGTACGGTGGAGTCCATAATAGAGATAGCCTGTGGCAAAATCCGCAAGGCTCATCTTTCCACCGGTAAGTTCACTCTCACGCCACAACGCATGGTCATGCCGGCCTTCAATGGCAGCCTGATATGGCGACAGCCAAGGGTCATTCTCTATAATTCTCAACATGATTTCCTGATCTTTACGATAAGTTTAAGAATACCATCTTTTGTAATGGCCGGAGCGTGCCCTTCGCTCGGGAAGAACACAACAAACATTCCTTTCCTGACATTAAGGTAAGTATCACACAATCCGGGATAGAATGCAACATCCCTTTCTGCACTGTACGGTTTTGAAGGAGCCGGCATGAACGGAGCCGACAGAAATCCCATCTCCTCATCCGATGATATCGGGACCTGGATATCAATATACTCCTTGTGTGCTTCAATAGGTACCTCATCACGTGTCTGAGCATCCTGACGGTTAACATTGACAAAGAGATCATCACCCTGCAGAATGATTCTGCCGGGAGTAAGTTCTGTAAGATCCGTCTTACGGAAAAAATCAACGACTTTATCCATTAGCGGACTGATATTTCCGTAGCACTCAAGTCTGTCCAGCGTATCAAGTATCATAACCTTAATATATGATTGTCTTTATTTTCTTTCCTGATTTATCCTTTACCGTGAATGTGCCGGTACGGAAACCTTCCTTAAAGAGACCTTCAAGACGTGTTCCGTCAGCTTCCTCAACTATGCCATTGCCATCAACAACACCATTTACAAAAGTGCCTTTGAATTTAGTTCCGTCAGCCAGACTCATGGAACCTTCTCCCCATGGCGTATCATTCTGCCATTCGCCGTAATACTTGTCACCATTGGCCCAAATCATCTGACCGGAACCTTCGCGACGGTTATCCTTCCACTCACCGTCATACACAGAGCCGTCAGTCCATGTAAAAACACCTTTTCCATCAGCCAAGCCATTTCTCAATGAACCCTTATATGAATCACCATTTGCAAATGTATATTCTCCGCTTCCGGTTATGGTGCCATTTCTGAACTGCCCCTTATATGAATCACCGTTGGCCATCACACACGTGCCGTTACCGTTCTCCATATCGTTTTTCCACAAACCGACATAGGAGTAGGTACTGCTTTTGTATTCTCCCTGGCCTTCACGATGTCCTTTCTCCCATGAACCACGATACTCAGCACTGTCACACCAGCACATCAGTCCCGTTCCGTTTCTAAGATCATTCTCCCATTCACCGGAATAATATGAGCCATCCGCCCACATATAAACACCTTTTCCGCCACGTTCATCACTCTTCCAGTCACCCTTATATACATCACCCGATACGTATTGGAATTCACCCTCACCGGAACGGACATCACCCTCCCAGTATCCTGTGTATATATCTCCGTTTGAGTAGTGACATGTACCTACCCCTTTACGCAGACCTTTTTCAAATGCGCCATCGTAAACATCGCCGTTTACATATTCCATACGGCCGGTACCTGAAGGTTTGCGCAGTTTCATCTGACCGATATAAACTGAACCGTCACTCAACACATGACGATTTTTCTGTTCCTGTTTTATACTGTCTTGCCGAGCCCATGAAGCTAACGGCAAAGAGAGCATGACAATTATATATATCAGTCGAGATATCATAGAGAATGCTCTTTCAGGAAACGTTCAGCAGCAGCAAGGTCATCAGGAGTATCAATACCTATCGTCTCAACATCCGTAACACCTACCTTGATACGGTATCCGGCAGAAAGCCAACGCAATTGCTCGAGACTCTCTGCCTTCTCAAGCAGGGCCTGCGGCAAACGGGTTACAGCCTCCAACACATCAGCACGAAAGGCATACAGACCGATATGCTTGTAGTAATTATGTCTGGCAGGCCATTCAACCTCAGGGATACCTCTCAGATAAGGTATCACACTACGGCTGAAATAAAGGGCATTCCAATTGTCATCAACCACCACCTTGGGACTGTTGGGATTAGCAACCTTCTCAAAAGGAGTATCAGGAGCAAAAGGTTTTACAAGCGTGGCTATATCCGTATCCTCGCTCTCAAACAGGCTCTTTATAGTCTGTAACTGAGAAGGCTGTATGAAAGGCTCATCACCCTGGATATTAACTACAACATCCACCTTGACACCGCATTTGATAAACGCCTCATAGCAACGGTCTGTACCGCTCTTATGATCTTCACGTGTCATAATGGGTACGAAACCACCCTCTTTGACCGCGTCAAAGATGCGTGCGTCATCAGTTGCCACAAACACATGGTCAAACACTTTTTTAGCCTGTTCACATACACGGATTACTACAGGCTTGCCGCCCAAAACCGCCAAAGGCTTGCCTGGAAAACGCGTTGATGCGTATCTGGCAGGTATAATTGCTGCAAATTCCATCAGAAAGTATTAATAGAATGATTATCCAGAACCACGCCGCGTGATTCATCGTCATCTCCGCAAGGATCAAAATCCTCCGGGATATCAAAACGGGTACTCGGCAGATAGCCCAATGCCATTGAATCAGCATATACCCTATCCATAAACATGCCGAATACAGGCAGTGCCGCATGAGCGCCCTGTCCGTGATTCATATCATCAAAATGTATGTCACGGTCCTCACCACCTACCCAGCAACCTGCCACAAGATCAGGTGTGTAACCCATGAACCATGCATCAGAATGGTTATCAGTAGTACCTGTCTTACCGCCGCAATCTATCTTATAGAATGTGGGGAACAGACGTGAACTGCGCAGACGTGTTCCCGTGCCCTCGTTCACGACAGCGCGCATCATATCTATCATCTTGTACGATGTCTCCTCACTCACCACCTCATTGCTGCGTGATGAGAACTGTGCAATGATATTGCCCTCAGCATCTTCAATTCTGGTAACATAAAGAGGCACAGTACGTATTCCATGATTCACGAATGCAGTGTAGGCACTTACCATCTCCTCAATAGAGACATCGCAAGTACCAAGGCAGAGTGACACTACCGGATCTATAGACTGGTTACGGAGGCCGAATTCATGCAACAGGTTTACAAACGCATAAGGATCAAGCTGGTTCATAAGCCACGCTGTAACATTGTTATTGGAACGTGACAAACCCCACTTGAGGGAAACCAACTGACCAAGCATCTGCTTACCGTCATCCTTGGGCCGCCATATCTGACCTGATTCTGTGAGTATGGTCTGTGTCTCGTTCACGCACTGGTCACAGGGAGAAAAGCCGCTTTCCATTGCCAGAGAATAGAGATATGGTTTCATCGTAGAACCCACCTGACGACGTCCTTTTGTAACCATGTCATACTCAAATGCGTGAAAATCAGGACCACCCACATACGCTTTTACATATCCTGTCTTAGGTTCCATACACATAAAGCCTGTACGCAGGTAATGTTTCATATAAAGTATGGAATCCAACGGAGTAAGGACGGTATCTATTAAACCATCGTATGAGAAAAGGCTCATCTGGACCGGAATGTCGAATACCTTCCGGATAGTATCCATTGACAAACCGCGCTCTCTGAGTATCCTGCCACGCCTTGACTCCCTGATAGCCTGATTAAGGATACTGTTCATCTGCTCAGTAGTGATGTTTGAAGTAAACGGAGCCCTCCTGGCATTCTTCTTGGCCTTAAAGAATTCAGGCTGCAGATAGCCTTGCAGCTGCTCCTTCACCGCATCCTCCGCATACTGCTGCATACGTGAGTCAATGGTCACATATATCTTGAGGCCATCCGTGTAGAGATTATAGGGAGTACCGTCTTCCTTGAAATTCTTGTTGCACCATCCGAACAGAGGATCCTGTTCCCAATCTAGAGAGTCCTCATAATACTGTTGCCTACGGTAAGCACCTTGATTGTATCTGGAACGGTCCGGCTTGACTTCAGACATTTTCACGCGAAGATAAAGCCTGAAATAGGCAGCCAGTCCCTCTTTATGGTCAACATTATGATAGTCAAGAACCAAGTCTGTAGCTTGAAGGGAATCCATCTCAGCCTCAGTAAGATAGCCGGCTTTCTGCATCTGGCTGAGCACTACATTCCTACGCTCACGGGTTCTCTCTGGACGTGACTTCGGATTGTAGAGAGCTGCATTCTTACACATGCCAATCAAGGTAGCCGATTCCTCGGCATTCAGCTCTGACGGAAGCTTGCCGAAATAAGTATGAGCAGCAGTGTGAATACCTACAGAGTTGTTCACAAAATCATATTTGTTAAGGTAGAGAGTAATTATCTCCTCTTTGGTATAATAGCGTTCGAGTTTGACTGCAGTCACCCATTCGGCCGGTTTCTGCATTGCTCTCTGGAATATATTGCGAGCCACACGTCCAGTGTAAAGCTGCTTGGCCAGCTGCTGGGTAAGAGTACTGCCGCCGCCCGCGCTGCGCTGCTGTAGAATGACGCTCTTGACGATAGCTCTGACAAGTGACTTGAGATCAATACCCGAGTGATCCTGGAAGCGGGCATCCTCTGTAGCTATAAGTGCTTTGACAAGATACGGTGACAGATCCTCAAAATCCACCCAAACCCGGTTCTCCTGTGACCTGTGTATGGTACCCAGTACAACACCGTCAGATGAGATTATCTGGGATGCGAACTTATCGATAGGATTCTCCAGGTCCTCTACTGAAGGCGAATGTCCGATCCATCCGTCACTGATACCTTTGAAAAAAATGAATATGGACAATATTCCAGCCAGAAACAAAATCCACAATCCCAGTATGATACGTTTAAATGTCTTGCTCATCAGAAAAAATACTGTTGTTCCTATGCCTTTTTCATCCGTATGGATGAACTACACATTATTCCACAAATTTAGCACAAAAACGCGGTATTGGAAATACACTTCAGCCAAAATTTGGTATTTTATGGAAAGTTATGAACAAGCACTCCGATAGTTGGTTTTTTATTAGTAATTTTGGGCTCCCGAACAAACTATACACAAATGGACCAAACAGGCAGAAGTCTGATTTCACTTGAAGGGCTGAACAGGGAAGACATTCTCTGGCTCTTGGGCCACGCAGCCAAGTTCGAGGCCAATCCCAACAGCAAGATTCTGGACGGGAAAATAGTAGCTACACTCTTTTTTGAACCTTCAACCAGGACCAGACTCAGTTTTGAAACTGCAGTGAACCGGTTAGGCGGTCGTGTCATCGGTTTTTCCGATGCAGCTACCACCAGTTCTTCAAAGGGTGAAACACTCAAGGACACCATAATGATGGTTAGCAATTATGCTGACCTCATTATCATGCGCCATTATCTGGAAGGAGCCGCCCGATACGCGAGCGAGGTATCCCCTGTACCTATCATCAATGCCGGCGACGGAGCAAACCAGCATCCGTCACAGACCATGCTTGACCTCTACTCCATGCTCAAGACCCAGGGACGTCTGGATGACTTGAACATATATCTGGTAGGCGACCTCAAATACGGGCGTACCGTGCACTCCATGCTTACGGCCATGAGATTCTTCAATCCCACATTCCATTTTATCTCTCCCGATGAGCTTAAGATGCCGGAGGAGTACAAGGAATACTGCCGCAACAACGGCATCAAATTCCAGGAGCACACCAGTTTCAATGAAGAGACCATAGCTGATGCCGACATTCTCTATATGACAAGAGTACAGCGCGAGCGCTTTACAGACCTTATGGAGTATGAACGTGTAAAGGACATGTTTATCCTGAGAAACGAGATGCTACGTAGCGCCAAGCCCAACCTCAAGATCCTGCATCCGCTGCCAAGAGTGAATGAAATAGCTCAGGATGTTGACGCCAATCCGCATGCATACTATTTCCAACAGGCCAAGAATGGTCTTTTTGTTCGTGAGGCTCTGATATGCAATGCCTTGAATCTTCTAAAATGACAGTCATGGAGAAATCAGCAAAATCAGAACTGCTTGTAGCAGCGCTTGAGAACGGAACGGTGATTGACCACATTCCGTCTGACAAAGTGTTTGACGTAGTAAACCTGTTAGGACTGACCGGAATAAACACCCCCATCACTATAGGCGCCAATCTGAGCAGCAAGAAGATGGGGAGTAAAGGAATAATCAAGATAGCAGACAAATATTTTTCTGAGAAAGAGTGCAGCAAGCTTTCTGTTATAGCCCCCAACATAGTCCTCAACATTATTCGTGACTATGAGGTTGTTGAAAAGAAACGCATAGCCATGCCCGATGAGGTTCGTGGCATAGTAAAGTGTGGCAATCCCAAATGCATCACCAATCACGAGCCTATGCAGACTGTGTTTGATGTCGTTGACAAAAGAAACGGAACACTACGCTGCCGCTATTGCAACAAAGATATCCATAAAGGTGACATCAAACTGCTGTAACAATGAGGCGCCATGTAATGATATTGCTTGCTTTACTGCTTCCCTCTTTAGCATTATATGCTGAGAGAACGGACAGGAATGACCCTCCTGTCAAAACTCTCACATGGGGAGCCAGAATAGGTTTTGCGGCTACCGGCTCTTTTTTACATGACGCTTACATAAACGGCCATGAATACACGGAATACATACAGGATACACAGGTGGGCAATTTCGCAGCCCTACAAATCAGGCTTAACACCAGAAAACTGCTCATCCAATCAGGACTGGGATTGAGTTTCAACAAATCATCCTTCAATCTTGACAAGAACAGTTGGGACCTGAATTCCACGAAAAAAGATATCATATCCTGCTCATATTCCATGGTATCATTAATCGTGCCTCTCCAGTTTGGATTCAACATCATAAACAGCCACCCATACTGTATGTCTGCATTCACAGGACCACTTCTAAGATATACTCCTGATAAATACTATTCTGTAGAATATGTAGAGTACAATCAGCCATATCATTTTACAGATTCCCCTACCAGGATTATTTTAGGTTGGACTGCCGGATTCAGTGTTCAGATAGGAAGGACTTTCCTGGATTTTGAATATGAGGTTACAATAAACAATGTGGCCGAACCCATGCATGAGAATACAGGAGTTAATCCCATACCGGATTACAGATTAAACAGAAGAGCAAGTGTAATATCATTCTCTTATGGAATATTGTTTTGACAAGTAAACCAACAACATAAATTATGAAAAGAGATCAAGAGATTTTTGACATCATTGAGCGCGAGCATCAGCGTCAGGCCAAGGGCATTGAGCTGATTGCATCAGAGAACTTTGTAAGTGACCAGGTTATGCAGGCCATGGGTTCATGCCTTACCAACAAATATGCCGAGGGTTATCCCGGTAAGCGTTACTACGGTGGCTGTGAGGTTGTTGACGAGGCTGAGAGCCTTGCCATAGCACGCATCAAGAAACTGTTCGGTGCAGAATATGCAAACGTACAGCCCCACTCCGGTGCACAGGCTAACGCAGCCGTACTGCAGGCTGTTCTTATGCCGGGTGAAACCTTTATGGGTCTTAACCTTGCACACGGCGGTCACCTGTCACACGGTTCTGCTGTCAACTCATCAGGTATCCTCTACCATGCCGTAGGTTATGACCTGAACCCCGAGACCGGTCGTGTTGACTATGACAAGATGGAGCAGTTGGCTCTTGAGGTCAAGCCCAAGCTCATTATCGGTGGTGGCTCAGCATATTCACGCGAGTGGGATTACGCCCGCATGCGTAAGATTGCCGATGAGGTTGGCGCACTCCTGATGATTGATATGGCACACCCCGCAGGACTCATCGCAGCAGGTCTGCTTGAGAACCCTGTAAAGTACGCTCACATCGTTACATCTACCACCCACAAGACACTGCGCGGTCCCCGCGGCGGTATCATCCTGCTGGGTAAGGACTTCCAGGATCCACGTGGCCGCAAGACCCCCAAGGGTGAGATAAAGATGATGTCACAGCTCATTGATTCAGCCGTGTTCCCCGGAACACAGGGCGGTCCTCTGGAGCACGTTATTGCAGCCAAGGCCGTAGCATTCGGTGAGGCTCTCCAGCCTGAGTTCAAGGAGTATCAGATCCAGGTTCAGAAGAACGCCAAGAAACTGGCTGAAGAACTGACCAAGCGCGGATTCACCATCGTATCAGGCGGCACAGACAACCACAGCATGCTGGTTGACCTGCGCTCCAAGTATCCGGACCTGACCGGTAAGGTTGCAGAGAAGGCTCTTGTTGCTGCCGATATCACCGCCAACAAGAACATGGTTCCGTTTGATTCACGCAGTGCATTCCAGACTTCAGGTCTCAGGTTCGGTACTCCGGCCATCACCACACGTGGTGCCAAGGAGGACCTGATGGTTACCATCGCTGAGATGATTGAGGAGGTTCTCAACGCACCTGAGGATGACGCTGTAATAGCAAAGGTTCGTGCCCGCGTCAACAGCATCATGAAGGATTATCCCATGTTCGCATATTGATAACAGGTGACAGATTCTAAAAAAACCCGGCCTGCAGGTCGGGTTTTTTAATATAAAAACCGAACTTTGTGCAATCAGACCTTACATTAACAGAATGAAAGTAGTATGTGACTCACATATACCTTTTCTCAAAGGAGTATTGGAACCATACGCTGATGTGGTATATCTGCCGGGCAACGGCATAACCCCTGATGACGTACGCGATGCCGATGCGCTTATTGTCAGGACCAGAACCAGGTGCGATGCAGCACTGCTCCAAGGCTCAAAAGTAAGATTCGTAGCAACCGCGACTATCGGATATGACCACATCGACACTGCATGGTGTGAATCTAACGGCATAAGCTGGACAAATGCTCCCGGATGCAACTCGTGGTCTGTCCAGCAGTATATGGGTTCTCTACTGGTCAATATGTCAAGAGACCTTGGATTCACCTTCAAGGACAAGACAATCGGTATAGTAGGCGTAGGTAATGTGGGAAGCAAAGTGGCACGTCTTGCCGCTCTGTTGGGACTCAAGGTCCTTCTCTGTGATCCGCCCCGTGCAAGACGGGAAGGTGCAGGCGCATTCGTTTCTTTGGATGATATAATAAGCCGGAGTGATATCATCACACTCCATGTTCCACTTATACACAATCGTGAGGATTCCACTTTCCATCTGTTTGACAGCATCAGACTGGAATCATTGAATAAGAATCAGATACTCATCAACACATCACGGGGTGAAGTTGTTGACGGCGATGCCCTGAAAAAGGTTCTTAAGGAACAAAGGATACGTGCTGCTGCACTTGATGTATGGGAGAATGAACCCAAGATAGACAGCGAATTGCTCAAACTGCTCTATTCCGGCACGCCACATATTGCAGGATACTCCCTTGACGGCAAAGCAACGGGAACCATGATGTGCGTACAGGCATTGGGGCGTTTCTTTGAGCTGCCCTGCCAAAATTGGGAGATAAATGACATTCCCCTACCGGAACAACCTACGGAGTTCTCCATTGATGTTTCAGATAAAAAGCCTCAGGAAGTATTGACCGAGGCCATTCTTTATTCATACAATGTCCTAAATGATTATACAATCCTGAAATCAGACATATCTTCTTTTGAGAAGCAGCGGTCCGACTATCCCGTAAGACGCGAATTCCCGGCTTTCAGCATAAGAGTACTTAACGATGACACAGGTCGATCAACAGTATTTTTGAGAGAAGCCGGATTTAATATAACGGAATAAGAATTACATTTGCAGACAAGCCAAATATAGATATGAAACAATTAGGAAAATACTCATTCGGTATAGGTGACAGGTTCTCACATGAAGGTAAAGCCCAACTTTCTGCCCTGATTGATGCAGAAAAGGAATTCGGCATTCATTTTGTGCCGGTATGGAACAAATCCAACCGTGAGCATCAGATTATCGGCACCGAGCCCACTGATACCCGTCGTGAGGCCGATGATGCAGTCAAGGCACTTAGCTACAACAATCCGTATTTTGTGGACGCTGACCACATCAACATGAACAATGTGGACCGCTTCATTGACGCATCAGATTTCTTTACCATCGATGTAGCCGACTACATAGGCAAGGCCGCCGATGCCACCTCTATAAACAAGTTCGTGGAGAATAACCTTAAGTATGCAGGCAATCTTGTAATCCCGGGCATTGAAGAGCCGTTCAAGATTGACCGCAGCCTTATTGAGACCATAGCAGGCAAGTACCTGTTTGCCGTTCAGGAGGCCGGACGCATTTACCGCCATATTGCTGAAAGGAAAGGTGCTGATAATTTTGCAACAGAGGTATCGATGGATGAGGTTGACTCACCCCAGACACCTATCGAGATATTCTTCATACTGAGTGCCTTGGCACAGGAACAGGTTCCTGCCCAGACAATAGCACCCAAGTTCACCGGTCGGTTCAACAAAGGTGTTGAATACGTTGGCGACACTGCTCAATTTGAGAAAGAGTTCCGTGAAGACCTGCTGGTAATTGACTTTGCGGTAAAAGAGTTCTGTCTGCCTCAGGGACTCAAACTGAGCATCCACTCCGGCAGTGACAAGTTCTCCATCTATCCCATCATGGGGCACCTTATCCGTCAGTACGATAAGGGCATACACATCAAGACCGCAGGAACTACCTGGCTTGAAGAGAACATAGGCCTGGCATTGGCCGATGAAGGGGCCCTTGAACTGGCCAAGAAGATTGCCATATCGGCATTGGGACGCATGGAGGAACTTTGCATCCCCTACGCTACGGTAATTGACATAAATCCCGCTAAACTGCCCACAGCCGCACAGATTGCCGCATGGAGCGGTCAGGAATACGCCCGTGCCCTGCGCCACAACCAGAAGGATCCGCTCTACAATCCGGATTTCCGTCAGCTTGTACACGTAAGCTACAAGATTGCCGCCGAGTTTGGTGATGAGTTCTATGCCGCATTAAAGCGCAACGCCAATGTAGTTGCAAAGCAAGTCAAAGAAAATATACTTGACAGACATGTAGCACGCCTGTTTAATTGACAACAAACCTATTATTAACCATAAATATGACGAACAAACCTTTTATTCACGAGAATTTCCTGCTTCAGAATGAGACCGCAATACATCTGTTTCATGACCACGCAAAGAAGCTGCCCATCATAGACTATCACTGCCATCTGAATCCACAGGAGGTAGCAGAGGATCATAAGTTCCGCTCCATAACCGAGTTATGGCTTGGAGGCGACCATTACAAATGGCGCGCATTACGTACCAACGGAGTAGCCGAGAAGTTCATTACCGGTGATGCATCAGACTGGGACAAGTTCCAGAAATGGGCCGAGACCATGCCCTACTGCATGCGCAACCCGCTTTATCACTGGACGCACCTGGAACTCAAGACCTGCTTTGGCATAGACAAGGTGCTTAATCCTGATACAGCCAAGGAAATCTATGACGAGTGCAATGAAAAACTTGCCAGCTCCGAGTTCAGTGCACGCAACCTCATGCTCCATTACAATGTGGAGGCAGTTTGCACAACCGATGACCCTGTTGACTCTTTAGAGTATCACAAGCAGGTACGCGAGAGCGGTTTCAAAGTAAAGGTTCTGCCCACATGGCGTCCTGATATGGCCATGACGGTTGAGAATCCATCTGCATACCGCGACTATATAGACAAACTGTCCAAAGTCAGTGGCGTTTCAATCAACTGTTTTGACGATATCGTAAAGGCTCTTTTGGTCCGCCACAAATACTTTGAGGAGCAGGGTTGCCGCCTGAGCGACCATGGTATGGAAGAGTTCTATGCCGATGATTTCACAGCCAAGGAACTGGATGAGATCTTCAGCAAAGTCTATGGAGGAACCGCACTCAGTGAATCAGAGATACGTAAGTTCAAGAGCGCAATGCTCATTGAGTTTGGCAAGATGGATGCTGACACCGGCTGGACCCAGCAGTTCCACTACGGTGTAATACGCAACCAGAACACCAAGATGTTCAACCTAATAGGCAAGGACACCGGTTTTGATTCAATGGCGCAGGTTATGACCGCCAAGGCCATGAACCGTTATCTGGACCGTCTGAACAGCATGGACAAACTTACCAAGACCATTATCTACAACCTTAACCCGTCAGACTTTGAGATGGTAGGTACCACCATCGGTAACTTCCAGGACGGAAGCGTTCCAGGCAAGATACAGCTTGGCGCAGGCTGGTGGTTCCTTGATCAGAAGAACGGAATGGAGCAGCAGATGCAGGTACTCAGCATGCTGGGACTGCTGTCACGTTTTGTAGGAATGCTTACAGACAGCCGTTCATTCGTTTCATACGCACGCCACGAGTATTTCCGCCGCATTCTGTGCAACCTCATAGGCAACGATGTAGAGAAGGGAGAGATTCCGGCCAGTGAGATGAACCGCATTGAACAAATGATAGAGGACATCTCATATTACAACGCCAAGAGTTTCTTCAAATTCTGACAAGCACTATCTGAATAACAGTACTTTATATTGTTGCCCTGAACAGGATTGTCTCAGGGCAACATTTTTTTGCAAAAAAGTATGCTTTTCATTTTGGAGAACCAATTAAAAGCAATACCTTTGCATCGCTTTTTCAGGAAAGCAGTTGCGCGATTAGCTCAGTTGGTAGAGCAATTGACTCTTAATCAATGGGTCCAGGGTTCGAATCCCTGATCGCGTACGAGGAAATGGAGGTTCAAAAGACCTCCATTTCTTTTTCTCGTACGCGATCAGGGATTCGAACCCTGGACCCATTGATTCTCAATCCTTTTTTTAGTTTGCTACGCAAACGCGCTCCATTTCATTCCGCTTGGCGGCCCTCCGGGACCGCTCTCGTTCGAGGACTCACTCGCCCCAATACGTCAGCACCTGCGTAAGCTCGACGGTTTCCACGTGCGCAATTCTAATCCGCAGATAGGTTTCCTGCTGCACCCAGTAAAACTAACCCCTGACAGCAAAGCGAGTCAGGGTTAGTTTTACCCGGCCTGGAAGGCCGGCAGAGCGGAATGGAACGTAGTGAAATGAAGCGGGTTTGGGGCGTCGCCGCCCCAAACTAAAAGGATGTCGCGTATCTAATACGCAGATAAGATTCCAGTTAGCGACTTTTTAGGCCCTGAAAGGGCCATAAAAGTCAAAAACAACCGAGCACCAAAGGTGCGAGCCCCCGCCGGATGGATGCAAGAAAATCACTCAAACACATACAATTCACTCGGCGTAGTTCGCTTTAAGGCACACAGTTGAACATCCTTTCCGGGAATGACCCCTACTCCACGGAGCTCATACTCAACCGTCTTGTAAGCTATCTCAGGATGGTTGTTCTCACCGCTTAGGTGGCAAAGCCAGATATTCTTCAGGTCAGGATGGATATTCTCGGCCAGGAACCGAGCTGTGGTCTTGTTGCTCAAATGTCCGCGCGGACTGGTAATACGGTCCTTGAGGAACTGCGGATAGTTGCCCATACGTAGCATATCCTCATCATAGTTTGCCTCCATGATAAGGTAATTAGCCTGAAGTATATACTTGGATGCAGTCTCAGTTATATGGCCAAGGTCTGTCACGAAACAGAACACCTTGCCGTCAACCTCAACCCTATAGCCCACGTTGTCAGTTCCGTCATGAGGAACCTCAAACGGAGTGATAAGGAAATCAAAGAACCGGAAGGGTACCTCTTTCTCAACATAATGTACACTGCTGGAAAGCTTCTCAGTCATACAATAGTTGTTGTTTATACCCTCATGGGTCTCACGGGTGGCATAAACCGGAATGGCGCATTTTTCACCCAGGTTACCCAAAGCCTTGATATGGTCAGCGTGATCATGCGTCACGAATACTGCCATAATCCTCTCAAAAGGGACTCCCACATCCTTGAGGTATCCCTTGATCTGTTTTACCGGAATACCGGCGTCAATCAGGATTGCATGTTCGTCTGTGCCAAGATAGTAGCAGTTGCCGCTGCTTCCACTTGACAAACTCATAAAATAGATTTTCATTTTTATGTTGTCTTTTTACCTTCTTCATAATCATAGTGTCTTTAAATGGTCAGAACGGATAACCCACCGCGAGGTGGAAAGCAAAATCCCTGCTCATATCGGGATGCACCAAAGGAAGTCTTCTGTAGAGAGTGGAACCGGCAGGATTATAAGCCTTCATTCCGCCGTCAAGTCTAAGCACCAGAAAACCAAAATCAAACCGCAGTCCCAAACCATAGGAAACCGCAATCTGCTTATAGAAAGAGTCAAAACTGAATTCACCTCCAGGCTGCTCGGCATATTCACGGATAGTCCATATGTTTCCGGCATCAATAAATGCAGCACCATTGACTTTCCAGAAAAGCTTGGAGCGATATTCTACGCTTGCTCCTAATTTTATATCACCAGAATGTTTAATATAATCTATAGCCTTGTCATCACCACTATAAACGCCAGGCCCTAACTCACGTACAGACCATCCGCGGACACTGTTGGCCCCACCGGCAAAATAACGTTTTTCAAAAGGCAAACTGGTGGAGTTACCGTAAGGAACTGCCACACCCCACTCCAAATGAGCGACGAGATTGTTCATTCTGTCCATACGCCAGTTTGCCGTAAAAGAGAAATCATGTTTGGCATACTGTGCAAATGCAACGCCGAAGACCATATACTGCCCTGCGTCATTTTGCTCAAAATTCAATGGCTCTGCTAACAGGTTGAACATATTACCCGATGTCTCCACACCCACACGAATAGAATATTGGAAAGGAACCGTAGAATTGACGCGCGCATTAGAATAATAGAACGTATAGCCCAGTTTGGTTATAAGAAGGTCCTCATAGTTGTACTTGAGTATTGATCTGGTAGACTTGACAGAATCAAGATATTCAGCTCTGAAATGATCTGAGATCCAAGGAACCACGAGATAGTTCAGATCCAACACATCAAGCTTATGACTCATCTGCCATGAATCACTCCACATATAACTCCATCCTGCAGAGAAAATCGTTTTTTGGAACTCAGGACGGCTTTGTGCATTGATCTTCAAACTGAATCTGGAAGTAGCCTGGCTCTTACGCTGCAACTCCTGACTCATAAACGGAGCCAGAAATTCAGGGAAATCCAGATTAGCCTCCATTCCGTATTCCATATAAGTATCGCCGGAATAGCCAGGCAGATTGGAAATTGACTCATATGCGCCTCGCAGTTTAATGGAAAGCTGTTCCGAACCACGAAACAGATTCCTGTCGGTAAACGACATGGAAGCGGCTGCGCCAAGATCACCTGCCGTATTTGTTCCCTCAATTTCAAAAGCAAATGAATGTTTAGGCAAACTTACAAGCGATACATTTGCCATAATCTTATCGGAAGTTCCAGGAACCGTATCGTAACGTATGTCAGAATACCGCAAGATACCCAATCGTGACAGCGATGAATAAGTCTTGGAAGTGGAATCTGAGTTATAGAGCATTCCGTCTCTCAGGAAAGAATGACTCCCTATAACCTCCGGACGCAAAGCGGATCTCTCATCATCACCCGGATACATAAGTTTAAAGCCATTTGATGTATCAACCGCAGCAGCGACAGACTTGCCCGGCATATTACCGTTCTTGTCCGTAAGAT
>Ga0265298_10002835_pt1 | contig 23561 bp, 17 predicted proteins | sample AusTroGonzalo_MG_3_FD_193486 | JGI IMG/M metagenome (GOLD analysis project Ga0265298, IMG submission 193486) | Bovine rumen microbial communities from tropical cattle in Woodstock, Queensland, Australia - Gonzalo_01 | ecosystem: Host-associated > Mammals > Digestive system > Stomach > Rumen ...
TTTACCGTTCCCGTTCCATATTTTCAAACCATATGAGGTCCGTTAAAAACAATCTGATAATATGACGATGCAAACATACAAAATTATTATATATGTTTGCACCCGAAACGATTTGTCACAAGAAAAGGCAAATCATGGTAATCCTATTCAACAAACCATACGGCGTGCTGAGCCAATTCACTCCCGAGGGCGAGCATCGCGCCCTCGACGAGTTCGGTTTCCCGACACTACGTCTTATTCGCGTCCAGATCGGCGATCTTAGTCTGGGGTCACTCCACCCGGGAAGTGGAGAGTTGTATAATAGTGACTTAGAGCCTCTTGCTTTTACGTATGAATAATAAACCGGAAATGTTAACAGATGTTAAGATTTTATGTATTTTTGCGCCCCGAAAAAAAATGATAGAATCAAAGCTATGCAAGAGAACAACTATTTTCCATCTATGCTTCCCGCCGAGGAGCTCGCGCAGGTGAAGTACATTCCCACTCTCCCCGAATTTGTAACTTGGATCGAACAGAAATGGTCTGACCTTCCCTGTCTTTCCGACACGGTGAACACCTATACTTATCGCCAGGTCTGCGACCGCGTGGCACGCAAACGTGCCCTTCTCAACAGCTTTGGGCTGCAAAAGGGCGACAAAGTGGCCATTTTGGATAACTCCACCACCGATGCGGTGGAGATGTTTCTTGCCGTCACATCGGCGGGCTACATCGCTATCAACCTGCCGGCAATGTTGCCTGCACAGGCTATCATAGGCTGCTGCATGAAGTTTGGCGTCAAGGTGCTGGCTGCTGGAAAATCTTTTATGGACGCCGTGAATGGTGCTCCTTGCAAGGTTATCGCCATCACGGATTGCGCCGACCAAACCGCTCCGGTCGCCACAGTCGATAAGAACGACCCCGCCGCCATATTCTTCACGGGCGGCACGACGGGCGCTCCCAAAGGCGCTATCCTGCCTCACCGTGCCTTGATGCGCGGTGCCTTGAATGGCGTTTACGCCCCAGGACACCAGCTCGGTTGTCACCGCTACGCTTGCGTGTTGCCGCTCAGTCACGTATTTGGCTTGATTTACAGCACTTTGTCCGTCCTCTATAAAGGTGCCTCTTGGTATTCCGTAGGCAATACCAAGGATACCATCGGCAAACTGCCTGTCATCAGACCCACTATGATTGTGGCCGTGCCCGGCATCTGCGAAATCCTGCTGGGTCTCATCAAGATGTACGGCAAGCCCTTCCTCGGTGGCGAGCTGAAGGTCATCATCTCCGGTGCGGCCAACGTGCCCCCGAAACTCATCGCTGAGTTCGATGAATTGGGTATCAACCTCTTCGGCGGTTACGGCATGACCGAAGGTGCCAACCTCACCACTGGCAACATTGACGTGAAAACCAGACCCACTTCCGTAGGCAAGCTCTATCCGGAGCAGGAAGCCAAGGTTGTGGACGGCGAACTGTGGTTCCGCGGCGACAACGTGTTCCTCGGCTATTACGGCGAACCCGAAAAGACCGCCGAGACCCTCACGCCCGACGGCTGGGTCAAAACCGGAGACCTTGTCCGTTTCGACGAAGACGGCTTTATGTACATCGTGGGCCGCATCAAAAACCTCATCATCCTCTCCAACGGCGAAAACATCAGCCCTGAAAGTATCGAGGAGCCTTTCTACAAAGACCCCAAACTGCGCGACTGCCTTGTCAAGGAAGACGAAATGGATGGCCGTCAAGTGATTGCCATCGAAATCCTGCCGCGCATAGACGACTTCGGCAACGCTCCATGGGAGGAAGTGGAAGCTTACTTCAAGAAGCTCGTCGGCAAGGTCAACGCCACGCTGCCCAGCACACATCAAGTTAGTAAAATTACTGTGCGTAAGGAGGATTTCAAGCGTACAGGTGCCCTGAAAGTATCACGTAATCAATAAAACATGGAAAGAGAAACTATTCTTAACGAATTAAAAGAGATTCTGATTCTGATTAAACCCTCCATGGACTTGTCTGCTGTGACCGAAGATTCACAGCTCGTCCGTGATGTCGGCCTCGACTCCCTCACCATCCTGCTCCTCAGCCTCGCCGTTGAGAACAAGTTCGGTTTCAAGTTTGAAGGCACGCCCAAGTTTGAAACGGTGGGCGAAGTGATTGACTACGTGAGTGCACACGCAACAAAATAGCGTTCAATATTTTACGTTTATGAATATTAGAATCGTAAAGGTGGAAAGTCACAAGCAGCTGAAGCAGTTTGTGACTTTTCCCCTTCATCTTTATAAAAACTGCGATAATTGGGTGCCGGCGTTGGAAGGCGACGAATATGACACTTTCAATCCTCAAAAAAACGGCGCATACGACTTTTGCGAAGCAGACTGTTTTTTAGCCTTTCGCGGCGATGAGGTTGTAGGACGCGTGGCCGCCATCATCAACCATAAGGCCGATGACGAACAGAAACTCGTCCGTTTCGGCTGGCTTGACTTTATCGAAGACGAGGAGGTGCTCAAGTCCCTGATTGACACTGTCGCCGAATGGGGAAAACAGCGCGGACGCACCTCGATGAGAGGTCCGTGGGGCTTCACTGACATGGACAAAGAAGGCCTGTTGGTGGAGGGTTTCGAACATTTGAGTCCCTTTACCTGCCTTTACAACTACCCCTATTATGGGCCTATGTTGGAAAAACTCGGCTTTACGAAGGAGGTTGACTGGACCCAACGGACGTTGGAGGTGCCCCCCGAACTGCCGTCCATGTTCCAATTCGCTCACCTGATTGAAGAGAGATCCAATGTGCATGTGGTCATCCCCAAAAGCATGAACGACATGTGCAAGCGTTACGGCATGGAAATTTTCCACATGTATAACGAGGCTTTTGCTCCGCTGCACGGTTTTTCACCTCTGACCGACAAACAGATAGACGCCTATTTGAAGACATACGTGCCTATCTTGGACAAGGACTTCGTGGCAGTAGCCGTCAACGGCCAAGACAAGCCGATCGGCTTCCTGTTCTGCGTGCCGTCGCTCTCCAAAGCGGTGAAGAAGTCCAACGGACGGTTGTTTCCCTTCGGTTTCATCCGCATCATGAAGGCGCTGAAGAAAAACGACACGTTGGAGGCGCTTATTATGGGCGTAATGCCTGAGTATCAGCAACGTGGAATACCTGTTTTGCTATTCAAGTATCTACACGAAAACTGTATCAAACGGGGCATTGACACCATTATCATGAACCCGCAATTAGAGGAGAACTATAAAGTGCAATCGCTGTTCGGGGAATATAAAACCACTCCGTTCATGCGCAGAAGGGCGTATAAACGTTCCATTTTATAATTTGTAATAACTGCCGAGGATTTTTGCGAACCAACGGGCGGGCAGGATGCGTTTCAGGAGCACGGACAAGCGTTGTTCGAACGATGCCACCACATAACCGTGGCGAGGTTTCCCTTTACGGATGATTTTGCTGATTTTGCGGGCTAAGACTTGTGGTTTCAACCCGCCGGTTTCGTCGTGTTCCACCTTGTTCATCGACTCGGCGTAGGTTTGGTAAACCTGCATCGCTTCCGTGTTGGGTGTCTTTTTTCGACTGGCGGTAAAGCCCGTGGAAAAATCGCCTGGACGAACTACAACAACCTGGATGCCGAATTGTTGAATTTCCAAGCGAAGTGCTTCGCAGTAGCCTTCGATGGCAAATTTGCTGGCGGAGTAGAAGCCTTGGAAGGGTAGTCCCATCACGCCACCGATGGAGCTCATCGCGATGATTTTGCCGGAACCTTGCTTGCGCATGAAGGGTAGCACGGCGGTCGCGAAATGCACCAACCCCATGAAGTTGGCGTCCATCTGTTCCCGAATTTCCTCCTCGGTGGCAAATTCCACCGGTCCGCCGATGCCCATGCCGGCGTTGTTGACCAGCACATCAATGCGGCCTTCCTTGTCAACCACTTGTTGTACGGTGTTTTTCACCGCTTTGCGGTCGCGGACATCCACTTTCAGATAATGCACACCGGGGAGCGCTTCCACATCACGGCGCACAGTGCCATAAACGGTATGACCTTCCTGTGCCAGCAGACGGGCGGTTTCCAAACCGAAACCCGACGAAACACCAGTAATCAGAATAACCATGACTATAGGATTCCCGCGTCCTTAAACGCTTTTGTGATTTTGTCAACGGCCTCATCCACTTGCTCGTAGGTGTGCGTGGCCATCAGGGCGAAGCGGATCAGCACGTCACTTTCGGGTACCGCAGGGGCAATGACCGGGGTGACAAAGACGCCGTCCTCCAACAGGCGGGAGCAGAGCCAGAAGGCTTTCTCCGAATTCCGGACAAACAGCGGAATGATAGGCGTTTCGCTGCGGCCTGTGTCGAAGCCGCGCTCCTTGAACTGATTGCGGGCGTAGTTGCTTATGTCCCACAGGTGCTGGATACGCTCCGGCTCACTGAGCATGATGTCGATAGCTTTACTGACCGCAGCCACGTTGGACGGTGGCATGCTGGCGCTGAAAATCAGCGAGCGGGCATTGTGTTTCAGGTAATTGATGGTGTCAGCATCGGAAGCGATGAAGCCGCCCAACGAACCGAACGACTTTGAGAAGGTGCCCATGATGAGATCCACCTTGTCGGTCAGACCGAAATGGTCGGCAGTGCCCCTGCCCTGATGTCCCAAGATACCTATGGAGTGGGCATCGTCAAGCATGATCTCCGCATCGTATTTTTCCGCCAGCGCCACCATTTCGGGCAACGGAACGATGTCGCCTTCCATGGAGAAGACACCGTCGGTTACAATCAGCTTGACAGATTCGGGTTCGCATTGTTGTAAGAGTTTCTCCAAACTCTCCATGTCGTTGTGGGCGTATTTCAGCGACTTGCCGAATGCCAAACGGCTGCCTTCAATGATGGAGGCGTGGTTGAGCTTGTCGAGCAACAGGTAATCATTGCGGCCGCACAGCGCGGAGACTACCCCCAAGTTCACCTGGAAGCCCGTGCTGAAGCACAGAGCGCCTTCCTTGCCCACCAATTTGGCGAGTTTGTCTTCCAACTCTTCGTGAATATCGAGTGTCCCATTGAGAAAACGCGATCCGGAACAACTCGTGCCATATTTGTCAATGGCGGCTTTGGCGGCCTCTTTCAGTCGCGGGTCGTTGGAAAGTCCTAAATAGCTGTTCGAACTGAACATTAGCACATCCTTGCCGCCAATTTTCACCACCGTACTCTGTTCCGACTCAATAGCCTTATAATATGGATAGATTCCCTTTGCTTTTGCAATTTGTGGAACCCTGTATTGTGCGCATTTGTTTTGTAAAAGATGATTTCTCATGTTTAGTAATATTTTTTTGCAACCTAAACCAACAAATTATGAATAATCAAAACCGATAAATCTGAGTGATGATCCTCATATCTTTCTGATTTTAAGTTTCTTTAACATTTATAAAATGCATCTAATCAATCATTTTAATGAGCTGCAAAGATACATAAAATTTGAGTACTTTTGCCGCCGCTAAAATGGCAGGCATTATTTGATACTATTTTTGATAAAGATTTGATATGGTTTTTGTAAGAATTTACCGCTTCTTCACACAGCATAAGTTCCTTCTATATATACTTTTGGTTTTAAGCAGTGTCGTTTTTGCCTTTTTTGCGGCAAAGGCGCATTTTGAAGAGGATTTGATGAAACTTTTGCCGAAATCCGAGAAGTCGGAAAGCGGGCTGGTCTTTGGCAACATCAAGGTCAAAGACAAACTCTTCATGCAAGTGACTGGGGCGGAACCCGAGGTGCTGGTCGGCTATGTCGATGAGCTGATGGACTCCATCCTCACCAACGACGAAGGCATTGCCAACACGCTCTACCGTCTGGAGCCCGATATGGCCCTCAACGCGCTCGATTATGCCATGATGCATGTGCCGTCGTTCGTGGACACGACCCTGTACGCCCGCTTCGATTCCGCCATCGCTCACGCTGACGAAACCATGGCCCGCAATTACGAGCTGATCATGAACGACGAGACCGGCATGGCTTCGGATTTGGTCTCCACCGACCCGTTGGGGCTGCGCGAGTGCCTGATGTCCGACATCTCCGGCGGCATGGGCTTTGCCCTTATTGACGGACATCTTTTCAGCCCCGACAGCACCGTGGCACTGATCTTCATCTCCCCTGATTTCCAAACATTTGATTCACAAGCCAGCCATAAGCTCGTCAGCCATCTCAACCAGTGCATAGATCAATTTCATCAGGCGCACCCGGATGTGGAGGTGCTCATGCATGGCGGCGCGGTGGAGGCGGTCGGCAACGCCAGCACCATGAAACGCGACATTGCCATTACAATCGGTATCTCTTTAGTGCTGATTCTCCTCTATTTATGCATCAGTTTCAAGAGCTACAATATTATATGGCAGAATGTGCTACCGATTGTTTACGGTACAATCTTCGCGTTGGCCTGCATGTATTGGATCAAGGGGGGCATGTCATTGATGGCCTTGGGTGTGGGTGCCGTAATTTTGGGCGTTGCACTCAGTTATTGTTTGCATATAATTGTACATCAGCGGTTTGTGGGTGATGTGGAGCAGATGCTGAAGGATGAGGCCGTTCCCGTCTGCCTCGGCTGTCTTACCACTGTCGGCGCCTTCCTCGGTCTGATGTTCACCGAAAGCGAACTATTGAAGGATTTCGGGCTGTTCGCCACCTTTGCACTACTTGGAAGCACCTTTTTCGCATTAATTTTCCTGCCCCATTTCCTGAATGTGAAAGATGCCAAACACAGCAAAAAAGCGTTTAAATTAATTGACAAGATCAATAATTATCCGTACGATCGTAACTCTATTATTATCACAGTATTATGCATCGTTATCCTGATTGGATTCATCTTTTCGGGCAAGGTGCAGTTCGACAATGACCTGAAACATATCGGTTATGAGAGCGAGGCTTTCCAGAAGTCCAGGGATCTGTATGAGGAGAAGAACGACCAAGGCGGTATGCAGCGGTATTATGCGGTCACCGCTGCTGATTTGGACGAAGCTTTGGATGCCAACATGGTGCTTGCCACCACATTGGATTCGTTGCGCGGGACTGGAGACATTTTCTCCTACACACCGGTGGCGTCGCTGCTGTTCCAATCGCAAGCGGAACAGGAACGCCGTATTGCCGCTTGGCAGCATTATTGGACTCCTGAAAAAGTGGCGCAGGCGATGGCTGCCGTGAAGTCCGCCGCATCGAAAAACGGTCTCTCCCCTGACATCTTTGTGCCGTTCCAGGCCATGATTGAGGCCGAATACGAACCTGGCAACCTATACGAGTCGGGCATTGTCCCCGATGGCTTGCTCTGCAACTTTATCGAAGAAACAGATGGTAAATTCCTGATTTTCAACGCCCCGAAGTTTTCCAAGGATAAAATGAAAGAGGTTGACGACCTTGTTGCCGCGAAACCGCACGCCGTGGTGGTGGACCCCTTGTACTACACAGGTGGCATGATCTCCCTGATTCACAAAGATTTCAATATGGCGTTGGTCATCTCGTCAATCTTTGTGTTTTTGGTATTGCTCATCTCCTTCCGGGACATTTTCATCTCGCTCCTCGCCTTCATGCCGATGTTCCTGAGTTGGTATGTAGTGCAAGGCTGGATGGCTATTCTCGGGCTGTCGTTCAATATGATCAACATTGTGATTTCCACCTTTATCTTCGGTATCGGTGTGGATTATAGCATTTTCGTCATGAAAGGGCTCATTGAGCGGCAACGTCAGGAGGAGAGTCATCTGTTGGAGTACCATAAAGTGGCCATTTTCTTTTCTGCTTTGGTGTTGATTGTCGTGATGGGAGCCATGTTGTTCGCCAAGCATCCGACCATCGTCTCCATCAGCGAGTGTGCGTTGATTGGCATGATCTCCACCATCCTGATTACCTACACGTTGCAGCCGTTGTTGTTCCGCTGGCTGATGAAATGGCCGTATGTGAAGCGGAGAGTGGAAAAAATTAAATAATATTGAAATATGAAGAAAATTCTGACTGTTGTCATTGTCATGTTGGCGTTTGCCGCATCCGCCCAGAAGGTGGAGGCCCGTTTCACCGAATCCAAATTCATCAAAGCCTCCGGCAAAACCGTTGAGGCGGAGGGCAACCTCAAGCTTTTTTCTGCCGACAAGATGGAACTTCGATACACCAAGCCGGCCGGAGATTATTTCATCATTGACGGCAAGACCATGAGTTCGAATCTCCGCGGCAAAAAGTCGGTGGTAGATACTGAAAAAAACGCCTCCATGCGCACCTATCGCAATACCCTGATGAACTGTGTCAACGCCAATTGGAAACAAGCGGCCACCGACAATAACGCTGAGAGCTCCGTTGTCGAAAAAGGAGCCAACAAAGTGGTGACGTTGCGTGCGAAGAAGGCGGCTCCGCGCGGCTACTCCAAAATCGTCATCACTTACCGTAAATTCGATAATATTCCGGTAGAATTGGTGTTTGAGGAGTTCAACGGCACCGTGACGACCTATAAGATTTCCAATATCGTCAAGAAATAGCCTGTTGGCTTTTTTGCTTTGCACCTTAAATTTGTCAAAGATGCGTACCAACTTCAAGATTCCTCACACCTTCACTATCGTTTTTGCCATCATTGTGGTTTGTGCCGTCCTCACCTGGATTGTCCCGGGCGGAGAGTTTGAGCGGCAGACTGTCATGGTGGACGGTCACGCACGCAATGTGGTGGTCGGCGATTCCTACCATCATGTGCAGAACCAGCCCCAAACCTGGCAGGTCTTCACCGCCTTTTTCAAGGGCTTCGAGCGCACTGCAAATATCATCGTGTTCATCCTGATGATTGGCGGCGCGTTCTGGATCATGAACGAGACCAACGCCATCAACAAGGGCATCTACCTCTTTTTAGATAGAACACAGAAGATGCAGAAACACAGGTTTTTCCAAGTGGTTGGGGTGAACAATCTGCTCATTGTCGCCATTATGATCATGTTCAGCTTGTTCGGTTCGGTGTTCGGCATGAGCGAGGAGACCATCGCCTTCATTGTCATTTTCGTGCCCTTGGCCATCTCCATGGGCTACGATTCAATTGTAGGCGTGCTGATGTGTTATGTGGCCGCGCACGTGGGTTTTGCGGGCGCGATGCTCAACCCCTTCACCATCGGCATTGCGCAGGGATTGTCTGGGTTGCCCACCTTCTCGGGCATTGGCTACCGCCTGTTCTGCTGGATTCTGCTAACCATCGTGGCCATCGTGTTCACGCTCATATATGCCAGCTGGGTGAAAAAGAATCCGCAAAAGTCCATCATGTACGAGTTGGATCAGTACTGGCGCGACAAGCGCGAGGAGGTGAGCGCGGAGCAGTCGCTGACAAAGGCCTCCGTCGCCACATGGGTGGTGTATGGCATCATTGCGGCGGTGCTGTTGTTTTGCGCGATTGCCATTCCCAAGACGGATATCACAGTGGGTTTAGGCAGTCATAGAATGGTGGTGTTTCCTATTGTGGCAGGGTGTTATATTCTGCTCGGATTCTTTGCTGCCCGTAAGTCTGTGCACCATTTCATCCTCACCCTGCTGCTCCTCACCATCGTAGTGTTGGTGATTGGAGTGCTGGGTTATGGTTGGTACGTGATGGAGATTGCCGGGCTGTTCTTTGCCATGGGCATCGCGGCGGGTTTTGCCTTCAACCTGAAACTGGACCGCATCGTGCGTCTCTTTTTGGAAGGCTGTAAAGACATCATGGTGGCCGCGTTGGTGGTCGGTTTGGCCGGCGGCATCATCATCATTTTGGAAGATGGCAAGATTATCGACACCATCCTGTATGCCGTCTCGCAGGGCTTCGGCGATGCGGGGCGCGTGGGCACCGCGGGAGTGATGTATGTGGTGCAAAACCTGCTCAACTTGATCATCCCGTCGGGCTCCGCCAAGGCCGCGCTCACCATTCCCATGATGGCCGAATGGTCGGATTTGATGGGCGTCTCCCGCCAGTTGACTGTGTTGGCCTTCCAGTTCGGCGACGGCTTTACCAATATGATCACCCCCACCTCCGGCGTGCTGATCGGCGTGCTGGGCGTGGCCCGGATTCCCTATGCCAAGTGGTTCAAGTTCATCTGGAAATTCCTGCTCGCCCTCATCATCCTTGGATTTGTCCTCCTGCTTCCACCGCTGTTCATGCCGTTTGCAGGGTTTTAGGAGCTTCAATAAATAAAAACAGGGCCCACATTTGTGAGCCCTGCTTTTTTTATTGAGATTAAACTGCTTATTTCGTGGCGTCGATGGCTTGTTTGATCAGCTGGAAGGTGGCTTCCGGATCGTTGTCCAAGCCCATGGAGAAACGGATAAGGCCTTCGCTCATGCCCATCTCCTTTTGGATGTCCTCGGGAACCTCGGAAGAGGTGGATTTGCCGGAGTTGCTGAACAACGTCTTGAAATAGCCCAAACTGACGGCGAGGTAACCCACGCCTAGCTCCTGCATCTTCTCCATGATGGCGCTGGCTCTTTCGGCCGTGCCCATGTCGATGGAAATCATGCCGCCGAAACCGTAACCGTCGTTCATCATGGATTTGAAGAGCTCGTGGTCAGGATGCTCGGGAAGACCCGGATAGTTGTACTTGATGCCGGTCTCTTTGAAGCGTTTGGCCAGATACATGGCGTTCTCGCTGTGCTTCTTCATACGGATGTGCAGCGTATGCAGGTTCTTCTGGATGCTGGTGGAACGGAAGGTGTCCAACACCGGACCCAGCAACATGGCCGTACCATCGTTCACATCGATGAGGGAGTTGATGTAATCAGCAGAACCGCAGATGGCGCCGGCCACACAGTCGTTCATGCCGTTCACATATTTGGTCATACTGTAAATCACCACATCGGCGCCGAGACGGTAGGGTGAGAAAATCATCGGGGTGAAGGTGTTGTCAACCAGCAATTTTGCACCACCGGCGTGCGCAATCTTGGAAAGCTCGGGCAGGTTGGCGATACGGAGCAGCGGGTTGTTCATCGTCTCGGTATAGACCACCTTGGTGTTCGGACGCATGGCTTTCTTCACGGCATCCAAATCCTGCATGTTCACGAAAGTGACATCCACATTGAACTTCTTGAGGTAGTTGTTCAAGAAAGCGAACGTGCCGCCGTAGGTCGTCATGCTGGACACGATGTGGTCGCCGGACTTCACTTCGTGCAACAGGGCTACGGTGATGGCGGCCATGCCGGAACCGGTGGTCCAAGCCAGCTCGGTGCCTTCGATGGCGGCCAGTGACTGTGCCAGCGAGAGGGTGCTGGGGTTCCAGTGACGGGAGTAGAGGAAATAACCCTCGGTTTCGCCGTGGAAGGTGTCGGTCATCGTCTTGGCCTGTTCAAACATAAAGGTTGCGCTATCGCAGATAGCAGGGTTTACGCCACGGTAGGCGTCTTTCTTGTCCAATCTTTCCAAATTGGTTGCGGGATCGAATTTTTCCATATTGTTAGTGTTAATTGTTGTAATTTAGAAAGCGCAAAAGTAGTAAAAAAAATCCATCCAAGGATAACTTGTAGTTGAATTGAAAAAATAAAGACAATGCCTCTGATTTGTTATTTCTTGTTAATGAACACCTTTTTATTAACCACTCGTCCATCTTCGGTCAGACCTTGCAGAATGTAGATGCCTGTGTTTAAATCGTTCAAGTCTGTGCCCTTTACAGGTTGTCCTAAAATATTGAATACACGCAGGACCGTTATGACAGCATCATTGGTCCACTCCTCAATACCAGTGTCGTCAGGATTTGATGCTCCCATCGTGCCATCGGGCAAAATGTTTTGGGCATACAATCCGCCGTTGGTGCTGTTGACCCAAGCCACGATGTTTTGTCCGAGGTTGAAGCCTGTAGTGTTTCTGCAAACAGTGCGGTCGTATAGGGTTGAATTTAATGTTTTGGTCCACAGAATATTGCCATTCATATCCATACCTACAGCCTCAACAGTCGAAATGTAGGGGCTGCTTTCGCTGCTTCTCTTATAAATCACAGAAAAACCGCTACCGTCCTCAAAAGCATCCACCAAGATGTTGGAATAGTTGACACCTGCATTATCGGCCACTAAAATACCGTCGCCCCAGACTCTTGTGCCAGTCGAGGTGATACGATTGACATAAACTCTTGATTGGCTTTGTGAGGAAGCATCGGTCTGCTCATAGCCGATGATGAGGTCGTGGCTGACAGGATCAACGGTGCCGTATGCCTCAACATAGTAATTCGACGGGTCTGTGGAGTGAACGGGAATGCCGTCCTGTCCGGCAATTGTAGATAATCCGTTATTATCGTAGTGGAAAACGTATGTGTTGAATGCGTTGCCGATGCCCGGATGCCAAATATAGGCATAGCCGCCGTCCAAGCCGTCAGGTATTGCATAGTGGAGATAGGTGACTTGAAAAGATTGCGTTGACATCAGTTTCACCGCAGAACCCAATTGTGTGCCATTAGGGGAATATCCGACAACATAAATCTCTTTGTCAGCATACAATCCAACGCCGGAAGAGACTTTCTCGTATGTGAGAAAAACACGGTTTTCGGTACCAAGGGTAAGCTTTCCGTACCGCACATTGTAGTTGCCGCCGTCAACGGTGATGCAGGGGTTCAGTGTGCCATTGGCATTGATGTACTGCAAATACAGCCGCTGGTAGTCGTAGCCCAGAGCCCATACGCCACCGTCATTGCCGGCAACCAGTTCGGCACGTGAAAAGGCATGGTCATTGAAGAGTGCGATGCCTTGCGCTCCCCATGCGTAGGTGCCGTCGGCATTGATTTTAACTGCAACAGTCTGGTCGTTTGCGGTGGCAAAACAGCTCACCACAGCATTGTCAGAAGTAGCGGTCATGGCAATGCCTTCCGAATAGGAGTAGAAATTCTGGCCAGTGATACGGATGCCATCAGCGCCCCATTGAGGCGTGCCGTCGAAAGTGAGGCGTTGCAGGGCAGGGCCATAGCCGTTGCTCCCCGACTCGGTCCATTGCACGTAAGTGTCACCTGTTTTTCCATCGGTCGAAAGATATATTTCGCCAGCATCCGAAGAACAATTCGCGATATGGTTGTTGTTGATTGAGTCATTCGTCCATTGGGCTTGCAGCGCAAGCGTAGTCGCCAAAGCGATGATTAATAAGGAGATTTTTTTCATTTTGATTTTGTTTTAGAAAACAATAATAATTACGTTATTATATCATTATCAAAATGATATAACGAGTGCAAAAATAAACAAATATTTCTAATTACTTTTGTGTTTTGCTGCAATAAATTTATGGAAGACTTTGCACGGATTACCCAAAGCCACCACGTTCGAGGGGGGATGTCTTTCGTTACCACGCTGTCCGTTCCAATTGTCACGTTGTCGCCGATGAAGAGGGGTACTTTATCTACAGCTCTGCTCTCGCTCGTTCGTCATTTCCTCTCCTGCCTTGTCGTATTGCTTGCGCTTGCCGATGGGAGGTTCCGTGAGGGTGATGCGCACAACAGCAGTCCGTTCGAAGCTGCGTGCAATGGCAGCATCGAAAGCGTCCATGTGTTTGGGGAGGAACCGCTGGCAGATAACTCGAAGACCCTCGATTTTCTCTTCGCGGTCGGTCACCAACTTTGCCTTTCCAACGGCAGTGGCTGATTTGTACTGCAGCGTGAAGTTGCCGTCCTTCGGACCAACGGTAGGCGCACATTTGGTGACAGCCGAGAGGAAGACCGTTGGACAGTGTGCTATGCAGTCAAGCTTTTCGCCCTCCAAGGCGCAATGGAAATAGAATGTTCTTTCATCAGTCCGCGCCAACGACAGGGGCAATCCATAGGGTGTCCCATCAGGACGGGTGAAACTGACTGTCACGTATGGAGCCTTGTCCAGCACCTCCAATGCGAAGGCGGCATCCATTTGTCTGCTTGCTTTTCTCATAATTATATTGTTATCTCTATTTGGATTGCTATTTACATTTGCCGTCTATTTTATGCCCTTGAACTCGAAACCTGCTTGTTCGACGGCTTTGCGCACATCGTCGGCAGAGGCGGTGCCGGTGACAACGAGGGTGTTGGCGGCGGGGGTGGCCTCGCAGGTGGCAATGCCTTTCACTTTGCCGACCGACTGCTCACAGGCGGCTTTACAATGGTTGCAATGCATGCCTTCGACAGCATAGACCACCGTGTCGGCTTCCATTTCTTGTTTTTTGAATTTGCTAAAGAATTTCATACTCAATGCTATTATGAGGAACAATACTAATAATGATGAACAAATGATTTGAAAAACGCTGGGCGAGGCGGTTTCAGAAGCACAGCAGGCGCTGTGCATACCACAACCTTCGGACATCCCGATATCGTTGATGCCTATTGCATTAATCAGCACCCCGAAAAGGATGGAGAACCCCACGATGGTAAGCAGGTAAATCCACGTAAAGCGGCTGCCCATCGACTTGCGCACTACGAGGATGGAGGCGATATTGACCGCCGGGCCGGCCATCAGCATCACTAAGGCGGCTCCGGGCGAGAGACCTTTCATCATCAGTGCCGCCGCCACGGGGATGCTGCCAGTGGAACAGATGTACATCGGCACTGCTACCACAAGGATAATCAACATTTGCAGCAGAGGTTGTTTGCCGAAGGAGAGGAAGAACTCGTCGGGAACGGCCACATTGATGAGGGCAGCCACCAAGAGACCGATGGTTAACCGCAGGCCAATGTCTTGAATCATGTCGAAGTAGGCGTATTTGAACACGAGCCAGAGACGATTGCCGCTTTCCACCTGGCACGATGCCTCGGTCACGTATTCACCTTTGTTGTCTTTTACTAAGCGATTGACTAGAAAACCGCCACAAACACCGGTGACTAAAGCGGCCACGGGGCGCGTTATGGCGAACCCCAAACCCATCAGCGAGAAGGTGGCCAAAATGGAGTCGATGCCTGTCTGTGGTGTGGCGATAAGGAACGAGGCCACAGCCCCTTTCGAAGCCCCTTCGTTCTTCAGTCCCACGGCGGTGGGGATGACACCGCAAGAGCAGAGCGGCAGCGGCACACCTAAAAGGGCAGCCCACAGCACCGACAGCTTGTTGTTGCGCGAGAGATATTTGGCGTAAAACATTTTCGGCACAAACACATGCAGTATTCCCGCGATGAGGAAACCCAACAACAGATAGGGACTCATCGCATTGATAACTGCCAGTAGCGCGTTCAGAAATTGTCCTATAGTCATAACATTATCAGTACTTAACGTAAAGATGTACTTTTCAATACCACGTGGCAAAAATACAACAATCTGGCGACAGATTAAGGAAAATCTTGACACCGCCGCAAAAGTACAAGACCCCTGCGGCGGTTTTTTTGAGAAAGGTTACAAAAACCTTAGATTCCAAACATCTTCATATCTTCTTCAACCGTGCTAATGCCGCCAATGCCGAAGTTCTCAACGAGCACGTTGGCCACGTTGGGCGAGAGGAACGCGGGCAAGGTCGGGCCGAGGTGGATGTTCTTCACACCGAGGCTCAGCAGAGCCAGCAGCACGATGACGGCCTTCTGCTCGTACCACGCGATGTTATACTCGATGGGCAGCTGGTTCACATCGTCCAAACCGAACACCACTTTCAGCTTCAATGCGATGAGTGCCAATGAGTAGCTGTCGTTGCACTGGCCTGCATCCAGTACGCGCGGAATACCGCCGATGTCGCCCAAGTTGAGTTTGTTGTACTTGTATTTGGCGCAGCCTGCCGTGAGGATGACGCAATCCTTGGGCAACGCTTTGGCGAATTCGGTGTAGTATTCGCGGCTCTTCATGCGACCGTCGCAGCCCGCCATCACCACGAACTTGCGGATGGCACCGCTCTTCACGGCCTCCACCACCTTGTCGGCGAGGGCAAACACCTGCTCGTGAGCGAAACCGCCCACAATCTTGCCCGTTTCAATCTCCTTTGGTGCTTGGCAGGTCTTGGCCAAGGCGATGATTTCGCTGAAGTCCTTCTTGCCATTGGCATCGGCAGGGATATGCTTCCAACCCGGGAATCCCGTGCTGTTGGTGGTGAAAACGCGGTCTTTATAAGTAGCGTTGGCCGTAGGCGGCACAATGCAGTTGGTGGTGAAGAGGATAGGGCCGTTGAAGGCTTCAAACTCCTCACGCTGCTTCCACCATGCGTTGCCATAGTTGCCCTTCAAGTGGCTGTATTGCTTCAGTTTGGGATAATAATGAGCAGGCAGCATCTCGCTGTGGGTGTAGATGTCGATGCCCGCGTCCTTGCTCTGTTCCAGCAGCAGCTCGATGTCGTTCAGATCGTGTCCACTGATGAGAATACCCGGACGGTTACCCACGCCAATGTTCACTTCGGTGATTTCGGGATTGCCGTAAGCGGTGGTGTTGGCTTTGTCGAGCAGGGCCATTGCCTTCACGCCCCATTCGCCGGTCTTCAGCGCAAGGGCGGTGAGCTCGTTGGCATCGTTGCAGGTGACGAGCTGTCCGAGGGTTTGCAGGATAAACTCGTTGATGTCGCTGCCCACTTGACCGAGACGGGCGGCGTGTTCCAAGTAGGCGGCCATACCTTTGAGGCCGTACATGGTGAGTTCTTTCAGCGAGCGGATATCCTCGTTGCTTTCGGCAAGGACGCCCACGGTTTGGGCTTTTTCGTCGTATTGTTCGCGAATGACGTTCCATTCCAGCACATCGAGTTTCGGCAGCTCAATACCTTTGTTGTTGACCACGCGGTCTTTGAACATATCGCGCAGTTCCAAGCCCTTGTCGATGCGGGCGTAGATGCTCTCCACATCGAAGTTAGCGTTGGTGATGGTGCAGAACAGCGCGTCGTTCACAAAAGCGTGGATGCTCTTGCGGAAATCGCAATAGTCGTGTCCGCAGCCATGTTGGTGATGGTTGGCGATAACGCCCAATCCTTTAAGGACATAAATCAGCAGATCCTGTGCATGGGCCACTTGCGGGGTCTTTCCGCACACACCTGAAATCTTGCAGCCGGCACATCCGGCGGTTTCCTGACACTGGAAACAAAACATTTTTTCGTTCATAACATATAAGGTTTAAGTTAATACTGAATTCTGGTGCAAAAATACAACCGCCTCACAACGTGAAGCGTAACATTTGTTACAGCACGCCTTTTTTTTGATATTTTTGCAAAAAAAATGATATGGAAGAACTAAAACGAATCAAGCTCTTTGCGGGATGCAGCGACGATGCTTTGGAACGCCTTCTCAAAAGCCCGTGTCGCCGTCAGGAATATCCTGCGGGCAGACGTATGCTCAATGCTGGCGACCCTTGCCGTGCGCTAATGGTGCTTGTCGAAGGACAGGCCGAGGCAAGGATGATGGGGGATGAGGGCCGCGAGTTGCTCGTGGACCATCTGAATGCCCCGATGCTGCTGGCTCCTGCATTCCTCTTTGCCACACCCAATATTGTTCCTGTCGAAGTTACCGCCGTGACCGGCTGCGTCGTGTGGCACATCAACCGCGAAGCCTTCTTCGATTTCATGCAGCAAGAGCCGTCTGTGCTCCGTGCCTTTTTGGAAGAACTATCCGCGAAAGGTCATTTCCTGAGCGGCAAGATGCGCTCTTTTGCTGTGAAAGGACTGAAAAACCGTGTACTCGAATATCTTGAGGAGAATGTCAACATCACCTCCGTTGCCGATGTCGCCCAACAGTTGGGTGCCACAAGGCCCTCCCTCAGCCGAGTGCTTTCGGAGATGTTGGACGAAGGGCTTGTGGTTAAGGATGAGAGGGGGTATAATACGGTTCCATCTCCGGATGCGGCACGGAAAGCGGCAGGCCCTTCTGCGAGAGGTAGAACATGTAGAGAATGACGGGCTTGGTGCCCCGGTTTTCGCCGTGGTGGACGGTCCCGACCATCTCCACAACGGCCTCGCCTTCATGTACCACTTTCTCATTGCCGTACTGGTCGATGATGGTCAGTTCACCCTGCACGAGTATGCCGTAGTTCATAACGGGGTGATGGTGCCATCCCAGCTTCTGCCCGGCGGGGAACTCGTATTTCATAGCCACCAGTTCAGGACGGCCCGGCAAGTAGTCGGGCAACTCCGCGCCGTCCCAGCTTTGGCTGGTGCGTGTCAGCTCAGTAGTCTGCACCAATGAGACGGAATTATCTGTTTGAGATTGCATATTCTGATTGTTTTTAATCTGTTTAAAGTATGTATAGATTTCAGATGCTAACAAAATAACCTATTCACTCCATTCCTCAAACAATGGTTTGAGCGGGTCGTTGACGCTCCCTTGGCGGTCGCCGTTCACGAATTGAAGGACGGTGTTGGCCTGGAAAACATTGCGCAAGCGGGCGGAATAATACCGGAGCGTGATGTCTTCGTTGTCCTGTGAGGGCGCGGTGATGTAAAGGAAGAAGAGGCTATCGACGGGTTTACTTACCCCGATGCACTCTCCGCCGGCAAAGGCGGCCAGCAGGTCGGCGGTGTCAAGCTGCCAGTCGTCGGGGGTGAGCGTATAAGTCTGGGTGAGATCCACTTGGGCTATGACCGTCATGCTGCTGCTGTAGTCGTAGTCCGAAGACACCTGCCAGTCAGGAGTGGAGACGTTGCCACTGGGAATCGCAGGCTCATCAGGAGTGGGAGGTGTGATGATTTCCGGGATGCAGGACACGAACAACAGATTCAAAACTAAAAAGATAATCAGGTATTGAAAGAACAAATGCTTTTTCATATTCATAATCTTAAAATTTAATCATTAACCATTTATCTTTTAACTTTAACCAATTTCACAGTAGCTGTATAGTCTTCGGTGTATAAGGTGGCAAAATAGACTCCGGCAGACAGATTCTCGCAGTCTGCCCAATGGAGAGAGGTGATCTCGTCAACCGTCATACCTGCCGCATTGCGGATTATGATGCGCACATCTTCCGAAGCAAGATTGGTCACCATGAAATCCACATGGTCGGTGAAGGCGGTGGGGTAGGCCTGGAAGCCGGGCGTTGAGAGTTGAGATTTTGGAGTTAAAAGGACTGGGTTGTCGAGCGATCCGAAATGGCGGTTGGCAGCAGCCTTCAGTGGAATGTTGGCGAACAGCTCCGTTTTCTCGCCCTCTTCTTCGATAAAGAATTTCAGTTGTCCCGGCTTGTCGGTACCAACGGTGAGGAAGAACAGCTTGTCGCCATCCACCTCTATGGGTTCTGTCTTACTGACGAGGGAACCTCCGATATACGTTGACAGATTGACAGGTTTATAAGTTGACGGGTCATCCACTTTAGCGATAATCGTCATATTCGTCGCCGGAAGCGGAATGTCATTCTTAATCCTAGATTTTTCATTATAGATCTCCTTCCCGTCCTTGGCACCGCTGTAGGTGTGGAAGGTGAATGGCACCGTGCTCTCGCCATTGCGGTAGAGGAGGTATCCCTCACCGGGAACCAAGGCTGAGAGCGATCCTATCCAATGCCCGTCGGCATTGAAAACGGCAAATTGTGTCTGAGACTTCACAATGTCGCCCACACTGGCTTTTTCGATATAGTCTGCCATGGCGTTGGTCAGTCCTGAGGTGGCGGTAAGCAGGTAGGGGAAGCTGTTCCATCCGTGGTGGAGGCTGATGGTGCGCTCGCTATTGCTGGTCAGACGGCGCCCTGACACCTGCGTTCCCAAATGATTCCAGTGGCTGTACAACATATACATCTGGTGGTAGTCCACGTGGGAGAGTGTGCCAGCCCAATGTTCGCCATCCCATTCTGCAAACTGTTGCGTGGCAGCGGATTTGAGCTGGTTACCCTCGGAGAAGGGCGTGGTGGTGAAGAAGAGTCCGTCAAGCACCCCTTCGTCGCGTGGGTCGATGTTGAACGAAATCCAGTTCCATCCCTCCAGAATGTCAAAGTTCTGCACCTCGTTGGCCGAAGTGGAGAGAATGACAGGGTCGGCGGGCGGCATACCCACGGCGCTGTTGGTCTGGAAAATCACGGATGGTGATGGCGTGAGTCCGAAGATACGTCCCGTGGAAGCCTGCCACAGGTAGAACTGAAGCGAATGGAAGCGAGTGTAGTCGTTGCCATAGATGGTCATGAAGAGGTAGCCGGGATAGATATCGTTATCATACGAAATATGCTGGTATCCCACAACCTGTCTATTCGCAATAGCGACAACAATATCATTGGGGTCTGTGTCGATGATTCCATCCACCACCACTTGACCCAACAGAGACATCTGGCGGTCGAAATACTGCGGGGAGACATTCTCCCACGGACAGACTGCACGCACCTCAATCATGACCTTCAGCGGTTCGGAAAGGTCGTTTTCATCGGTCAGGTAGATGATTTCAGAGTAAACACCCACAGCCAAATCCTCGTTGACGGTGAAGATGAGATTCTGTGTCTCCTGCGGATTGATGCTGCCGTATGCTTGATCCACATTCAGCCAGTCGGGCAAGCCGTCAATGGTGTATTGATGGCGGTGACCGCTGACGTTCGTGATTTGTACGGGAATTTCCGTGTCGCGGTCTGCCCGTTCGTAGAAAATTTGATAGATGCCATCGCTATTCCACAGCAGGACGTTCTTGTTGACAAATACCTGCCACATCGAAGGGTTGACGGTACGGTTGCCGTTGAGGTCCTCCACATTGCGCACTGTGATATAGATATTGTTCTTGTTGATCTCGCGGTCCTGCATGTTGAGGTTGATGAGCAGTTCGTCATTGTTGAAACTCCAGTCGAAGTTCATCTTCGTCAGCATGTCACGTTCGCGTACAGGCGCGTGGTCACTCGGGTCGCCCATTCCAATCAGTGTCAGCGAGTCGGGGGCGATAATCAGCGGTTGCACCTTTTCCACCACTGTTCCATCGCTGAGCGTGAAGATGCGCTGGTTGTTGACGGAGAAAATCTCTTCCATAATGCCGTTGAGACTCTCTTTCTGTTCAGAGAAAGGCAACAGGGCCACAAGACCCATTTCGTCGCCCATTGGCGTAAGGTTGTCGTAGGTTTCTATAAGGCTGCCGGGCAGTGCCTGCTCGAAGAGCACAAAGTCGTCGAAATGACCCTGGAAAAGTGTCGTCTGCCCGTATTGGTCGCCACCCAACATCATCACGCCACTCAGACCGGAGAGGCTCTCTGCAGCAAAGGTATTGATCATCTGGCCGTCAACATAGACGGAAGCATTGTTGTAGGTGCGGTTGACGGTAAGGATGAAATGGTGCCAGAGGCCGTCGGCATAACTAAGGGCGCTTTGCTGCTCCATGTTCCCATTGTGCAACACGAGGCGTCCGTTCACCATTTCCACCAATGTACCTTGCGGGCCGGTGCCCGAAACTGTACCGTCTGTCCATCCCGCCGAGAAGAGACCCTGGTTGAGTTCAGTGGTGCGGAACCAGAACATCAGCGTATAATCCTGAATATTGGAACGTGAGAGAACGTCTTGTGCGAGGGTGACACTCTGCTGACCGTTCATTTGCAACGAATATCCCGAGGGTGTTGTCCACGAAGCACCTTGGAGCGTGAGTGTGGATCCGCTGGCCTTGTCGTAGCAGAGGTCGCCGCGGCCCTCGTTCATGGGGTAGTAGGCCGCCAACTTGCGTTCGTAACCCGTAAGGCGTTTCTCGTGAGTCTCCACGATCTCATCGGTGGAAAGGACCTTTAACCAGAGACGAGCCTCAAGCATATTGCCTTGGTAGCCTTGTCCGAAGACCAGCGGGGCTGAACAGTCATATTCGGTTATCTCATCCGTGCTGGTAAAACTTTGGTCTGTCACATCCTGTGTGCCTGCATAGAAGCGTATGCGTCCTGTCACATGATCGTATGTCATGATGAGACGGGTGAAATCGGTGAGCGGCTCAAGCACCCGTGATTGGGAACGGCGATCGTCAATGTAACCATAGAGGCGCATGCGCGTGCCGACAGGCTCCAGTCCGAAGCGAATGCCGCCAGTCGCCGAGGTGTGGCTGAAGAGTTCCTGGGCTTCCGCTGTCGTGGCGTTTGCCGGTTTGGCCATGAGGTCGATGGAGAAGCTCTTGCCGTTGAGCACACGAGTCACTGCGCTGGTGGCGCCGCAGGAGGGCGTGCCGTCGAAATAGACCGAGGTGGAGGAGGCGATGCCGCTGCGGTTGGTGACACCCAGCAACTGGAAGTTGTTGTCCTCGTCAAGGTAGTTACCTGCGATAGGTTCGTTGAAGCGCAGCTTCAGGTGGTCACCCACGCCGAGGATGCCGTTGGCGGGTTCAGGGTCGCCGAAGACGCGCGGACAGCGGGTGTCCTTGATGCCCGACTTGATGGCCGAGGCCTTGCTGATGAATCCGCTACCGTGACGGCAGAAACTCACGGCGCGCAGGTCGTAGCGTTGCTCTATGGGGTCGCGCTCTCCGTAAAAGCGTACGTTCTCGATGCGGCCTCCTTGGATCATCTCCTTGTTGCCGCTGGCGGCAGCGTAGAGGGCACTGTCGGCATAGTAGGAGCAGAGGTTCACCCAACCGTCATTGCTTTGGGTCGAGAGCTTGTATTGCAGTTCTATGTGGTCGAAACCGCGGTAGTTCACGTTAAAGTCGCTGATGGAGACGGGCAGGTAGTAGCCCACAGAGTCCTGTGGAGCAAGGGTGTTCATCACCCAGTTTTCTTGCGGTGAAGTAAGGGTCACGTCACAAGATACAGGTTGGAAGTGGACCGAGAACTGCGCGCTGGACCTGTTGAAGACGATGCAGTTGGAGACGAGCTCGATAACAAGGTTTTCAAAGTCGTAGCCATCGCCGGCATAAACCTCCATAGTCTTGGTGATGACTTGGTCGCCGATGAGCTCAATGGTGCGCCCGTCAGTAAGGGGCATGCCGTCGATATAGATACGGGCACCGTGGGGGTTGCTCAGGTCATTTATCTTCAGTTTGAAGAAGACACGCCAGTTGTGGATGATACCTTCAGTATGCTCCATCTCATTGAAGAGACGGATGGTAAAGACAGCCGGTTGGTCGGCGGGCACATTGCTGATTTCGTGAACGTCGATGTTGATCTTGGGGTTCTCCAGACGGAGCGATCCAGCCGAAATGGGCATCTTGGGTACATAGTAATCCGTACTGTCGGGCAACTCGCAGGGACACTTGGTAGCACCGCCGCGGAGATAGAAGACCAGAGAACCATAGAGATGGTCGTCTGCGTTGTAGCTGGTGGGGGAAGCCACATCTTCGCGCGCCGATAAAGAACCTGTGTTGTATTGGTCCTTGCTGTTCACAATGCGATAGACGGAGACATCCATATTGCTGTATTCATCGGGAGACAGGGTGAATCCCACGGTACGTGAGTGGATGGTGTTCTCCACAGGGTCACGCGAGATGTCAAGGTCTAGAACTGGCCTGAAGAGGAAACTTGCCTTATAACCTGGAGACTGGTTGGCAATCCGGGCAGGTTGCATTCCGTTACTTGCAGCAAATGTATTCCTCATGTTCTCTATCATCATTTGGGTAATATTACGGCCAAATTTGTTTATGAGGAGGTCGACGAAGTTGCTAGCATTCGAGGATAGGTCTATGCCGGGATAATTCATCCACCAATGCGTCACGTCACTATAGCTATAACTGTCTGTCCTCGTCACGCTGGTAGAGTAACTCAGCGAATAGGTGGCCACGCTGTCGTGCTCATGATAATGGATGGCCGACACCTTTTCCGACTCATTTTGAAACAACACGGTTATCCAATCGGCAATCAGGGTATTGGCAGATTTCACAGAGTTGA
>Ga0265298_10002836_pt1 | contig 23557 bp, 14 predicted proteins | sample AusTroGonzalo_MG_3_FD_193486 | JGI IMG/M metagenome (GOLD analysis project Ga0265298, IMG submission 193486) | Bovine rumen microbial communities from tropical cattle in Woodstock, Queensland, Australia - Gonzalo_01 | ecosystem: Host-associated > Mammals > Digestive system > Stomach > Rumen ...
CCGAGGTGTTGTTGCCTTCAAACTTGTAGTAGATGTGGGCCGGAGTGCCCAGGGCCTGTTCCAGGAAGTAGGCGCGGACCAACGGCGACGGACGGTACATCTTGTAGAACGTCAGGATGTCTTCGGGAATAGGAATGTACGGCGTGTCGTTGTCCAATTCCTGCTTGATGAGCTCGTCGCAGAACACGGGCTGCAGGTCTTCGAAGGTCACGGGCTTGCCGGTGCCGGGGTTCAGCAGCGGGGCGGGCTTCTTCTTCATGTCGGCACGGACGTTGTACCATGCCTTAGGGAGTTCATTTTCATCGAGGTAAGTCTTGACCTGACCATCGAGCTTGAGGGAGTTTCTCATATACATCCTTCCTTTATTGGATTTTTCGCCCGCATAATATATCTAAACTAAGACCCCTTGGCAACGCAGACTTCCGAGAGATGTACAAAAAAGCCCCCACCGAACAACGGCAGGGGAGTTTTTTACAAAACTTGAACAAATTAGTTGTGGCTGAACATGTACTTGCTCTTGTAGTAGGTCTTCATCTCGTCGGTGCTGCGGAAGGCACCGCTTCGCAGAGCAGAACGGACTTCGGGGTCGGAACGGACCATCTTGGTGATTTCCGCGTCGATGTCCTTGAAGAACAGGTCGTTGCTGGCCATGTCCACGTGGTCCTGGCTGTAGTCCGAATGGTAGCGGCGTTCCAGCAACTGGAACAGTTCGGTCTGGCAGGCGTTTTCAGGGGGTTCCCTCTTGACCACGGGCAGGTAGCACTTCTGGATGTATTCCTTTTTCATGGAAATGATCATCCGGTCAATGGCAGGGATGTTGTGGTCTTCGTCGTGGTCGGCCATTTCCGTACTGGGAGTCTTAACGGAAGAGCATCCAACAAGGAGTGCGGAGATTGCAAGGAACAGGAACCACGAGATTTTCTTCATTTTTTCTCCCTTTTGACCATTTTTATTTTTATGACACAAAAATATTTTATTGGTGGAGAAATTGTAGTCCCTGTATGTAATAAAAAAGCAATAAAAGAAAAATAAAAGTTTTAAACTGTGCTTTTTGACATAAATCGGAGTGATGCCCGTCACACTCGCCAATGTGAGCCATAAGCGACATGTATTATCATGTCGTTGAAGGCGAGAGCAAGGGCCAGCCCTGTACTTGTCATTCCGATTCTAGCCCGAGCGGTCTGTAATCACTATCTAGACAATGTCGGCTTGAACCGGTAATACCACTTTATGGGGTCAATCACTTTGTACTTGACATTGCCGATTCGCTTGTCGCCGTTGGGGTCAATTAACCCTGTTACAATATGGGCGTGAGGCCCTGTGGTGTGCCCTGTTACACCAACAGTAGCAATGGGGTCGCCCTGCATCACCTCTTGACCGTCCAAGTACAAAAGCTGGTCGCAGTGCATGAACAGCACCACGTCCTTTTGACGTACGAGACCGATAATGATTCCGCCTCGTTCGTCCTTGCTGGTCCAGGCCTTGGCGGCAAAGGGGGCGAGAATTCTTGCTCCTTGGCGGCTTGCCACGTCAATACCGTTGTGCTGCCTAAATTCCTTGGTGGCCTTCTCGTGGTAGAATTCGGTGAGGTAGGCGATGGAGTCGGAAACCACGGAAGTCCAGTATTTCCAGGCATAGCCAATGGAATCGGAAGCGCTTGCCTCTATGTACTCCGGCTTGGAGAACTTGACCACGGTCCCTTCGGGGGGAATGTTCCAGTTGTTCACTAGGCCCAGGTCCTCGGGGTAGCCGTTCTCCTTGAGGGTTTCCTGCACGTATTCCTTGACCATCTTCTCGTCGGTAATCAGGGACTTGAACCGCCCGATGGCATAACGGGCGATGCGCTGCATGGATTCCTTTCCGTCGAAGGTGTAGTCGAAGGACGGAGCCATGGAGAGCTTGTCCCTTTCCAGGGTCCGTTCCCGCACATGGGAAACGCCCACGTCCAGGTTGGAGGGGATAAGGAAGGGGATGGCCACCACCGCCAAAATAAAGAGGAGGTAGAAGTTCCTGAAAATCTTTAAAAAACCATCCAGGGGGTTCCTGTCCAGAATGCCTGCTTTCACCAGGAGTTTCATGGCTTTGGCGAACTTTTCGGGCTTGTGGACCCAGTCGCTTTTGCGGATTTCCCTACAGCGGGAATAACTCCGCCTTACCGCCTCGTAAGCGTTCCTGAACCTTTTTTTGTTGGGGAGTTCCTTGTGCAGCCACACCAGCGATGGGGTCCGCAAAAAGGGATAGTCTTCCAGGTATGCGGCGGATTGTTCCAGGTTGTTCCCCGCAATGACCGTGAACTTGGCTATGGAGGCAATCCTCTGGAACTGAGGCTGGCTCAAGTCATCGGGCAGAATGGCAAAGATATAGGGAACCGTACTCCTGATGGCTTCCATGTTCCGGTAAAAGGTGCGGAAATGCTGCTCGGTTTCCGTCGGCAGTTCTTTACTCAGCCTGAAGGTCAGGCCTTCTTTGGAATTCCGGACGAATTCGATTTCTTCGTTGGTAAGGTTGCGTTTGAAGAAGGTCTTCAAGTGGTTTCCTGGTTGCAACGACTTGTGGGAAAAGTCGAATACAACAAAAGAAGCGCCGCCATTCATGGCCTGCGCTATCTTGTTCACGGATTCAAAATTGACTTCGTCGCCAGGAAAGGCGAACAGTCCCAAGCCACCTTGCTTGCACAGGTAGTTCAGGACCCTAGTCAGCATACCCCATTAAGCCTTGGCGCTGCCCCTGGGGTAAGAAAAACCGGCCGGGGGAGCGGTGACAAACTTATCGATCTGGAGGCGGATTTCTTCGGAAGAGGAACCCGGGTTGAAATAGATTTCCTGGTTGCGGTTCTGGCTACGTCCCTTCAGGGGTTCGTTGCGACGGCCGCGGGAAACGATGGCCATGGGCAAGACTTCCAGAGAGGGGAGGAGGCCAAAGTAGCGGAACAGGCTGAAGTTCTTCTGCCAGGTGGTCCTTTCGGCCAAAATGGCGAATGCACCGTCCACGACAGTCTTGGACTGAAGGAGTTCGTCGGAAGTGACGGTCACCAGTTCGTGGTTGGAGGGAAAATTGTTGACGAAATTGGCGAAATCGCCTTTCAGATAATTGGCATCGCAAAGGAATACGAACTTCATACTACCTTACCATGGGGGTTGATTGATTTATAAACGTGGCGAATTTAGCAAAAAAAAAGATTTTTGTCATTGTGGTTGGCGGAAATGCTCCATATTGGACTCTAGTGGGCCTATTCGTAACTTATTGAATATCAACGAGTTACGTATTTCCACCGGTATCAGTCTTTGCCCAAAATGGCTTTTTTCTCACCAAAAAGCCACTTTTTTGTGAAAAAACGGCAAAAAAACTTTATATTTGGTGACTGTTATCACATTAATAGGTAGGGCCCTGAAGAAAATGGGCCTGCCATTAGATGGAATTATGGGAGATCATAGATGAAACGAAAGAACTGGTCCTTTGCAGCCTTGTTTGCTTCTGCCGGTATTCTTGCCACGGTAGGCATTGCCCAAGAAGCGGGTAGCGACGCTGCTGCTGTTGAAAATAATGCCCCCTCCGTTAACGGCATTCCTGGTGAATCCATCCAGGAGGGTGGAAAGTTCGCCACTATTAAACTTGACCAATATGTTTCCGACGACATGGACAAACCAGCACAGATCAAGTGGTCCGTGTCCGGCAACAAGAGCCTGAAGGTCACCATCGGTGGCGACAGGACTGCCACCATTGCCGTACCCGACCAGTATTGGAACGGCTCCGAAGACATTACCTTCGCGGCAACGGACACCAAGGGTGCCGTAGGCTCCGAAACGGTGACTTTCTCCGTGGAATCGGTAAACAACCCTCCCGTGGTTACCCAGATTCCCGACCAGACCATAGACGAAGGCAAGCAGTTCACCAAGATTAAGTTGGACGACTTTGTTACCGACCCCGACCACCCCAAGAATCAGATTTTGTGGGAAACGGACATCCAACCGGTGGGCAAGGATCAGGCTGAAGGCGACCTGAATGTGGAGATCGACAACAACCGCATCGCCACCATCCAGATTCCCGACACCAACTGGTACGGTGCCGCCAAGATCAAATTTACCGCCACCGACGGCGAATACGCCAGCGACTCCAAAACGGCCACCTTCACGGTAAAGTCCATCAACGACGCACCCGTGTTCCAGAAGGTGCCTGACCAGACCATTGAAGAGAAGAACGAGTTCGAGCAGATCTCCTTGAGCGACTACGTTACCGATGTGGATAACGATGTGTCCACCATGAAGTGGGCCGCCTCCGGCAACAAGGACCTGAAGGTGAAGATCGACAAGTCCGGTTCCGCAACCGTCTCTACTCCCAACGAATTGTGGAACGGTGCCGAGACTATCACCTGGACGGTGACCGACCCCGCCGGTGCGTCCGTCAGCACCAACACTAAGTTCACGGTGAAGTCTATCAACGACGCTCCCGAATTCGCTAAGGATGTTCCCGAACAGACCATTGACGAAAAGCAGGAATTCAAGCCCATTGACCTGAGCGTTCTGGTCAAGGACCTGGACCACAAGTTCGAGGACCTGAAGTGGACTGCCTCTGGCAACAAGGACCTGAAGGTCGCCTTCAACGGCAAGCAGGCCACCATTACCATTCCCAACAAGTTCTGGAATGGTTCCGAAACCATCAAGTTCAAGGTTTGCGACCCCGAAAAGGCTTGTGCTGAATCCGAGGCCTCCTTTACCGTCAATTCTGTCAATGACAAGCCCGAGTTCGTCAAGGACATTCAGGGCCAGTCCATTGACGAAAAGAAGCAGTTCGAAAAGATTAAGTTGGACGAATTCGTGAAGGACGCCGACCACAAGAATTCCGAACTCTCCTGGGAAGCCAACGTGAAGCATGACGGCAAGGAACCGGAATCCGGCACCCTGCAGGTGAACATCGACGAAAATCATGTAGCCTCTATTGAAATCCCCGACAAGTATTGGAATGGTTCCGCCACCATCACCTTCATTTGTACGGACCCCGAAGGTGCTGCCATCAAGAAGGACGCCAAGTTCTCTGTGAAGTCCATTAACGACGTTCCCACCTTCAAGAAAATTCCTGACCAGACCATCGAAGAAAAGAGCGAGTTCTCTTCTATTGTGCTGGATGAATTCGTGGCCGATGCCGACCATAGTCTGGACAAGCTGAAATACGAAGTCACTGGCAACAAGGACATCAAGGTCAACATCAATGCCAAGACCCGCGAAGTTTCTTTCAAGACTCCCAGCGAACTGTGGAACGGCACTGAAACCTTGACCTTTACCGCTACCGACCCCGAGGGCGGCAAGGCTTCTTCCACCATGAAACTTTCCGTGAAGTCCATCAACGATCCTCCGGTCATGAAGGACATTCCCGAACAGACCATCAAGGAAAAGCAGGACTTCAAGCCTGTGGAACTGGACAAGTATGTGGAAGACCTGGATCACCCCAGCGATAAGCTGAAGTGGACCGTCACGGGCAACCGCGAACTGAAGGTGAACGTGGATCCCAAGCACGTGATGACCATTACTCCGCCTTCCAAGCAGTGGAATGGTTCCGAGACCCTCACCATCAAGGTGACGGACCCCGAAGGCGCTACCGACGAACGCTCCGTGGCCTACACGGTTGAATCCGTCAACGACGAGCCCGTGTTCTTGAAGCAGGTGGTGGCTCAGACCATCAAGGAAAAGGAACAGTTCCAGCCCATCAAGTTGGGCGAAATGATCAAGGATGCAGACCACAAGCTGAACGAGCTCACCATTGAAACCAGCGTGAAGCCCGCTCCTGGTTCCAAGAAGAAGGAAGCCGGCCTCACGGTGGAAGTGGACGCCCAGCAGGTAGCCAAGATTATCATTCCGGACAAACTCTGGAACGGTTCCGACGAGATTACCTTCACGGTTTCTGACCCCGAAGGTGCCAAGGCTGTTTCCAAGGCCGTGTTCACCGTTACCTCCGTGAACGACGTTCCCACACTCAAGAAGATTCCCGACCAGATGATCGACGAAAAGGGCGAGTTCGTGGCCATCAACCTGGCTGAACTGACCCACGACGCCGACCACGAATTCTCTCAGTTGAAGTGGGCTGTCACTGGCAACAAGGATTTGAAGATTGACATCGGTAAGGATGGCGTTGCCAATATCAAGATTCCGAACCCCCTGTGGAACGGTTCTGAAAAGGTGACCTTCACGGTGACCGACCCTGAAGGTGCTTCTGCCAAGTCCGAAGCCGTGTTCACTGTCAAGTCCATCAACGATCCTCCGGTCATGAAGGATATTGCTGCCCAGACCATCAAGGAAAAGGGTGAATTCAAGCCTATCGAGCTGGACAAGTTCGTGGAAGACAAGGACCACGACAAGGCCAACTTGAAGTGGACCTTTAGCGGCCAGAAGGCCTTGAAGGTTTCCATCGATGGCAAGCGCATCGCCACTGTCAAGGCTCCCGATAAGTTCTGGAACGGTTCCGAAACCATCAAGTTCACGGTGACCGACCCCGAAGGCGCTACCGACAGTCGCGAAGTGACCTTTACTGCTGAATCTGTGAACGACCTGCCGGTGTTCACCAAGCCCATTAAGGACCAGACCATTCAGGAAAAGCGCGAATTCGCCATTATCAGCCTAAATGACATTGTTAGCGACCCCGACCACAAGGCTGAACAGCTCAGCTGGTCCTTTGACGTGAAGCCTGGCAAGGGCTCTCCCAAGGGCTATGCACCACAGCTCTCCGTGAACGTGGACGACAAGCGCATGGCCAAGATCCTTATCCCCAATAAGAACTGGCATGGCGAAGAAGTCATTACCTTCACGGTGACCGACCCCGAAGGCGGCAAGGCTAGCTGCACCGCTACCTTTACGGTGACCTCCGTGAACGACGCACCCACCATCGGAAAGATCAAGGACCAGACCATTGCCGAAAAGGCCTCCTTCGCTTCCTTCAGTTTGGCTGACCTGGTGAAGGATCCCGACCATCCCTTCGAAAAGCTGAAGATCGAAGTGACCGGCAACAAGGAACTTAAGGTGAACATTTCCAAGACGGGCGAGGTGACCGTCAATACCCCGAACCCGCTGTGGAACGGTTCCGAAAAGCTGACCTTCACGGTGACTGACCCCGAAGGTGCCAAGGCTTCTACTACCGCAGGCTTTACGGTGACCTCCGTGAACGATCCTCCGGTCATGAAGGACATTGCTGACCAGACCATCAAGGAAAAGGGTCAGTTCAAGGCCATTGAACTGGACAACTTCGTGGAAGACTTGGATCACCCCAAGAACAAGCTTAAATGGAAGATTGAAGGTGCCAAGGACCTGAAGGTGGCTATTGATGGAAACCACAAGGTGACTGTCACTCAGCCCAACCCCAACTGGCATGGTGAAGAAACCATCAAGTTCACGGTAACCGACCCCGAAGGTGCTTCTGACAGCCGCAAGGTCAAGTTCACTGTGGAATCTGTGAACGACGCTCCTGTGTTCGTAAAGGAACTGAAGGACCAGTCCATCGACGAAAAGAAGCAGTTCGCTACCATCAAGTTGGACGACCTGGTGAACGACCCCGACCACAAGAAGTCTGAACTGGCTTGGTCCTTCGACGTGAAGGCCGCCTCTGCCAAGGCTGCCCCGAAGAAGGGCAAGAAGGGTGCCAAGGAAGAACCTGCTCCCAAGGATAATGGCGGCCTGACCGTGAAGGTGGACAAGAACCATGTGGCCACCATCGCCATTCCCAACAAGCTCTGGAACGGTTCTGCAAACATCACCTTTACGGTGACCGACCCTGAAGGTGCCAAGGCTTCCAAGACCGCCAACTTTGAAGTGAAGTCCATCAACGACGTTCCCAAGATTTCGGATAAGGCTCCCAAGGGTGAAACCATCCGCGAAGGTGGAAAGTTCAAGTCCATCGACCTGACCTCCTTGGCCACTGACCCTGACCATCCCACTACCGCTCTCAAGTGGAGCGTTACGGGCAACAAGCAGTTGAAGGTCAATATCCGCAAGGACAACATGGTGGAAATAGCTGTGCCCGATGCCCAGTGGCATGGTAAGGAAACCCTGACCTTCACGGTGACCGACCCCGAAGGCGCTTCCGCCAACCACAAGATGGACTTTGAGGTGACCCGCGTCAACGACGCTCCCACCATTGCCAAGCCCATTCCCAACCAGAAGATCAAGGAGAAGGAATCCTTCCAGATCATCAAGCTGGATGACTTTGTGAAGGATCCGGACAACAAGCCTAATGAGCTTACTTGGACCGTTACGGGCAACAAGAAGCTGAAGGCAGAAATTTCTCCCAGCCGTATCCTTACGGTTTCTGCACCCGATAAGTACTTCTGGTGCGCTCCCGAAACCATGGTTCTGGAAGTGAAGGACCCCGATGGCGCTTCCGCTTCCCAGACCATTACCTTCGAAATCACTTCTGTGAACGATGCTCCTATCCTGAAGGACATTCCTGACCAGAAGATCAAGGAGAAGGGTCAGTTTAAGGATATCGACCTCTCCAAGCTGGTGAATGACCCTGACCACAAGATTGAACAGCTCAGCTGGTCTGTGAAAGTGGACAAGGTTGGCGGTGCAAAGGCCGCTCCCGCCAAGAAGGCTCCTGCCAAGAAGCCCGCCAAGGGCAAGAAGGGCAAGGGTGCCAAGGAAGAGCCTGCCGCTGAAGAAAAGCCCGCCCCGCAGGATGACTTCGTTGTGGAAGTGGACAAGAAGGCCATTGCCCATATCAAGATTTCCAATAAGTTCTGGAACGGCGAACGCAACGTGACCTTCACGGTGAAGGATCCCGAAGGTGCCAGCGCTTCCAAGACTGCCAACTTCAAGGTGGAATCTGTCAACGACGCTCCCGAAATCAAGCAAATTCCGACCCAGTCCATCAAGGAAAAGGAAACCTTCAAGCCCATCGACCTGGCTCAGTATGTGTCTGACCCGGATCACCCGATTGGAGCCCTGAAGTTCGATATCGTTGGTACAAAGGCACTGAAGGCCTCTGTCAACGCCAAGCATCAGCTGGTGGTGACCACTCCGGACAAGTTCTGGAACGGCAACGAGAAGATTACCTTGAACGTGGTTGACCCCGAAGGCGCTAAGGCCTCTCAGCAGATCCTGTTCGAAGTGTCTCCCGTGAACGACGCACCTGTCATTACCAAGATTGCTGGCCAGAAGATCAAGGAACGCGAAAAGTTTGAACCGGTTGACCTGTCCAAGGTGGCTACCGACCCGGACAACAAGCCCGCCGAACTGAAGTGGAGCGTTTCTGGCAACAAGGATTTGAAGGTGGAAGTGAAGGGTTCTCGCGCTATGGTGGTGACCCCGAACCCCAACTGGAACGGCAAGGAAACCTTGAAGTTCACGGTTGCCGACCCGGCCGGTGCAAAGGCCTCTACGGAAGCCACCTTCGAGGTGACTCCGGTGAACGATCCTCCCACGCTGAAGCCTGTGCAGCCCTTCGTCATCGACGAAAAGAAGACCTTCGCTCCGGTGGACTTCTCCAAGTTTGTGAACGACCCGGACAACAAGTTGGAAGAACTGACCTGGACTCTGGACGATGCTGAACCCGCATCCAAGGCTCCTGCCAAGGGTAAGAAGGGCAAGGCCGCCAAGGGTGGCAAGGCCAAGGGCCCCTCTGTCAAGCACGACCTGATTTTCAACATCGACAACAAGGGTGTGCTGACCGTGGAAATTCCGGACCGCTACTGGAACGGAACCGAAACGGTTGCTGTGAACGTGTTCGACCCCTCTGGCGAAAAGGCTACGGTCAATGTGAAGTTCACGGTCAAGCCGGTGAACGATCCTCCCATGGTCAAGGAAATTCCTGGCCAGGAAACGGAAGAAGGCAAGTCCTTCAAGCCCATCAAGCTTGACCAGTACGTGACCGACCCGGATAACAAGCCCCACGAAATCAAGTGGAAGGTAACGGGTGCCAAGAACCTGGATGTGAAGATTTCCGGCGGCCGCGAAGCGGTTATCAAGCCCAAGAAGCAGGATTGGTACGGCGAAGAAACCCTGATATTCACGGCTCAGGACCCCGCTGGTGCCATGGACAAGATCATGTCCAAGTTTGTGGTGAAGCATGTGAACAAGGCCCCGATCATGCGTGACATTCCTGATGCTACCATAAAGGAAGACGACAACAAGGGCGTTGTGGCGGCCATCAAGCTCGACCAGTATGCCCGCGATCAGGACCACCGCTTTGACGAACTGAAGTGGACCTTCACCGGTAACAAGTACCTGGATGTGAAGTACGACAAGTTCAAGAAGACGGTGACCATTTCCCAGCCCCACGAGGATTGGAACGGCAAGCCTGAACGCATCACCTTCACGGTGACCGACCCCGATGGAGCCAAGGCCAGCAGGACCGCCACCTTCACGGTGACTGCGGTGAACGATGCTCCCAAGGCCCGTGCACAGACCTACGTGACCAAGGAAGGCGAAGCCCTGAAGGTGTCCGCTTCCGAAGGTCTGTTGTCTGGCGCAAGTGACCCGGATAACGAAAAGCCCGTGTCCGCCCAGCTGGTGCAGAAGCCCCACAATGGTAAGATTGAGCTGAACGAAAGGGATGGTTCCTTCACTTACACGCCCAACAAGGGCTTCTCCGGTCTTGACGAATTCACCTACAAGATCAAGGATCCGGGTGGACTCTACTCCAAGCCCGAAACGGCGGAAATCAACGTGACCTTCAAGATGAAGGACCTGCGTGCTTCCGACGAACCGGCTGCAAAGAAGAAGGAAGAGCCCAAGGACGATGACGACAAGAAGTCCAACAAGAAGGACAAAAAGGACAAGAAGAAAGACAAGAAGGGCAAAAAAGGTAAGAAGCGCTAGTCGCTAGCCCTTACGGTCCAAATGTTTAAAAGTCCCGCAGCAATGCGGGACTTTTTGCGTTATCGTTTTTTGTAGGCGAGAAACTGTACAGTGTAATAGTGCGGTGTATTAATTACTGCACCACGGACTCCACAGACCCATCGGCCAGGCGTGTGGTAATGAGGTCGCCGGGATGGACTTGGCTCTTGCTCTTGATGAATTTGCCATCCTTGTCCAGCGTGAAGGAATAGCCTTTTTTAAGGACGGTTTCAGGGCTGGCGTTTTTTACTCGCATTTCCGCCATCTGGAACTTGGCGTTTTCCAGTTCCAGAATTTTGCGGGAACCCTGGTGCAAACCATCCATATTCCTTTCCACCCGCTGGTATTCATTTTTCAAAATAAAGCGGACTTCCTTGGAGAGGGAGGTTCCCTTGATGGCAATGTCCGATTTCTCTTTCTGGATACGGGCGGTGACGTTCCTTTGCAGGGAATGGCCCGCATTTGCAAGGGCTTCCCTGGAATCTGTCAGCAGTTCCCTGGCACCGCTACCGATGTCATCCATAAGGGCGGTCATGGCCTGCCAGCTGTCCTGGACCCGCTCCACAAGGCGTTTGGCACAGTCTGTGGGCGTTATACAAGAAAGGTAGGCAACTTCGTCCAGCAGGTTCTTGTCGATTTCGTGGCCGATTCCCGTAAGCACCGGGACAGGGCAGTTGGCCACCGCACGGCAAAGGGCTTCGCTGTCAAAGTAATTCAGGTCGGTTTTGGCCCCACCACCCCGAACAATGCAGATGACGTCAATCTCGCTGTCTTGCCGTAGGCGCTCCAAGGCTTGCAATACCGTGGATTCGGTGTCGTTGCCCTGCATTTTGGCGTATTCCGTATGGACCTTGAAATTGAAGGGGGACTCCATGAGCCTTGTGGTAAAGTCCTTGTAGGCGGCCGTAGTTTCTCCCGTAATCAGCCCCACGTTTATGGGGGTGGCGGGGAATTCCAACGCCTTGTTTTTATCCAGCAACCCCTCTTGCTGCAACTTCTTGAGGATGGCCTGACGGGTAAGGGCCAGTTCCCCGATGGTGTACACCGGGTCAATGTCCAGAACCTGAGCCTGGAACTTTCCCAAGGTAATGTACAGGTCCGCCTTTACTTGGAAACACACCTTTATCTGCTCTCGCAAAGTAAAGGGCTTTTCTGCCATCTCTGCTTTTTGGCACAGTTCATCAAACTTACCGGTAAAACAATAGAGGGGGAGGGTTGCCACGGGCTTTACGTCCCCTTCGGCAAAATCCGCAATGCTCAGGTAAACGACCTTGGGCTTGATGACCAGCTGGGTAATGACCCCGTGCACCCATATTCCGGGAGTCCGAGAAAGGGTATTCTTGATGGAGGTCAGGTATTTCTCCACAGAATAGGATTTTATGGGCTGGTCCATGTTTTTTGTGTTCCTGTTGCCTTTGACAAAGATAATTTATTATTTTGTCGGTGTAACAATATGTCTTTTTCGTAAAGGAAACCCTATGAAAATAAAGATGTTTTTACTGGGGGGCTGCCTGCTGGCCTTTGCCGGCTGCGCCGTCAACCAGCACGCCATGACCCGCTCTATGGAACAGACGGAAAGCACCCGCGCCATTGCCGCCGAAGGGGCTACGGATTCCACCTTGACTCAAAGTGCAGCCGTCCATTTGGACTCTGCCAAGGCCTACATGAAGCAGAAAAAGGAACAGGAAACCTTGATGGCTTTGGAAGCCAGCCGCCTAGAATACCGCCTGGCTATTCTGCGTGCCGAACAGGATTCCCTAAAGGCCGAAGATGAACGTGTGGAAAATGAACTCCGTGCTGATGTGGAACGGAAACTCCTGTACCAGAACATTTTGGACAATGAAAACAAGGAGGCCAAGTAATGAAGAACCTTAAGATTCTTGCCTTCGGTTTGATTTGTGCTTCTGCCGCCTTTGCCGCAGGGCAGCCTACGCCTGCGCCGGACACCACCAAGGCCGAGCAGTCCCCGGCCTACAAGGCCTGTATGGATTCCATCGGGGCGGTGGAGGTCACGTTGCCCACAAAAGCCCTGAATGCAAAGTTGGCCCTTTTGGAAGCCAAGGCCAAGGCTTCTGACATCAAGAATGAGGTTTCCAAGAACCCCAAGTCTACCTTGGTAGGCCCTCTGGGGGAAAATTGCCAGTTGTACGTGGAAATCGCCAAGGCAGAGGCCGAGATTGCCAACCGCCACAAGCATATCGCCGAGAACTGGGAAAAACGTAACGCCACCAACCGTTCCATCGAGACCATTCAGGAACAAATCGCCAACGCCCGTAGCGGCAAGGTGAGCAACCTGGCGGCAGATTTGGAAGCGGAACGTCAGAGGCTTGCCCAGACCAAGGATGCCATGAAGGACCAGGAAGCGAAACTGCAGGCCGAAATGCAGCAGAATCGCGAAAAATTCCTGGCAGAGGCCGCTGAGCGTGAGGCTGCCCTCAAGGCTGCCGGCGAACGCGAAGCCGATTTGCAGAAGCAGCTGGAAGCGGAGCGCCTGGCTCTTGAGGCAGAAAAGAAGGCCCTTGCCGAAGAACGTGCCAAGGCCGAGGCCCGCCAGAAAGAGGCCATGGACAAGCTGAACGAACTGCAGTCCAAGCTCATCCAGGTTTCCAAGGATGCCCGCGGCATTATCCTTTCCATGTCCGACATCTTGTTTGACGTGGACAAGGCCACCCTGAAGCAGGACCTGAAAACCAGCCTTGCCAAGGTAGCAGGAATCCTGACGGTTTACCAGCAGTTCAATGTTTCCATCGAAGGTAACACGGACAACACAGGTTCCGCCGAACACAACATGAAGCTTTCCCAGCAGCGTGCCGACAACGTGATGAAATTCTTGGTGGAGCAGGGCATTGACGCCTCCAGGCTCACCGCCAAGGGCTTGGGCATGACCATGCCCGTTGCGGACAACAACACCAAGGAAGGCCGCCAGAAGAACCGCCGTGTGGACCTGGTGATCCAGGACAAGGCCCTTATAGATGCCGAAAAGAAGGCGGAGTAGGAAAGACTATGTCCAAAACCGTGACCGCCATGGAGGCAAGGCAAAATTTTGGTAACCTCTTGAACCAGGTGTCCTTGCAAAAAGAGGAAGTGGTTATAGAGCGTGCCGGAAAACCGCTGGCCAAGATGGTGAATGTGGATTCTGAAACCTCCGGTATGCTGGATTTCCGGGATATCGGAAAACTTCCCAATCATATATGGGAAGAGGATTCGTGACGGAAAATCTATTCGAACTTTTAAAGGTTTCGTCCAAAAGCAAGGCCCGTCGGGGGAGGCTCCGTACGGCTCACGGTGACGTTGAAACGCCGATCTTTATGCCTGTAGGGACTCTTGCTAGCGTGAAGGGCCTTTCAGTACGGGACCTTCGAGAATTGGAAGCGCAGATTATCCTTGCCAACACTTACCACCTTTATCTGCGTCCGGGAACATCCTTGATTGCGGAGGCTGGCGGCGTGCAGAAGTTTATGGGCTGGAACGGCCCTGTTCTTACCGATAGCGGTGGATTTCAGGTGTGGAGCCTCAAGGATTTTCGCCACATTACCGAGGACGGCGTGGAATTCCAGAGCCTGCTGGACGGCAGCCGCCACAAATTTACGCCCGAATCCGTGATGCAGGCCCAGCGTGAAATAGGGGCTGACATCATCATGGCCTTCGACGAATGCACGCCATACCCAAGCACTGTAGAAGAGGCCGCTCAATCGCTGGATTATACTTTGCGCTGGACCCGTCGCGCCATGGAATGGCTCCGCGAAAACCCGCCGATTCATGGTTACCCCCAGTATTTCTTTGGGATTGTACAGGGCGGAATGCACAAGGAACTCCGGAAAAAATCCATCAAAGCCCTGAAAGAACTGGCTCCTGACGGCTACGCCATGGGCGGACTTTCCGTAGGGGAACCTGTGGAGATCATGTACGAAATTGCGGATTATTGCACAAACTACTTGCCAGAAGACCGTGCCCGCTACGTAATGGGGGTGGGAACGCCCTGGAACTTGCTTTCGCTGATTGCGCACGGCGTGGACATGTTCGACTGCATCTTGCCCGCCAAGAACGCCCAGGACGGCCTCGTTTATACCAGCAGGGGCGTGCTCCGCTACAAAGGGGCGAAATTTGCCCACCAGCACGATATGCCTCTGGACCCCGAATGTGACTGCTACTGTTGCCGCAACTACAGCCGTTCCTATTTGCGTCACTTGTTCAAAGTTCAGGAACCCTTGGGCTGGACCCTTTCCACCATACACAACCTGCATTTTTACTTACAACTTATGAAAAGAGCCCGTTCCCATATTGAATCCGGCGATTTCGAGGAATGGGCTGCAGAAATGATACCCAGGCTCCAGCAGGACGCAAGCTAAAATCTTTTTCTAATTTGTCCGTATGCTCCCTTTCCGCCCGCCAGAAATTTCAGACCGGATTGCCGTGACAAACGCGGTAGCTGAAGCGGACTATATGGGCAGTGACGCCTCCTTTGCAAACATCTACCTGCTCCGCAAAAAATACGGTACGCAAATCGCCCTGCAAGAGGGGTTCCTGTTCCGCTATTATAACGGGCAGGGGAGCCGCAGGGGTTACGCCTTCCCGCTTGGGACAGATGACCCGCGAGCGGCGCTTACATTAATCGCCCAAGATGCAGCGGAATCCGGCCGGCCTCTGGAATTTTGCCTGGTGGATGAACCCCGGGCACAGATTTTGCGGGAGTTTTTTGGCGGTAAGTCTGCAGCAGAAGAAATCCTTTTTGCGGAAAACCGGGGCGACAGCGACTACCTCTATTCCGCAGAAAGTCTGGCGAACCTGCCCGGAACCACCTACCGCAAAAAGCGGAACCACATTTCCAGATTCAGCCGCACCTACGCAAACTTTGAACTGCGGGAAATTACCAGCGAAAACGTGACAGATGCCTTGCAGGTGGAAAAACTTTGGATGAACAATGGAGCCGCGGCAGAACCCTGCGAGCCCTCCCGCGAGTGCGAAGAGGCAGCCTGGGCGGAACGTTCCGAAGACGAGAAGTCCCGCTTTGCGGAATACTGCGCCATTCAGGAATCCCTTCAGCATTTTGATGCCCTTGGCATGAAGGGGGCAATTCTTTACGTGGAAGGGAAACCTGTGGGTATGACCATGGCCTCCCAAATCATTTCCGGCGTGTGGGACATCCATTTTGAGAAGGTCATCGACGAATACGCCAACGACGGCGGCTATGCCGTCATCAACAAGATGTTTGCCGCCACACTCTCTGGCGCAAGACTCATCAATCGCGAAGAGGACATCGGGATAGAAGGGCTTCGCAAGGCGAAACTGTCCTATTACCCGCTGACCATTTTAGACAAGATTCACGCCACCGTAGTACAGGGAGGTGCATAATGCTCTCCAGCATCCTTTCCAAAAGCACCTGCGCCGCCTGCAAGTTCTGTTGCTCCTTCAGGCGTCAAAGCCTTTGGGAAACGCCCCTGTTTCCGCCCGAAGTTGCAAAAAAACTGAGCCAGCCCAACGAATACGGCGTGGTGGGGGAGTTTACGCAGGCAGGCCGCGACGGCCAAGACACGCAAAATGCCTGCTGCCTAGTCCTGGAGGACAAATACCGCACCGCCGACCCCGAAGAAGAGGTTCCCTGCCCGTTTTTGGACCCGCAGAAGGGCTGTATCCTAAAAGGCAAAGACAAGCCCTTCGATTGCAGCATTTGGCCCCTCCGTGTCATGCGTAAAGACGGCAAATTGGTTGTCGCCCTTACGCCCACGTGCCCCGCCATCGGTGCGGCGCCTTCCGCAAAATTAAAAGAACTTGTAGAAGGCGAGCTGGGCGAAACCCTTCTAGAATTCGCCAAAGCACACCCCTACATTGTCAAGGAATATCGGGAAGGTTTCCCCGTACTGATGTAAAAAAAACTCCCGGCACATGGTCCGGGAGTTTAATAATCAAGAAATGTAAGGCCGCACGGTTTAGCCGTACAACTCTTTTTAGCCCTCGGTATGGAACATCTGGGCGGCTTCCATGCTGTAGGGGTAGGCCGGGTAGTCCGAAAGCACGGTGGCCTTTTCCAGGTACTTCTTCAGTGCGGGGCGGAACTTGGGGTGGGCGCAGTTGTCGATGATGGCGTTTGCGCGCTCGACCACGTTCAGGCCACGAAGATCTGCAACGCCCTGTTCCGTCACAATCACCTGTACCGTCTTGCTGGTATGGTCAATATGGCTTACCAGCGGCACAATGCAAGAGAGTTTGCCGTTCTTGGCGGTAGACTTTGTGATAAAGATGGAAAGGCCGCCATTCTGGCAGAAGTCTCCGGAACCGCCCACACCGTTCATGAGGCGGCTTCCGCCCACGTAACTGGAGTTGGTGTTGCCGTAAACGTCGGCCTCGATAACCGTGTTGATGGCGATGACGTTTAGGCGGCGGATCACTTCGGGGCTGTTGCTGATTTCCATGGGGCGGAGCACAATCTTGTCCTTCACCGTATCCAGCTTGTCGAAGAAGGCCTTCATCTTTTCCTTGGACATGGTGATGGCGGTAGAAGACGCTGCGTCCACCTTGCCGCATTCGATCAGGTCCACCAGGGAATCCTGCATCACTTCGGAATAGACCGTCAGGTGTTCGAACTTGGACTTCTGCAGGCCAGAGAGCACTGCATTGGAAACGGCACCGATACCGGCCTGAATCGGCGGAAGCGGGTCACAGAGGCGGCCTTCTGCCACTTCCTTTTCCAGGAACTGGATCAGGTTCTCGCTCATCTTGTCGAAGTCTTCGTCGCCTGCGCTTTCAGGAATGCCGCAGTCGGGAATATCGCTATTGACAATGGCCACAATCTTGGAAGGATCGCAAGGAATGTAGGGCGTACCGATACGATCCGACACCTTGGTCAGCGGAATGGGCTTGGTGTTGGGGGCCAGTTCCGTCATGTAGATGTCGTGGATACCCTTGATCTTTTCAGGCACGTAGGTGTTGATTTCTACGATCACCTTGTCGGCGCAGGCCACATAGGCTTCCGTGGCACCCACAGAGGCTGTGGGGATGATGTTGCCCTTCTCGTCGATGGAGCTGGCTTCTACCAGGGCCACGTCGATATGGTTCAGGAATCCGCTGCGGACCCACTTGGACATGAGACTCAGCGGCATGTCCACATACTTGATCTTGCCTTCGTTGATGGCGTTACGCAGGTCGGCGTTGGTCTGGTAGGGCATGCGGCACTTGAGTGCGCCCACGCGGGCCAGAAGCCCGTCGAAGTCGTCGCCCAGGGAGGCTCCCGAATAAACGGTCAGGTCCAGCTTTTCGCCCATCTTGGCCCTGGCCGCAAGGGCCTTGGCCACCTTCTTGGGGTAACCCGAAAGGGTGAATCCAGACACGCCCAGGGTCATGCCCTTCTCGATGTAGCTGGAGGCTTCACGGGAGGTGCGGATCTTGCTCCTGAGGGACTTCATCTTGATGCGGTTCTCGAAGGAATCTTCTTCTTCCTCGGGGAAGTCGTCGCTAAAGTCAGGTTCCGGCAGGCCGTAGTAACGCTTGTATTCCACAGGGGCGTGGCCGCGGCTTTCCAGTTTCTTCAACAGGGAAACCGTAATGCCCAGGCGTTCCATCTCCTTGGCGATGGCGTCGGCATACTTGGAGGTCTCGAAGTTCTGCAAGAAGGTGATGGAGAACTCGTCACCGATTTCCACCATGGTAATCATGGGGATGCGGCGGATGGCGGACGTCCAGGATACGTCTTCGATTTCGTTCATGTAGCCATGGTCCGCAAGGCGGCCGATGTAGCTGAACACGTAGGTGCCGATAAAGGTGGGGTAGCACTTCTTGTAGAAGTCCATACGGTCCTTGAAATCGGGAATCTTCTCGGCTTCTTCGGTAATGGCGTTGAAGGCGTTGATGGTGGTCTTCAGCTGGTCGGGGCTGATAAGGGCCTTCAGGTCGGCACGGAGTTCCTTGCCCAGGTCCTGCTCGCTCAACTTCAACTGGTCGGGAGACACGGTCTGGAAGGCGAAGGTCCAACCGTTACGGTGGGTGTTTTCCATGCCTACGGCGGCACGACTGTTCACCGGCAGGGCCGCGGTAAAGAGTTTCTTGTTGTCGGGGTACATGGCCTGCAGCACCCGGGCCATCATGGCCTGGAAGGCGGAAGCGGGGGAGTGGCCGTTGGCCTTGGCATAAGCCATGAATTCCGCACTCTTCACGTTCAGGTGGTAGCGAGTCATCCTGGTGCCTTCGTAGGTGAAGGCGTCCCGGCCCATCTTGTCGATTTCCAGGGTCTCGGGCATGTAGAAGATGTCCTCGTCCTTGGGCATGGGCTTGTACACAAAGCCCGGAGTGGTCTCGAACTTCTTGGAACCCATGTCCTCGAACATACCTTCGCGCACGGTACCGTCGTTCAGCCAGATTCCCGTGGAATCGTAGGTCTTGCCGTTCTTGAAGGTGAAGTAGTAGTACATCAGGGTGTCAAAGAAGCGGTTGCGGCCCACGCCGTCGGTAAGACCGTGGAAGTAAGAAATCCAGATCTTGTTTTCCACATAGGACACGCTGAAAAGACGGCCTTCGGCAAATTCGCCGCCCAGGTTGGCCGGACCGTACATCTCGATGGCCTTGAATGGGGTTCCCGCGTCCTTGTAGGTGATTTCGGAACCGTTGATGTCCAGCACAAAATTCACCCAGGGGTGGACCTTGACGGCCTCGTCTACGGCGCGCTGCAAGATTTCGCCGTTCACATTCTCGTTGAGTTGGATGTATTGGGTGTTGCCCGTATCCAGGAAGTAGAAGTAGAGCCAGGCACAATACTTAAGGGGAGACTGCTGTTCCATAAGATACCTCGTTTTGCGGACAAATTTAGAAATTTTTCCCCAAAGGGGGGAGGCTTCCCCCTCGCTTCAGCCTCTACCGAGTCTTCCGCTACCTCCTCTCCTAGGGGCTCTGCCCCTAAAACCCCGTTTCCATCGTCATCCTGAGGCGAAGCCACTTTGGTCACTTAGGACTCTAGTCCTTAGTGATCCATGGTCCTCGAACGGGGAGAAGGATCCAGACCCGCTTTTTTTACAAATCTCTCCCTCGATGTGTGCCTTCCCTCGTTCACAGAAATTCACTTCGTTCCACTGTTCACTCGAGAAGCACACATCTCAGTCGAAAAACACAAAAAACTGCTCTGGTTCACAAATGTATTGCGGTAAGGACCTGTTTTTACAGGTAAGAGCCGTTCTTGCGGGAGGAAACTCTTGTGACTGTTAGTCCCTGCGAGTTTCCGCCGAGAGTTTTCCATAGCCAGTAACCAATGGCTGCTAAGAGATATGGAAATACGGGTTTTTAGGGGAATACAAAAAAAGGCGGTAAATATTCCGAATAAAATCATTTAAATTGGCTCAAAATTCCATTTTTAGTGTATATTTAGGGTGAAAAAGAGTTTTTGCTCTTGCCCTCTAAACGAAATCTAGACAGTTTCTAAAACCGAGGACAAGGCGAACGCTCGCGTGAACGCGTTTATGGAGCCATACCTGTATGGTTCTTTTGGGCGTGTTTCGACAAGCCGCTTTTTGCGGTTCTGTCGCCCTTTCGGGGCGCGGGACGTTTGCGTTTATCGGTTTGAGGCAAGTCTAGAGCCCCGTTTAGGTAAACGCAGCGAACCCGCACCCCTTTTTTATACAAAATTGGGGTCGTGTTTTCCAGGGACAAGGCGAAACTCCACAGGTTTTAACCGATGGAGGCCGTCATGGCTTGGAACAGAAAGACAAATACTCGCGTCTCTAGCAAGAACGTCATTGCGAACCCCATAGGGGTGAAGCAATCCATTGCCGTTCTTTCCTTTACTCTTTTCCTTGCCGCCTGTGGTGGTGACAGCGGTTCGGGAGCCAAGGGCTCTGAACCAGCCGAAGGAGCCAATGATGGCCGTGAAGTGGCGACCCTTGTCGACATGGGTCGTTGCACCAGCGAACGCGAGGGCGATACGGTCTATGTCGCCGAAAAGTTGACGGACTACCTTTGCAAAAATAACTCTTGGGTGGACCTGAGCGAAGTCTCATCGGATATGTCCTCTGGCAAAACGGATTACGACACTAAATCCAGCAGCAGTAATAACAGCGATACGGATGTACCCGAAGGCTTTGTCCGGGAGAACATTTCCGTAACGGGTGTAGCGCAGAAAGGGCCTTTCAAGTTCGGCTCGCCTCTGAACCTGTATGAATTAAAGAAGAACCTGACCCCTTCTGGAACCGTTTACAAGGACGAAATCTCCAGCAACAAGGGGGACTTCGTGATTCCCAAGGTGAGCCTCGCTTACCCCTACGCAAAGCTTGAAGTCCGCGGCCTTTACAGGAACGAGGTAACGGGCGAATGGTCCGCCGATTCCATGACGCTCCGTGCCTTGACCGACTTTTCTGAAGAACGGACAGACGTAAACATCAACCTGTTGACCCACCTGGAATATGACAGAGCCCTTTATCTGGTGCAGGAGAAGGGCTACAGCGTCTATGCCGCGAAAAAGCAGGCTGCGCAAGAAATCATGACGGCATTCGAGTTTGCGACAGCCGTGACCTATTCCGAGGACTTCGCCATTTTCCAGAACGAGGGAGTGAGCGCGACCACCAGCGCGGGCAATGCAACCCTCCTTGCGATTTCGGCGCTGGTCATGGGCAACCGTAGCGATGCCGAAATTCAAAACACCATAGACAAGTTCATTGCTGACATCAAGACCGACGGCGAATGGAATGACTTGCAGACAAAGGCCGGTATGGCGGACTGGGCTTATGACTTTAATTACGGCACCATTAAGGCTTCCGTGAAAAGCTGGAATATCCTGGATATCCCCGCTTACGAGACCTACCTAGACATCTATTGGAACAACGTGTATGGCCTAGGTGGATGTTCCGTCAACCGCAAGGATGTTGTCGCCCCTAACAGCAACAAATTGAGCAAGAATTACAACAAGTATTTTATCTGTAACAGCAGCCAGTGGGTGGCTGCGACCACCTACCAGAAGGACACTTACGAATGGGCTACAGGTAAAACAGGCGAGTTCAAGAAGGGCAACGTAACAGACACCATATATGTTTACAACGGCAATAAGTGGGAAGTTTCTGAAAGGGAAACCGCCATCGGCCTTTGCCAAAATAGTAACGCGGGCGTGGTTAGTGAATTTGATGATGTGTATTACATCTGTAAGAACAACGCCTGGGGAACGGCAACAGAGTTGGAATATGATACATATGGATTAACAGGCATTGAAGGCGATGTAAAGGCGGGCGTGGTCAACAAGGACAAGTATTATGTTTACGAGAATGGTGCGTGGAGAAACGCCGCCAATGACCAAGAAATTGTTTTAGGCGTATGCACCACAGCCCGTGAAGGCGTGGTGGCTGAAAATGGTGGCACATATTACATCTGCAAGTCAAAAACCTGGACAACGGCAACATCTTTGGAATATGATACGTATGGATGGAATGCTGGTGAAGAAGGCGAGATGAGGGCTGGTAATGTAAATGTGAATACATATTACTTGTACAGGAATGGTGAATGGATCTCATCGCACGGATCTTTAACCGATTCAAGAGATGGCAAGACTTACAAGACGGTTATCATCGGAACTCAAACATGGATGGCGGAAAACTTGAATTACGTAACCGCAAAAAGCTCCTGCTATGACGGCAATTCAGACAACTGCACCAAGTATGGTCGTCTCTACTCTTGGGCAGGCGCCATGGATAGCGCTGGCATATGGAGTACGAACGGTAAGGGTTGCGGATATCGCATATGCTCGCCGACATACCCTGTTCGTGGTATTTGTCCCGAAGGCTGGCATCTGCCAACCGATACAGAATGGGTAACCCTAACAACTGCTGTTGGCGGGAAATCAGTTGCCGGCAAAATGCTGAAATCCACCAGCGGCTGGATTGAATACAACGGCGAAAGCGGTAACGGTACGGATGCCTACGGCTTCTCGGCGCTCCCTGCCGGCCTCTGCGATAACCTTCATGGGGACCTTGATTGCTTAGAGGAGTCCTACCATTCGAGATTTTGGAGCTCTACTCAACTTGATTACACTGCTTGGAATATACAGTTGTATCACAAATACAATAAAGTGCTCTTTGAATATAACAGCGTACCGGGCTTTTGTTCTGTCCGTTGCGTCAAGGACTCAAATTAACAAATGTCATTAAACAACCAAACAAAAGGAGATGCTATGCTCAAAAAAGAAGGTATTACAGACCAGAAAAAATTAAGTCTAATGTTTCCGAATTCCGTGAACTATCTCGATAAGTTGGAGATGTTAATCGGAAGAACCGACGGAGTCTGGGATTATGATGTCGGATATGATGACAGGGCGTTGTATTTGGCCTATATCAGCAATTCAGGGAGATATAAAGTAGAGTTTGTTATTGATTCTGAGCATCCTGAATGTTATCTTGCCGTAAATATTGTTATGAATTCAGAAGATAAAAATGGGGATCACGCTGCAACGAAGGAACTTGTAGAAAAATTGATAAATTCTGGAGTGCAGTTGACAGATTTGCATTTTGCTTTTAAACTGACAATCTATTTCCGTCCATACAACAATGAAAGGGTGATGAATGAAGCCACAGGAATAGTTCAAGCCATACTTCCTTTGCTGTAAATTTTGAAATTTTTGGATGCGTTAGGGATGGATGCCCGTAGGGTTCGGACTCGGCGATTGCAAAGAGCCGAGGCTGAACGGACGGCGAAGCAGGGCGAGCCGATAACGCAACAGCCCGACCCGCGCTAGCGGGGAACGCCCAAACGTCTTCGGCCAGTTTATACGGGGTGGGGGT
>Ga0265298_10002837_pt1 | contig 23548 bp, 18 predicted proteins | sample AusTroGonzalo_MG_3_FD_193486 | JGI IMG/M metagenome (GOLD analysis project Ga0265298, IMG submission 193486) | Bovine rumen microbial communities from tropical cattle in Woodstock, Queensland, Australia - Gonzalo_01 | ecosystem: Host-associated > Mammals > Digestive system > Stomach > Rumen ...
TTCCTTTCAGCATAAAATTGACGGTGCGAAGCTCAAAGCCCGGCGGCAGGGTAACCTCAGGCATATCCATATAGTCCAGACAATACGTCTGCTGACATACCTCACAGAAAAAATGCGGATGCTGATCCTCGTCGTGGTCATGGTCGTGACTGTGACAGAGTTCGTAGCGTGTCCCGTCGCCGCTGCCCTCAATGGCATGTACGAGATGGTGCTCACGGAACAGCGTCAGGGCACGGAACACATTCGACTTGTCGATGGTCATGATCCTGCGTTCCAGCTCTGCCAGCGAGAGCGGCTGCATCGAAGAGGCCAGTGTCTTAGCCACTAAGATACGGTTAGCCGTCGGCTTGATGCCGTGCCCCTCTAACAGCTTTTCGTACTCCATCTCATTCATGGCAAATCTTTTATGCTTTTTGGTGTCCCTCCTTGCCGTGGACACTCTTAATCTTCATGCCCAGTTTGTCTGGCAGGACGGCGTTGAGCGTGACGCCCACGAGAGCGGAGAGAGCCAGTCCGGAGAAATGGATGGGGCCGATATTCACATCGTCGTTGGCACCGTATTTCACGCCGATGGCTATCACCAATATCAGGGCTGCCACGAAGACATTGCGCGAAGAGTTGAAATCCACACTGTCCTCCACAAGGTTTCGTACACCGACGGCAGAGATCATACCGTATAGAATCAGGCTTACACCGCCGATGGTGGCTGTGGGCATCAGGCCGATGAGGCAGGCAAACTTAGGACAGAAAGACAACGTAATGGCGAAGACGGCAGCCAGACGGATGACGGCAGGATCGAAGACTTTCGTGAGGTTCAGCACCCCGGTGTTCTCGCCGTAGGTGGTATTGGCCGGTGCACCGAAGAGCGAAGCCAGCGCTGTGGCCAGTCCGTCGCCCATCAGCGTGCGGTGCAGTCCTGGCTTCTTCAAGAAGTCCTTTCCTACAGTGGATGAGATGGCGCACATGTCGCCAATGTGCTCCATGATAGTGGCAATAGCAATGGGCATGATGGCAATGATGGTTGACACGAGGAAACTGGTGTCCATATTGTCGAAGACTGCCAACACGGTCTGTTCCCTGCTGAAAGGCAGTCCTATCCATGCGGCATCCTCCATCGCCGCAAAGTCCACCTCACCCAATATTACAGCCAGCGTGTAGCTCACCAAGACACCCAACAGGATGGGGATGATCCTGACGATGCCCTTGCCCCACACACTGGAAACGATGACTGTAGCGAGGGCCACGATGGCCAGCGGCCAGTTGCTGGCGCAGTTTTGGATGGCACTGCCTGAGAGCACCAGACCAATGGCGATAATCATCGGTCCCGTCACCAAAGGTGGGAAGAACCGCAGTATCTTCTCTAATCCGAACGACTTGATGAGACCAGCCATCACGAAATAGCACAGTCCAGCGAAGAAGACGCCGATACAGGCATAGTCCAGTGCCAGCGTCTCGTCCATGCCTTGCTCTACTCCTAATGTCTTCACAGACATATAGCCTCCTATGAAAGCAAACGAGGAGCCGAGGAACGCAGGAACCTGCAGCTTACTCACGAAATGGAAAACCAGCGTGCCGATGCCTGCAAACAGCAGGGTTGACGACACGGAGAGACCTGTCAGTACGGGTACCAATACGGTGGCACCGAACATGGCAAACAAATGTTGGATTCCCAAGACGACATACTTGGGCATGCCTAGTTGCCTGGCATCTGTGATGCCTTCCTTCTCTGTTACATTCATCCTATTCTTGTTTTTATATTCCGTCTCGCAATCATGGGTGCAAAGGTACAAATAATTTGTGATAAAATCATCGTGATTTACGAATATTTTGTCATCCCCCTCGTTCCGCCCAGTCACCACGGTCCAGACTGCGATAGCCGATGGCCTCGGCGATATGGTGGCTTTGGATGTGCTCCGTTCCTTCAAGGTCGGCGATGGTACGGGCCACCTTAAGAATGCGGCTGTAAGCACGGGCGGAGAGACTAAGGCGCTCCATCGCTGTACGGAGCATGTTGAGGCTCTGGGCATCGGGCTCGGCAAACTGGTGGATCATTCGTTCGGTCATCTGGGCATTGCAGTGGATATCCTTATATTCTTTGTAACGCTCCTCCTGAATCTGACGGGCCTTGATGACACGCTCACGGATAACACTGCTTGGCTCACCAGGCTTCATCTCAGAAAGTTGGGCGAAGGGTACTACGGAAACTTCGCAGTGGAGGTCGATTCTGTCAAGAAGAGGTCCGCTGATCTTAGAGAGATACCGGCTGATCTGGCCTGGCGTACAGACACAATGGTGCGTGGGATCACCATAATAGCCGCAGGGACAGGGATTCATTGAGGCGACGAACATGAAGGAACAGGGATATTCGACCGTATACCTGGCACGACTGATGGTAATCTTACGGTCTTCGAGGGGTTGGCGCAGCACCTCAAGTGTGTTTTTGTTGAACTCTGTGAGCTCATCGCAAAAGAGGACACCGTTATGGGCCATACTGACTTCCCCAGGCAAGGCCCTGTTACCACCTCCCGTCATAGCTACCTGCGACACGGTATGATGAGGACTGCGGAAGGGACGTTGTGAGATGAGCGACGTCCCACTGGTGAGTTTGCCTGCCACAGAGTGGATCTGCGTGGTCTCCAAACTCTCCGCCAAAGTAAGTGGTGGTAGGATGCCTGGCAGACGCTTGGCCATCATCGACTTACCTGACCCAGGGGCGCCGATCATGATGATGTTGTGACTTCCAGCCGCAGCAATCTCCAAGGCACGCTTCACTCCTTCTTGTCCTTTTACGTCGGCAAAGTCGAGGTCGAAGGAACATTGCTGTTCATAGAACTCCTTGCGGGTGTCGACAAAGGTGGGCTCGTATTGGGTGCTGCCATTGAAGAAGCTGATGACATCGGCCAGACCATTCATGCCAAACACGTCAAGATTGTTCACGACTGCCGCCTCGCGTACATTTTCCTGGGGCACAATCAGCCCTTTGAACTTCTCCTTACGGGCACGGATGGCGACGGAGAGCACACCGCTGACGGGCTTCAACTTACCGTCGAGCCCCAACTCGCCAATCATCATATAGTCACCCAGCATCGACTCGCTGACCTTTCCGTGGGCTGCGAGGATGCCGATGGCCAGTGGCAGGTCGTAGCCGCTGCCTTCCTTCCGGATGTCGGCAGGCGAGAGGTTGATGGTGAGATCTCCGATTCCCATTTTAAAGCCACAATTTGTGGTGGCTGCTTTGATGCGATCGTAGCTCTCTTTTACGGCTGCATCTGGAAGTCCAGACATGTGAAACATGACACCTCTCGTAACATTCACTTCGATTGTTATCGTGGTGGCATTCAGGCCGTTAACTGCTGCTGTATATGTCTTTGCTAACATAAAAACTACTTCTTTAGTGCAAAGATACAACTTTTTCTCGTAATACAATAAAGGTAGATGCTTTTTTGTTTAAAATAGGTTAATTATTTTGTTATGAGAGGATAATCACATATTATTCACTACATTTGCACACTAAAAAGTCTTGTGTATGAACATCAAAAAGATAATAAGGTCTTTCTTCGGACTAAACAAAGTTTCTCATATTGAGGAGGCTTTCATTCAAGAGGAGAAAGAACATCAGTTGATTAATTTGGAAACGCTGGAATATCTGGTGATTCCGCAACATTGTTTTGTGACGTGTTCCCGTCGGCCAGACAAAGACCCTTGGATTGATAGCATTGAACTATTGAAAGATCGTGCTTACTTATTATCAGATACAGATAAGCAGGCCTTAGATGTCAAGAGTTACGAAGATGACAACGTGAAGTGGGTATTTTACCAGTTCCCACAGCCACAGAGAAGTAAGATGGCTTATTACGGAATGATGATTCGTCGTGCTGGAGGTTATAAGACTTACTATACACTTGACAGAGGTGCAGATGATCATGAATTGTTGTTCAGCAAATGCGATGAGATTGGACGTACTGTTCTCTGTCCCTATAAAGGAGAATTGACACCAGATGCTTTTATCAACTTTGTACTTGCTTATTAATCGTATCACGTAATTTTCGCGCTATCGTTGGAGGCACTGGCTTGGAGGGAGGAAATACTTTGTAACACTCAATATGTTGATGAGTATCGCCTTCGTCGATAGTATAGACCAGATAGCAGTCATCACTATCGTCCATCAACGTCGGACAATCATTGTGCTTTTCCCGCCATCTCTGCCTTAGTTCTTCATAGCGTTCAGGCGTTGGAGGCTGAATCCCGACAATAGCCAGTTCGACACAATCATAGCCTAACACCTCAACGATGTCGCCCACCTGAAAACGGATCTCCTCAAGGGGGCGCCCATAGAATTCTCCGCTTTCAGCAGCTAAAGAATGATCGTTCGTCTCACCATCAGCATTGTATGACCACCATTTCGGATGATAACTGAAATCTGGCAATTCTCGATGCAAAACCTGTTGACTGCTTATCAGATATCCCAAACACTCCTTCTTATAATCATCGCGTCCCCAGCTCTTATACCTTTCCTTTTCAGCCTGTATATAGAGCCGCATACTCTCCTCTGCATTCTTCAGAGAATCAAACAGTCCGATTCTGTTCAAATGCATCTTCCGTTTGGGATACCTCTGCCCCCAAACGGAAATCTGCTGTAGCTCATATATTGTTTTTTTCATTGGAATTCCTATTATCTACTATAGTACATTATTTTATGAAAGCCTAGACAATCTTTGTTCAAGGTTACTACTATTTAAATTAAATCAATAATATCACGTATATCAAAATTTTCAATTTTATCTATATTTTCCCCTGGTACCTCATTTATACAAACACGTGAAATACCATTTTCTTTTAGATTCTGATATAATGTCATATTTTCAATACATTTGTAATGTACATTTTTAGATAAAATACCATAATAATTATCTCTATCATCCTTACGTATTTCTATAAAAGTCTCTCCATTACTCTTTTGAGTATTGTGTTTAGATGCCATAAGTCTTAGTGGACCATGATCTCTAATTTTATCTAGATTATCTTCTAAATTCTCCCATTTTATCTTATTTAATAAAGATTGTATAGATGCATCCATAGCCTCTTCTGGGTTATCTTTTTCTTGCAGTTCTTTGTATGCATCTGATATTTTTTTCAATTCATTCAGTTCATTTTCTAAGTCTCTTAGGGTCTTATCAATAGGAATAACATGGTCTATAGCAATGGAATTAATACCTGTCACTTGCATTTCTTCCTTTTCGTTTCCTTTTCCTGTTGGCGTTAATACAGTGTAACTCTTTTCATTATCTTTAAATCTAACAAATACATTATACAGTTCCTTATTTTTATCGACTTTTTTTAATAAAAGAGACACATCACTTCCAAAACTTACATGGTTAATTTTCCTGTCATCATCATAATAATGTATGTAGATGCTATCTACTAAAGAATTGAGCCACTCCAAATAAGCGTTTTTCTTTATTTTCTGCTTTTTAACGTATGTACTATATATCTTAGCGATAAATCTTAGTGGAAGCCAAATTTTATCTCCTGAGACTCTGTCTTGAGATCTTAATCTACTCTTAAATTTTGTTTTTAGTATATTATAAGTATATAATTCACCTTCTTTTATACCTTTTAAAAGTGCTCTATCTGCAGCAGTTAGTTTTAGGCCTTTGCAAACTTTTTTAATTTGAAAATAATCTTTATTATTATCTTTATTATTTATAGCTTTTTCAATGAATTCTAAAAAAGCGGATAGATAAGTACCTAAATTTTTTTTTCTATTTTCTTTCCAGTTGTATTTATCTTTTATTTTTTTAGTGTCAGATATCAATTTTACTATACCATAATTACATTCCGCTTCATTACCATTATTTATCAATTTCGGCATCAAATCAAGAAAATTCATGGCTGCATTGGCATTTGGCGCGTAATCGCTACAGATGTTTTCGTTTGTTAGAAAGGCTTCCCTTACACAAAAAACACTCTTCAATTGATTTCGGTAGGTATAAGCAGAAGAATCATTTAATACCTTTAGTGGCTTGCGATCTTCAGATTTCAGATAATCTTCAAACTTATCGAGAATTTGTTCTATTGCTTCTTTTTTTTTATTTGATTTATTCATTGTCGAAATAATTATATTGTTCAACATGCACTTTTTACTCTTTCATTATCATACACCTTTTAATAAATACTATGATGCTATTTGAAATTTTGGTGGATTAGACGAAATACATAAACCTTTAGAATAGTTAGACTTCTTTCAATTTCTCCCAGACCTTGACCATAGCCCAGGTGTCGAGTTCACAGTAGCGGAGGAGGGCTTCGCGGCTGGCGGCGGCCTCTTCAGGAGGCATGTGCTCGATGAGGGGGAAGAGGGTCATGGCGTTGCCACCATTCTGACAACGTTCGTCGAGGTTGTGGTAGTTGAGGCTCGGCTCATCAGGGAAGAGGGCTGGCAGCACACTCTTGATGCTGAATGAGCCGTGCATGGCGGGCACATAATAGAAACCACTTTGGAAGGGTATGAGCAGATCCTGAATATGCTCGCGGATATTCAACAGATGGACGGCAAGGTCTGGATAAATCGTTGCCAACTCCTTGATACGGCCACATTCGAAGCCTTTGTTATAGGCTAATGTGCAGGCATTCAGTGGAATATCCTTACAAAGTTGCTCAGCCAACGAGCGACGAGGATCCTGTCCATCGCTGGGAGCCAGAAACTCCTTATGCTGATAGGGCGCATGAGCACTTTCCTTAATGTGCAGCGAATACTGGAAGGTAATCTGCTGATAAGGGCGCTGACCGTCGTACTGAGGCACTGGTTGTTGCAGAGTCTCAAAGTCGAGGAAGTAGAGAGGGTAGCTTAGGTTGTTGAGGAATTCACGAATGCCAGCCACGTCGATATGCTCAGTATCGTTGAGCGTACACTCCACCTGCATCTGTTGCTTGTCACTTAACGATTCCTCACGTACATCATTAAATAATATACGACCAGCGTGATAATGCTCCAGTTTCTTCGTAAAGTTCATGCGATAGAGGTCGAAGACGGTAGGTTCATCGTCAGGTATCCCATGTTGACGTTTGCAGTAGTCGAGGAAGGCACAGGGGTAGGGTTTCATGCAATGGGCAGAAAGATCCGTATCTGGCTCTTCGTCTTGACTGAGCATCTTGATAGCCAAACCTCCCTGTGCAGGCACCTTCAGGTATTCATTTTCAACCAACTCTCGCATGTCAATCACAGCAAACAACTGCTGGAGGTCAAGATCTCCCTGGCGGACGTAGTCGCTGTTGAGACAAACGAGATAGGTATTTGTCACATGAATGCCACATTGGCTTAGCACCCACTTCTGGTAGGCAATATCTGGTGCATACTTATCGAGCTTGGCCTCCTGTCCGTCGAACTCAGGAAAACTGGAGCTCTTCACTTCGTAGATAGCCCAGCCGTCATTGGTCTTGCGAAGGATATCGACAGCGCAGAAGTTGTTTTCATAGATAAACGAGGCTTCACAGATGTTCTCTGTACCCTTGCCCATTTCCTGCTGTGTCTTTTCCACCATAGCAGCAAGGTCGAGACTGCCATCAGCCCGTTTGGTAGTCACTTCCACGAAGTCACCAAACAAGCCCATCGCCAAATCTCCTACTTCACTACCACTTTCAAAGCGGGCTTCAGTACTGGCATCCACCACAGCCTCATCAGGCTTGTTCTCTTTCAGCCAGAGAGCCTTTGGGCACTGGCAGAACAGAGTATAACGCGATTTAGATAGTCGTTTTGCTTTCATACTTCTTGATATTTTCCTTCTTCCATACGACATGATGTGAGTTTACGATTGCTAGGGATAGCATCGGTAGAATCTGGTTGGTTTTTATTGATAAAACTGATATTGTCGCCATCGAGATTGATGAGATAGCGAGAAGAGACTGTTTTCCTTATGGCGATATGGTCAGGAGTCTCAAACTCTTCTTGAACAGTATACCAAAAATCATCTCCTTCACCGCCCAATTCCATCCAAGCTTTTCTAACGTATGCGTTGATATTCCTCTTAATCATAGAGAAATTCTTCTTGAAATCAATCAGGGTTCTTTTATCTCCTGATGCGTCTTTGTTTTTCCAACTCCTTTTTTCGATATAATTGATTAAGGGATTGTACTCTTCTTCTGGGTACATCATTTTGGACATTTCCATCAGATGCTGGTTATTAAAGGCGGTCCTTGTTGGATCGTCTGGGCACCAAATCGTTTCTTTTGTCATAAACAGACGAGGGTGAAGCAAAAACCATGTATACAACACCTTATCTCTCCCGTATCTGAAATTTATCGTTTTTGTCTGACCATCAGGGGACACGAGGCAGACGTCAAAATACCCTCCACTATAGGCTGTGGGAATCACATATCCATCGTACATCACCTTTATGGTGTAACTACATGCCTGGGACGTAGATGGTTTTACGCACTTAAACAGATAGACCGTCAGTTCGATGATATCACATTTAGGATAAAGGCGATTCAGATGATTTTCAAAATCAGATTTGCTGGCACCTGCTCTCTTTCTTCTTTGTAAGCCGTTAAGAATCTTGTTTGCATAACGTTTTCTAAGGAGTTCTTTAGTCTCGTCTTCATTTTCACCCTTGGGAAGATCTCCCCCTAACCTAGGAAGTCTTCCAATTCTATATAAATGCTCGAACCAGCTATATCCTAATATATATCCAATCTCCTCATCGCGTTTCTCGATGAGTTCAAGGAACTTCTGAAAAAGCCTTTCTTCCATAAGTCACGGTTTTAAGTTGCCACAAAGGTACAGTATTTTGTGGCAACTTCCAAACTTATTAACTTCTTTTATCCAAATAAATTGTCGTTTGAGAAGATATCCGCGATGAAACCGAATATGGAGCCCAAAACCATGAAAATCAGGCGGAACACCGCCCAAACGACAAAAAGTATAAGCATTAATGTAATCATAACAATAACCGAATTAAAAGATTAAAAACCAATATGACTACCCGTCTTCGCGAGACTCTCTTGCTGACATATCATTTTCAGATTGTCCACAGAAGCGGATTGTTCACCATAAAGCGCAGTTTCAACGGTCAGACGTCTGGCCACATTCTGTATCTGACCACCGCTGAAATTGTAGAATTGGGCTAACTCGTCAGTAGTGGTTATGTCAATTTGTGGTAGCATGGCGTGCCAGATAGACTTGCGCGTTTCAAGATCGGGCTGCTCGAAGTTTACCTTATACAAGAAACGGCGTTCGAAAGCACGATCGAAGTTGCTGGTCAGATTGGTGGTCGCAATGAGGATGCCCTCAAAGCGCTCCATCTCTTCAAGGATGATGTTCTGGATGGCATTCTCCATCTTGTCAACAGAGTATTGCACATTTTCCAATCGGCGTCCAAAGATGGCATCAGCCTCGTTGAATAGCAGAATAGGAGTGTCGTTAAAGGGATTCAACTCACTATATCTCTTGAATATCGCTTTTACCTGTTTCTCACTCTCACCTACATACATGTCACGGAGTTGGGAGAGGTCAACCTTCATCACATCGCGATGGGTCTGGAAGGCCAACTGATAAACGGTCTCCGTCTTGCCTGTTCCTGGTGCGCCATAGAACAGACAAGTAAAGCCCTTTGGCATGTTCTGATCTTCAAGCCGCTTGCAGATGCTGTAATAATTGTCACTATTAATGAGCTGACCAAGACGGTCTATTTCCTTCTTAGTACGTTCGTTGTAGAACATGGGACGAGGCTTGATGGACTTATATTGTACGACATCACGAGGAGTCTTCGTCCTAAATTTGATGTCAAACAAGTCGAAAAGCAAACTCTCCTGTATCTTACGAGAAAGGCAGAAAGAATCCTGCGAGCGGAGGCCGTCTTCATAGCCCTGCTCCACAATTCCATTTTTCCGCAGTTCTCCCCAGCCATGAACAAGGTCACAGGCGATGAGGCTGAATCCCGCACTTTCGGGAATCAGCTCTTCGAGTATGCTCAGGGACACATTCTCCTTGTAGTCAACGATGTGATAAGCGGCCAGGATAATGACGATTGTCTCGTCAGTCTCGTTCAACTTCAAATCCCGTAACTTCTGGACAAAGTTGGTGGTGGGATTGCAATTCATGAGGTTACGCAGTTCATCGACCATCTCTTGGTAGCCAATCTCTTTCTCTTTGCGGTGACGTAAAAAGGTCATTACCTCATACATCAATTGCCTGGGCGAAAGATTTTCCTTCTTTGCGGGTACGAAGTGTTTGTTTTCCTTAAAAGCGTCTATCGCTTCCTTGGAAATACGATAAGCCTTATAGCCTCCTCTGAGTGAACAGATGAGTAGGTGGTTCCTGACGAGCTGGTCAAGATCGTTAGAATAACGTAGGATAGTGATGTTGCGGCAATCCAACAACTCTGACAGATCCTCGATAAAGGTATAGTCCTTAAGGCTCTCATTCAAGACGAGAGCGAGGAAGAGTGCCTGCATTTCCGAGATCTGTTGTAGCTCTGCGACATACTTCAGATAAGGCTGCGCTTTCTTGAGTGCAGTCTTGCTGAGGCCTGATCCGTCCATAATCTGGACAACGGCTTCACAGGCAGTGAGCATCGTCAGCTCTGCATTAGGATCAACCAGACAGGCCTTCTTTTTCTTCCTGCCAGTCTTGGCTGGCTTGTTGTCAGCCTCATAGTAACCATAATCGTCATCAAAAGGGCTTCTTGTCTCCATATTCGTTTTACCTTTATTAATTATACAATTCTTTTCATCTCACATTATGCCGCCACCATACGTTTGTGTACAGCCTCATATTCCCTCAGTTGTAAAGATGATACTGATGGACGAATGATCTGGGCAGCAAATACCAGCTGTTGCTGATTGACAGGAACACGCAGTTGTGCAGCAATCAGAGATGCCTTATTGACGATTGCCTCTAAGTCGGACACAATATAGCCTTCTGTCATATCAGCAATCTCGGAATAATTGATACGTTTCCGATAGACTTTTTTCAGTCGCAGACGCAGAACGGCCTCACGCATCTCAACATCTGGCATAGGCACATAAATCGCCTCATCAAAACGGCCCCTTCGCAGCAAGGCTGGGTCGATGTGTTCAGGCCGGTTGGTGGATCCGATCACAAAGATGCCACGCTCAGAACAGTTATTGAGTTGGGAAAGCATCTCATTGACCTCCATAGCATACGTCTCCTGAACCATCGATGAGCGTTTGCCAGCGATGGCATCTAACTCGTCGATACACAGAATACATGGAGCCAGGCTTTCTGCCAGGTCAAACATCTTTCGAATCTTTTCTTGCGTACCATGAATAAAGGTGGATGCAAGGTCAGAACTTTTAACGAGCATATAGTTCATTCGAGACTCTTCGGCAAATTTCTCTGCAAGGAATGTCTTGCCACAGCCTGGAGGACCGTACAACAGTATGCCGTTGAGCGCATGACCATTATACTTTGTCTTGAATACCTCATCTGTGAGTGGGAAAAGCACTTCATGATCGAGTTTAATCTTCAGTTCACTCATACCAGCGACATCCTTAAAGCCGCCAGCACCATCTTTTGCTCTTTTCACTACACAAGTAAACTTGTTGTTGTCAACATCAAACGGATCGTCATCGTGCATGATTGTAGATGCGCAGTTCGTTACTACTTGTTTCTTCTCTGTAGGTTTTCTTTTTTCTTCCATAATCTTTTTTTGGTTTTGGGGTTCAACTTGAATTCGGGGGCAAAAGTAGAACTAATATGTGAAAAAAACAATTTTGGTTCGTGTTAGGTATTGATTTGTAATACGTGTTTTTTAGAGAATACTAACCTGTTGATGAGTATTAAAATTCCAAGTAAATAAGATGCCCCTAAGTACATTAATTGCGCTTAGAGTCTTAAATATAGTAACAATTCTTTATGAATCTATTGATCTATGCAGGGCTTAGAAATCATATAAGGTTGCATCGGCGGTGGGCGGTTTGAAGCCGTTGTTGGCAATGGCGGCACGGATACGGTCGTAACTCTCTTTGACAGCCGTGTCTGCCAGACCTGACAGATGGAACTGCACGCCTCGTGTCATGTTCACCTCAATGGTGATGGTGGTGGCCTCCAGGCCCATGACTTCTGCACAATAGGTTTTGACTAACATAGTATTTCATTTAAAATTAACATTGGCTAATTAACAGGGGATCATTCGTCAGGGGGACTTGTCTTTGTCTTTCAGCAGGTCCCGGATCTTATCTTGCAGATCGAAGGGTTTCAGCGTGTGGGTGATGATCTTTCCCTTGCTGTCCGTGACGATGTTGTCTGGGATATACGACAGTCCGAGTTGCTGAACCAACGGACTCTCCCATAACTTCCTGTCATTGATGATGCTCCATTTCACGGAGTCCTTCTCGGCCGTCTGCTTGCAGCCTTTTAAGTCAACATCCACGCAGATGCCCAAAATCTTGATCTTGTCCTTATTCAGTTTATGGAAGTACGTCAGCTGCCGTTGCATGTTTACACTTTCGTAGTTCCATTTGGCCCAGGTATAGATGACGTTGATGGGGGCATTCAGATCTGACGACATGACGGTCTTGCCGTTGATGTCCTTGGCAGTGAAGCTGGGGAGCGTGGCACCGTCTCTCAGACTCTCCACACCTTTCATCTTCTCGGCCAGACCCTTCAACGAAGGTTCATCGGGTTGTGCCTTACGCAGTTCGGTGATCAGCGTAATGGCTTTCTTATAGTCAGGCGTTGGCGTCTGGGTGAAGTATTTATTTAATAGGTATAGCGAGACGGGCGAGGCGGGGTTCTCTTTAATGAAGGTCTCAGCAGCCTGAGCGGCTTCGGGAGGTGTCATCTGACTGGTCCTCAGACGAAAACTGGTCATCGCCTTGTTCAGTTCGGTACCACTGATCTTGGTCTCTTTCAGATGCGAGGCGTCGCCTTCAATCTCCACTTCAGCCCGAGGCTCTCCGAAGACGGGCAGTTCAGAGAAGTTGGGAAAGACCAGTGTGAAGGTGACAGGTTCCTCCAGCGGCACTTCATAGCGGAAAGCACCCTTCACCACACTAATGGTGTCAAGTTTATGGGTGCCGTTCACACCATAGATATAGAGTTCTCCTTGATTGAAGCCCTTAAACGTTCCTTCTAAGAGGAAGGTCTGACGGTCAGAGCCGCAGGAAGTAATAAAGAGGAAAGAGGTGAGAGGTAAGAGGTAAGAGAATACTCTCACCATAGTCAATATCCGCAGTTTGTGATAATAATGACTGACGATCATACCTCTTATCATTTCTCTAACTTCTCACCTCTAACTGTTATTTCAGCTCCAGGTCATTGTCAGCATAGCTGGCGAGCGACGGATCCTTTGCAATGGCGGCGTTCAGCGCAGCAGCGGCATCTGCCTTGTTACCCAGACGGGAGGCGAGGATAGCCTTCAGGTAGTCTGTGGTAGCATCGGGGTTCTTGACGAACTTCAGCGTGTTCTCTGCCGTAGCATAGTTCTTGTTCAGGATCTGGGCCAGAGCGGCACTGTTAGAGCAGATCTGTCCGAAGTCCCTCTCTGCCTGAGCGTAGTTGCCCTTGGCGAGGTTCAGGTTGCCGAGCACTTCCTGCAGGCCGTTGGCATCGGTAGCGCTGGCAATCAGGTTCTCTGCAGCAGCCACGTCACCGTTCTTCAGAGCGAGCAGTCCGAGGTTGGCGCTGGCCTCTGGCAGCATTCCGTTCACAGCCTGAGCCTTCTTGATGTACTCGTTGGCGAGGTCGTAGTTACCTTTGGCATACTCGATGGTGGCGATGTTGTTATAAGCACGGGCATCGTTGGGATAAACCTTCGTGGCGGCCTGGTACACAGCCTCAGCCTCGTTGGCGTCGCTCTTCTGGGCAGCACCGTAGAGCAGCTCCTCGATGTTCAGCTGGGTGGGGTCACTTACGATCTGCTGGGCAATCTGCTCATCGCTGCGGCCGATGGTCTCGTAGTTGATAGTCATGCGTGAACGGCGCAGCTGGGGCAGGATGCCGTCAGCCAGCTCACGGAAGGCCTGAGAGATATTACGGATCTGCTGCTCACGCTCCTGAGGATCCTGATACATAGAGAGGACGCGCAGGATGACATCCTTGTCCTGGATATCGCTGGCTTGCACCAGCTGCTGGAAGCCGTCCCAGTCCTCAGCCGTATAGTTGGCGTCGACGTTGGCGTTCATCTTCAGCTTCTTCAGCTCCTGGTTCACGTACTGCTCTGTCACCTTCTGACGCTGTCCGGCGAGCTTGTCGTTCAGATCCAAACCGCCATCGGGAGAGGCAAAGGCACTTACCTCGACATTCTCAAGGGCGAGCTTCTCGTGGTCGTTGTTGATCTGGCTCAGCAATCTGACGAACTCCTGAACGGAATTGTTCTTCAGCTCACTCTTACGAAGCGTAGCCTGCTGGATAAGGAACTTGATGTTGGCCTCCTGCTTCTTCTTGTTGATACGCTGATAGCCGTCGAGGGCCAGAGCGGGAGTAGCCGAAGTGAGGGTTCTCTTATACAGTTCCGATGTGGCGATGATGCCCTCAGCCACCTTCACGGCAGGCACATCGAACTTCTTATTGCCGATGCTGGCATTGAAGGTCAGGTACATATCAGCCTTGTTGCAGTCGGCATAGGCGAAGTTGGTCTTCATCGTGTAGTTGCCGCCCACCTTATACATAATTGTCTGTCCGTTGCCGGCGACGTTCTCACCCTGGAAGGTGGCGCTGCTGCCCTGAACGGTCACACCGTTGGCATAGCGCAATTCGGGCACGACGGTCACCACGGCCTTCTTCTTCATATACTTCTCTGGGAAGTGACCGTTGATGGTTGCGGGTACTGTACCAGCCTGAGTCTCAAGCGGGTTGGGGGTCACGGTGAAGTTGTCGGCAGAAAGGGCTCCCAGTTTAGAGCAGGAAGCAAAGAGCATCATGGATGCTGCCGACAGGAGAAAAATACTTTTCTTGTTCATCTTGGGTTTTATGTTTAATTATTATCTGTGTCATTTGTTGAATCTGTGGTTCATAGTAAGGCGTCACCTTTTTACCTTTTAATATGTGCCGCGAGCGGGACTCGAACCCGCACGACCGTTTCGGGTCAAGGGATTTTAAGTCCCTCGTGTCTACCAATTCCACCATTGCGGCCCACCTTTCGGTTTTGCGTCTGCAAAGGTACGCCTATTTCCCCAAACCACCAAACAATTTATCAATTATTTAGAAATAGTATGTTAATAATTTGCAAGAATGGAAGAAAGTTTGTACTTTTGTACCACTAAAAACAAAAGTACAGTATGAACAATAACAAATACCCCCATCTCACAAGCCCTATCCAGTTGGGTAAGGTGACATTTCGTAATAGAATCTTCTCTGCCCCAATGGGTGCGACAGACATTACCGCCGACTGCTGTCCAGGCCCCCGTACACAAGGTTTCTATGAGCTTCGCGCCAAGGGCGGAGCAGCTGCCGTTACCGTCAGCGAACTCGTGGTCCATCCTGAAACTGACGGCAGTCACATGCTTCATCTCGACCTTGAGACGGTGGGTTGTCTTGCTGCCCATACCTTCGTTGCCGATGCCATACGCCGGCATGGGGCTGTGCCGAGCATCGAACTTTCGCACTCTGGCCAGTATGCTGGAACATATATGTCTGACAAGAACAAGAAGGCCAGCCTGAACCAATGGGGGCCAAGTGATGGCACACGTCCTGACGGCCGTCCTGTGAAGGCGCTCTCCAAGGAACAGATTGCCGACATCGTGAAGGCATACGGCGAGAAGGCCGCCCTCTGTAAGCGTGCAGGCTATGAGATGATTATGGTTCATGCGGGTCACGGATGGCTTTTGCATCAGTTCCTATCGCCCTATCTGAATCATCGTACCGACGAGTACGGAGGGTCTCTTGAGAACCGTATCCGCATCGTCCGTGAGGTGCTTGCCTCTGTACGCAACGCCGTAGGACCAGGCTTCCCTGTTGAGGTTCGTCTCAGCGGCAGCGAACTGTTCGATGGCGGCTATGGCATTGAGGACGGCATCAAGATTGCACAGGCGGTAGAAGAGTTCGTGGATTTGATTCACGTTTCAGCAGGTTCCTATCAGTTCGGCTTCTTCAACACCACGCCTCCAATGTTCGATGAGCACGGCGTGAATGTATGGCTGGCTGCTGAGATTAAGAAACACGTGAAGAAGCCAGTGGCTACGATTGGTGCGCTCAGCGATCCTGAGCAGATGGAGCGTATCATCGCCGAGGGAAAGGCCGATGTGGTCTATATGGCCCGCCAGTTGCTGGCTGATCCGTTCCATCCGCAGAAGGTGATGGCTGGCCAGGAAGACCGTATCGTGAAATGTCTGCGTTGCTATACCTGTATGGCGGAGCGCCCAGTTACCTTTACCCGCCGTTGTGCCGTCAATCCGTTGATTGGTCGTGAGATAGAGGGTATGGAGGTAATGCCTGCCCGTCAGAGTAAGAAGGTGATGGTGGTAGGTGCTGGTGTTGCGGGACTCAAGGCTGCCATTACTGCTGCACAGCGCGGTCATCAGGTCATTCTCTGCGAGAAGACAGACAAGGTAGGTGGTATCCTGAAGTCGGAACAGGCTCTCCCGTTCAAATATGAGATGTATGAACTGGGTGTCGTCCTGGAACGTCAGGCAAAGGATGAGGGTGTAGAGATTCGTCTGAACACCACCGTTACTCCTGAATATGTGGAGAAGGAGGGCGTCGATGCGCTCATTCTGGCTGTTGGTTCTACGCCGCTTGTTCCGCCAATCCCAGGCATTGATTCAGAAAATGTGATCATCGTCAACGAGTATTATCTTAACAAGGATAAGGTCGCTGATAGCGTGGTCGTGCTTGGCGGAGGTCTTGCAGGCTGCGAGTGTGCCATCCATCTGGGTATGGAAGGCAAGAAAGTGGAGTTGGTTGAGATGCGCGACACGTTGGCTGCCGACTGCAACATCCGTCAGCGCCCGATACTGATGCGTAAGGTGGCTGAGTTCTCTACGGCCCATACCGAGTATATAGGTCAGAGGATTACGGCTGATGGTGTCATCTGCAAGGATAAGGACGGACATGAGGTGCTTGTTCCTGGCAAGACGGTCATCTGCGCCCTTGGCCAGCGTGCCAATCGTGCCGATGTGGATGCCCTCCGCAGATGCGCCCCGTTTGTCCGCGAGGTTGGCGACTGCGTCCGTCCTGCAAACATCACTAAGGCCATCTACGAGGCCTATCACGCCGCCCTGGATATTTAAACTTGGCTTATTTGATATTAATCCTGATGCCGATGGGAACTGAGAAGGTGGCAGGATGAGCCGTGCGATAGGTTTCGATGTCACCGCCTGGCTTGAAGAAGTAGTGCACGCTTGGCTCGGCATAGAGGCCGATGATGGGCGAGAGACGGTATTCCAGTCCTACGCCAACGCCTACGGACCATTGAACCTTCGGATCTAAATGTAACTTTTTGCTACCTATCTGTCGGCCTTCTATGAAGTCGCTCTGGCGGAGGGTGCTGCCAATGGGCAGCTCAAACATTGTCTGGGCTGTGCCATAGACCCGCAAGTGGCTGGTATTGACAGGATACCACATGACTCGCAACGGAATGCCCAGATAGTGGATGCGCTGCTCAGTCTGTGTCCAAGAATAGGTGTTGCCAGCTTGCGTCTCAGAGTAGAGCTGCGTGTACTGCAGGCCTGTGCCGACGGCAAACTGGTGTCCCAGCATCTTGTTCACAGACAGGCCGACGGTGATAGGCAGGCGGTGATGGGTAATGGTATCCAGTTCCGGATCGTTCATATCCCTTTCGCCATATGGCAGATTGAAGTCCTGACGGCTGCTGAAGCCGCTATAGGCCAGCTGAAGCATCCAGTTATCATCGTGCTTGGTGGTCTTGACGGGCATCTCCGGCATATCGAGACTTGTCTTCCGAGGCTTCCTTTCTGGCTGTGTCGAGGGCTCAGACTGAGGCTTCTCACGTACCGGAGTGGTGCTTTCCTTACTGGTTTCTTCCACGATGCTGGCAGTTGACTCAGAGTTTAGACTGGGTAAACTGTCAGTTTGGGCTGGGTAAACTGCCAGTTTAGACTGGGTAAACTGATAGTCCGGACTGGTTAAACTGATACTTTCCTCAGATGTTTGAGCCTCTTTAGGCTGTGGTTTCTGTCTGGAAGGTTGCTGTGTCTGGGCAGTTTCATGCCTGTCAGGCAGTGAGAGCAAATGCCAAAGGCCGATGGGGAGGCAGACGGCCAGCAGACTGAGCATCAGGAGAACGAGCATGCGTTGCAGTTTCTTTTTCCTTGCTTTGTTCGGCAGCTGGTCAATCATCATCAGCAGCTCTTCGCGATTCATGGTAGGCCGCATCGTGTCAGGTATAAATGACGGTTCGCTTATCTCCTCAAGGGGAACCATCGTCTGGAGTTTTTGCTGATTGAGATATGTCAGCACCAGGTTATGCGTCACCTTCTGCATCCAGGCTTCAGCCCGCGAAGTGTCTTTCAGGGAGTCTATCTTGTTGAAGATGATAAGAAAAGCGTCGTGCAGCAGATCGTCGAGCGTACTCTCGTTGGTGACGTAGTGGCGGCATTGGCTCCTCAGCCGGTCATACATCGTGGTATAGAGCAGTCCGAAGGCCTCGCGGTCTCCATGCTGACATTGCTCTACAATCTGCTGCACGCTCTGCTTTCCCATCTTCTGTTGCTTATCTGACTACAAACTTTTTCCCACCGATGATATACATGCCAGGCTTCAAGCCCTCCAATCGGCAGTCTGTGGATTCCACCGTTGCCACACGCCGTCCGCTGAGAGAATAGACTGGCAGACGTCCACCTTCGTTGGCTTGTGGCTTATCGCTGCGGAGAGCCTTGATGTCTGTTGCTTCAGAGTCATCTTCACCAGAAGGAACTGCTGGTTCTAAATGCTGGAAAAAGTGTTTCAGATGATCACCCACTATAAACGTCTCGCCCTCAAACTCAATCGGTTCATGTTGCACAACGACTGGCGTAAAGGGTTTGACTTTGGTTCCATCCTCACAAAGGAAGAAGCCGTTTCTGTCATTACTCCACATGTAGGCACCCTCTGGGGCAACAGTCTCAACGGTACTTCCGATGTAGGCAAAGTTGTCACATTTGCCCATCATTTGAGTGTTTGTGGAGGGTATTGTAACGTCTTCCGCATAAAAGGTCAAAGACGTTGGAACGATATCGGTAATCAGATACGGCGTAAAAGCCGACAGCTTCTCATCATCACGTCTGTAACTGAATACCAAGTTTGTATATGCCTGCACAAGACGACTCGTTTTGAAGTAGTTACCGTAGAAGTCTGTTGCCTCTAACTCGGCGTTTATTGAGTTAGACCAGGCTTTCTGGACATCGAAAGGGAAATAGATGAAGCCAGAATAGGTCCAGCTCCAATAGGGTTCGGCAGGTCCTGTAGATTCACTAAAAGGGGTATAGTAGAATATCGCCTTCCTTGCCTTGAAGGGCATCGGGCAGTAATAATCGTAGTCGGCATTAATGAATAAGGTCTCGGCCTCGTCGCCTCTGATGATATTCGTCCCAGAGATAAATCCCTGCGGCACGTTGTCGAGGAATTCCAGATAGTAGAGGCAGTTAGGATTGGCCTCAGACACATCGACGGAATAGATGGCGTTGGTGTGGTGCTGTCCACGTAAGTCGACAGCCAAAGCCTCTGAGGGGATCTTTATTGAGTCATTCGACAGAGGCAGGGGCTTTGCTGTCCCGTCTGCCGTCCAATAGGTGTTGGTACATTGCCTGACGGTAAATGAGACATTTGCCACAGCTTTCTCCAAGATGCCGATCTCGACATTGTATTCTTTGCCTTCTTCCGGCTTTTGTGCAAGATAGAAGTCAAAGGTTCTGGTAATCGTCTCACCAGGCTGAATGATACTATTATCTATAGACACCCTCCCGGATGTTTCGCTTGAAAGGGCAGGCTGAAGATCTGACTGCAAATAGACTGGTGCCTTAAAGTACGGATTGTTTCTGGGGATGATGGTGTATTCCCCCTCATTGGTGATGCTAATGGTCCCTGTAATCCGAGGCATATAAGTATCGCAATAGAGGACATTGCCTTCGCTGGTCTGTTCAAGCATATCTAACTTGATGTTTCCAGACACTTGCGGTTCCTGGTATTCTACGATGTCCATCTCATAGCTGAACAATAGCTGCTTGGGCTCAACATTAGCACAGTTTATTTTGTACTTTCCTTCCCTTGGGGCACAGATGTATATTTCTATCGTAGCCGTACTATTTTTAGGCACTTGTATTTCTGTGAATTCTCTCATTCCAGATAAAGGAGTTCCTGAGATTTTAACAGATGCTTCTTGTTCTTCATCTACCGCAATCCATACCCCATAGAAATCCTTGTCGCTTGTGTTCTTGACCTCCACACAGAGCCGTTGCGTCAGTTTTGCTATGCAGCCTCCTTCTACCCACATATTACCAAACTCCAATACGCTGGGGTCGCTGGTCACGTTGGCTGCTGTCATCGGCAGGATGCCGAACAGCAGACTCATCATCCATAAACTCAATCTCTGTTTCATATCTTTAATCGTTTTGTTAGTTACACCTATTTATATATTATCTAATCACTTTCCTTGTCTTGCCACCTTGCCTTAGGATATAGACGGCATGCTTCGACGTATCCTGGCAACGGACTCCTGAGAGAGTCCATATCTCTTCTGGTCCATTGCTTTCTGTCTGAACTTCCCTGATGCCGAGTGTGCCTAAGTTGGCTTTGGCAAACGTCCATTGCTTGCCAAGTTGCTCAGGCCAGGAGGCATACTGCGGCGTCTCGTTGACACGATCGTGGCTCCTGGCATATTCAAAAGCCTCAGCCATTGACACCTCGCCGTTATGATCTGTATCGGCATCGACGGGATGCCCTTTCTCATTGGCTCCATTGATGGCACAGATCCAATGATACACGAACTCATCGTATTCATGGTTTGGGCTTGCCCATGACTGTTCGTTACCACAACAGGATGTCGACATTATCCGTCCCTCTCTGGCTAATTCCTCCATGAAGCCACCAGAGTAGCATTGTCCCATCAGAATGTTCATAGAGGCGACATTGAACAGCCTCAGCAGCATCGCCAATGCATAGTCCTCCATCTTCTCGTCATTCCATAACCAGATGAACGAGTCCGACAAGTGATCCGTTGAACCACCATGATCTACGAAGAACAAGAACAGATGGTCGTTCGTAGTCAACTTCTTGGATAAATCATAAAGCACGCTGACTAATATCTCACGTTTGGCGGAGTAGTTCACATCTGGCTGTCCGTCGCCATCGAGGTCTGTAGGCGACGAGCGGAACCCCCATCCGTCTGCACGGATCATATCATCCGCCGTATCCCCACCATCGCTCATCAGCACGGTAATGTTGCGTTGGGGAATATGGTATGTATGTCGTAGAGTCCGATAGAGAAAGGAGCAGTCGTTCCAATAGCGCTCATGGTTCGTCAGCTTGTTACGCCCACCGTTGACGATGACTGCATGGAGACGAGCAGCCTCCACGCTCTGAGCCCTGACTGTCGACAGCCAAGGTAGCCATGAAGCGATGACAATAACTAATGCCAGGTCTCTCAGTCGCAAATTATGATATTGTAAATGTATCACTTTTCGAACATGTCTTTAATAATATAGATAGGAAATAGTTCAAAACGCCATCCCCTATTAACGTTATTTAAGAAAATAGTTCAAAAAGATGCCTTAATTCAGTTCCAGGCGCGGATACGTTGGCCGTCGAAGGCAGCCTGGTAACGGTAGAGCTGACGGCCACCGCTTTCGCTGACGACGGTGCCGTTATTGACATCATAGGTACGGTCGCACTTATTGCAATGGAGCAGGGTGCCGTTCTTCTGCCAGGATAGGGGATAACGGGTGCCGCCATACTGTTCAAGACAGTTGGCACACTGGCCCTCATAGGCGATGAGCACATTGTCGTAGCTGCTGGTGCCGATGATGATACAGTTGTTGGCGCCAAGTACACAGTTCTGCTTGTTCTCAAGTTCGGTGGTAAGCGGAACATCCTCTGTGGCTTCATCGTAGTTGCGGGTGGTCTTGATATGACGGATGCCCATCTCCTGGCTGGCCTCCACTTTACAGAAATGGCCAGGATTGCCCAAGATGCCCGTCAGTTGACAAGGTATCGGATGGAGCTGCGTATCGAAAAGGAAGTAGCATCGGTACTCGCGATAGACAGCGTCTTCGGCGTTGCAGGCAGCAAGTAAAAGCCCGATGAAAAAAACAATCGTTTTTTTCATCGGCCAAGTAATTTGCTTTCTGCTGCAGTCATACGGTCGAAGTGGAAACCGTCGAGCGTCTGCTGCATAAGGGCCTGAATCTGATCGTTGCAGAGATTGCCGATGGAGCCCTCGTGGGTGTGATGGATGTCGTGAGAGGCTTTGAACGTGCCAGCCTCGATGTCAAGCCCCACCTTCTTATAGGCATCGCGGAAGGGCATACCGTTGGCAGCGAGGCGGTTCACCTCTTCGACAGAGAACATCGGGTCGTACATCGGATTGTCGAGGATGTGCTCATTTACCTCTATCTTATTAATAATGTAGGCCGCCATCTGCAGACAGTCCTTCAGTTCGCCAAAGGCAGGCAGGAAGACCTCCTTGATGATCTGCAGGTCGCGGAAATAGCCCACGGGCAGGTTGTTCATGATGAGTGTCACCTGCTGAGGCAGCGACTGGAGTTTGTTGCACTTGGCGCGGATGAGCTCGAATACATCGGGATTCTTCTTATGCGGCATGATGCTGGAACCTGTCGTACATTCCTTGGGGAGCTTCACAAACGAGAAGTTCTGCGAATTGAACAGACAAGCGTCGAAAGCCATCTTGGCGATAGTGCCTGCGATGGTGGCGATGGCGAAGCCCACGTTGCGCTCCATCTTGCCACGTCCCATCTGGGCATAGACCACGTTGTAGTCCATCGAGTCGAAGCCCAGCAGTTCTGTAGTCATCGTGCGGTTCAGGGGGAATGAAGAACCATAGCCAGCAGCCGAGCCGAGGGGATTGCGGTTGGTCATCTTATAGGCAGCCTGCAGGAAAAGCATGTCGTCTGTCAGGCTCTCAGCATAAGCCCCAAACCAAAGGCCGAAGCTCGACGGCATCGCAATCTGCAAGTGCGTATAGCCTGGCATCAGCACATCTTTGTACTGGTTGCTCTTCTGGATAAGTTCGTCGAAGAGGATCTTTACCTCGTCGGCGATATCCTTGAGTTCATGACGAGTAAAGAGCTTCAGGTCTACGAGCACCTGATCATTGCGTGAGCGACCAGAATGGATTTTCTTGCCCATATCGCCGAGCTTGCGGGTGAGCAGCATCTCTACCTGAGAGTGCACATCCTCCACATCGTCCTCAATCACGAACTCGCCACGCTCTGCCAACTGGTAGATGTTCTTCAACTCTGCCAGCAACTGCGTCAGCTCGTCTTTCTCCAGCAGTCCGATGCTCTCCAGCATGGTGATGTGGGCCATCGAGCCCAGCACATCGTACTTCGCCAGATAGAGATCCATCTCGCGGTCCCGTCCCACGGTGAACCGCTCTATCTCCTTGTTGATCTCAAAGTTCTTTTCCCAAAGCTT
>Ga0265298_10002839_pt1 | contig 23510 bp, 17 predicted proteins | sample AusTroGonzalo_MG_3_FD_193486 | JGI IMG/M metagenome (GOLD analysis project Ga0265298, IMG submission 193486) | Bovine rumen microbial communities from tropical cattle in Woodstock, Queensland, Australia - Gonzalo_01 | ecosystem: Host-associated > Mammals > Digestive system > Stomach > Rumen ...
GGTGCTCGCCGATTCCTTCGGCGTTCCCGGACTTCCTGTCGATACCCATGTGACGCGGCTGTCCAATCTGCTCGGCCTGACCCGTTCCTCCGATCCGGTGAAGATCGAATCCGAACTCTGTTCCGGACTCAAGCCGGAACGCTGGGGCGAGTTTTCCCATCTGCTGATCGTCCACGGCCGCACAATTTGTCCTTCCGGACGGCCGAAATGCGCTGAATGCGTGCTGGCGGATCTATGCCGCCATGCGCTGAAACTGAAGAAAGGACGGAAATGAACTTTTTAACCTATCGTTTTCGTCAGATCAAGAAACTGCCGGGATGGATATTTTTTCTGGCAGCCAAAATATTGCAGGGATGGCGGCATCTCATGCGGGTGGAAGTGGTTGATGAAGAAGGGACGCTGGCGGCCAGAAAAACGCCTGCGATCGGCCTGCTCTGGCATAACCGGCTGCTCTTTCTTCCGACCTTGTTCGACCGATGGAATCGCGAACATACCGTGGCGGTGATCAGCGCGTCCCGCGACGGCGAATACATTGCCGATCTCTGCCGCTGTTTCGGGGTGGAAAGTGTGCGGGGCTCGACCAAACGCGGTGCGGTCAAGGTGCAGCTCGCCGCCAACCGGGTGATCCAGTCGGGAAAATATATCGTCTACACTCCCGACGGACCGCGGGGGCCGAAATATCATGTCAGTCCCGGTCCGATCCGGATGGCCAGCGATACCGGAACGCGGATCGTACCCCTGGCGATCAATTATTCCGCCTACTGGGAACTGAAAAGCTGGGACAATTTCCAGATCCCGAAACCGTGGGCGAAAATAACCTTGCATCTGGGACATTCCTTCACGGTTCCGCCTGGTATTTCCAAAGCCGAATTGAATGAATGGTGCCGGGAGGCGGAAAGACGCATGCTTGCCATTACGGTCGATAAACCGAAAGGGAAAAGATAAAATGAAAGTCGGAGTGCTTTGTATCGGAGACGAACTGCTCAAAGGCGCAGTCGTCAACACCAACCTGGCATATATGGGCCAGCGGCTGCTCGAAATCGGCATCATGCCCGAACTCTGTCTGGAAGTCCCGGACGAGCCCCATGATGTGGTCCAGGCGCTGGAATACGCCCTTCAGCATGCGGATTTCATCATCACCTCCGGCGGCCTCGGCCCCACGGCGGACGACCTGACCAAGCAGTCCATCGCGGATTATCTCCACATGCCGCTCGAACTCGATCCCGCGGCGGAAAAAGCGGTCCGCGACCGTTGGAATTCCCTGAAACGCGGCGCGCTCCCCCTGAATTTCCTCAATCAGGCATATATCCCGCACGGGGCCAAGCCCCTGCTGAATTCCTTCGGCTCCGCTCCCGGGATCTACATCACGACTCCCGCTTCGAAACGCATCGTCATGCTGCCGGGTCCGCCGTCCGAACTGCATCCGATGTTCGATAATCAGCTGCTGCCGATCCTGAAGGAACAGCTCGACACCCGGATCTATACGCGGCTCTTCCATATCTCCGGCGTGCCGGAATCCCGCGTGGAGGAACGAACCATTCCGATCATTCAGGCCAATCCCGGCCTGTCTGTGGCTTATTGCGCCGCCCCTGAATTCGTCAAGCTCTTTCTGAAGACCGCCGACCCCGATTGTCTGGCCAAGGCGGAAAAAATGGTCCGTTCCGAATTCGCGCCCGAACTGCTGCACGATTCCTCGCATACCGTGGCGGAAGAGGTGATCCTGCTGCTGAAGGAACGTTCCGCCGCGCTTGCCCTGGCCGAATCCTGCACCGGCGGGCTGATCGCCAAACTGATGACCGATATCCCCGGTTCGTCCGAGGTCTTTTTCGGCGGCGTGGTCTCCTATGCCAACAGTGCCAAGCAGCATCTGCTCGGCGTTTCTGCTGACACTCTTGCAAAACACGGTGCGGTCAGTGCCGAATGTGCTTCGGAAATGCTGCGCGGAGCCGCTGAACAGTTCGGAGTCCCCTGCGCGATCTCGGTCACCGGCATTGCCGGTCCGGACGGCGGCACACCCGAAAAACCCGTCGGACTGGTTTTCATCGGCGTCAGATGTTTCGATCAGATGCTTGTGAAGGAATATCGTTTCCGCGGCAGCCGTGCGCAGGTGCGGGAACGGACCGCCGCGGTTGCGCTCAACACGCTCCGCCGCATGCTGCTGGGAGAACGTCTGTCATGATGGAAGATTCGCTGTTTTCCCCGCTGGCGGGTCAGCCGCTGGCGGACAAACTGCGGCCGAAAACGCTGGATGAGATCGTCGGCCAGGATCATCTGCTGGGGCCGGACGGCCCGCTGCGCCGGATGGTCGACGGCAATTGCGTGACCAGCTTCATCCTGTGGGGGCCGCCGGGCTGCGGCAAGACCACGGCCGCCCGGTTGATGGCCAATCATTCCGATCTGCATTTCACCGCCCTTTCCGCGGTGTTTTCCGGCATCGCCGATCTGCGCAAGGCCTTCGAGGAAGCCGCCCGCCGCCGCGAGGCCGGGCAGGGCACTCTGCTGTTCGTCGATGAGATCCACCGGTTCAACCGCGCACAGCAGGACGGTTTCCTGCCGTATGTGGAAAACGGCACGGTGACGCTGGTCGGCGCCACCACGGAAAATCCCTCTTTCGAACTCAACAGCGCCTTGCTTTCCCGGTGCAAAGTCTTTGTGATGAAACCGCTGGACGACGAGGCGCTGGAAAAGATCCTGGTCCGCGCGGAAAAGGTGGTGGGACGCGCCCTGCCGCTGGATGACGAGGCCCGCGCCACCCTCCGCGAACTCGCCGACGGCGACGGACGTTACAGCATCAACCTGATCGAAAGCGTGTTCAACCTCACCAAAGAGGGCGAGATCCTGAACAAGGAAAAGCTGCTCGCGCTGGTGCAGCAGAAAGCGCCGGGCTACGACAAGGACCGGGACGGTCATTACAACCTGATCTCCGCGTTGCATAAATCGCTTCGCGGGTCCGATACCGATGCGGCGCTCTACTGGGCGGCCAGAATGATCGAAGGCGGCGAAGACCCCCTGTATCTGCTGCGCCGTCTCACCCGGTTCGCCATGGAAGATGTCAGCATGGCCGATCCGAATGCGCTGAATATCGCGATCGCCGCCTGGGATGCCTATGAGCGGCTCGGTTCGCCCGAAGGCGACCTGGCCATCGCCGAACTGGTGGTTTACCTCGGCACCGCGCCCAAATCCAATTCGATCGACCGCGCCTGGATGGCCGCCCGCAAAGCCGCGAAGCAATACGGCACCCTGACCCCGCCCGCGCACATCCTGAATGCGCCTACGAAACTCATGAAAGAGCTCGGTTACGGCAAGGGATATCAGTATGATCAGGATCTGCCCGATGCTTTTTCCGGACAGAATTATTTCCCGGAAAAGATGCCCCGGCAGAAATTCTACGATCCCCCGGAACGCGGATTCGAGCGCGAGATCGTCAAACGCCTTGCCTACTGGGAACGTCTCCGCCGCGAAAAAAATCAGAAATAACTCCCCTCACAGGAACGAGGCCGCCTGGATGAAGTATTCTTTTTCCTCCGCGTTCAGGGAATCGAATTCCTGCTGCGTCAGAAACGCCGGTTTCGGGAATATTTCCGTAATGGATCTCACTTGCCGATACGCTTTGCCGGTCAGGCGTGCAGCCAGTTCCGCGAGGTTGACCGCATCATCCGGATAAGGCGGCTTGTCCGGAACGGGTCCTTCCGGAAAGAAGGGCTGCGGTATTTCCTTCAGCGTGTCCCCGTATACCGGCAGACTGTAGTTCCGAAGGATGAAATCGGCGATATGGGCGAAACATTCCGCTGAATTCCATTTATGGCAGCCGGCCCACAGATAGACCTCGCTTTTCCCCGGCGCATAGAATGATTCCAGCCGGTGTTTCAGCTGCAGGGCGGCATCCCAGCCGAACAGCGGATCGCTGAAGCCGGAACAGCACATGACCGGATGCGGATTAAGACAGCCGACGGCATGCCACAGCTCGAACTCGTGAATGATCCCCGGAAAGAGATCGCAGGCGCAGAGCCGACGTTCCTTGCGGGCGGTGAATTCGAAGGAGCCGGTCCAGCCGCTGACCACCGCCAGCGCCGCCCGTTCCTGAAGCGCCGCGGAAAGGAAGATCGTATTCTGTCCGCCGCCCGATTGTCCCATGATGCCGATCCGGTCCGGATCGATGCGTTCATCCGAGGCCAGCGCATCGAACAGCGCCATGCCTTCCAGGATCATCAGTCCGATCACGGAGGTCCCGCAGGTGAACGGTTCGTAACAGTTGTGTCCCGTGTGGGTCCGGTCGCCCTGGCCGAACTGGTCGAAGAGCAGCGCCGCCGTTCCGTGCGCCGCCAGCAGCTGGCACATGATCTGGTAGTTGCCTGAAAAACGTCCCTGCTCCATGGCATGGCCCGGACTGAACAGCATTGCGGGCACTTTCCCCTGGCGCTGCCGCGGCAGATAGAGTGTGGCGTCTCCGTAAACCCCGTCCCACGAGCGGAACCGCAGCGTTTCCGTTTCCACCTCGTCGAAGGTCCGGCGGTCCAGCGTCTTCCACCGGATCTCCGGCAGCCAGGACTCTTTCACCCGCATCATGCGGAAGAGGCGGCGCCGGATTTCGGCTTTCGCCTCCGGCGTGACCGGGATCGGGGCGTTCTGCGATGTCTGCGAGGCGGCAAACGCCGGCCCCAGTTTTTCATAGGCGGATAGACTCATGTTCAGCTCCTTATTTTTCAGACGGCCCGCGTTTTCTGATGACTTTGGCGGGTGCGCCGACCGCGACGCTCATCGGGGGAATATCGTGCGTGACCACCGAACCGGCGCCGATGACGCAGCCCGAGCCGATGGTGACCCCGGCGATGATGTTGACATTGCCGCCGATCCAGACATCGTCGCAGATCACGATCGGTTTCGGTTCGATCCCCTGTTTATGGATCGGAGTCGAAGGATCGCTGAAACGGTGGTTGCCGCCGATGATCATGCAGTGGGCGCCGATCCGGACGCCGTTGCCGATCCGCACCAGTCCGGCGGGATTTTCCGGCGTGCCGTAGCCGACCACGATCGTGTAGTTCTGCACGGAGGAATCATTGCCGATCTTCACATTTCCGGCCACGACCGCACCCGGCGAGACCATGCTGCGGGCGCCGATTTCGACCGCACCCGAACGCGGGTTGATCATTGCCGCGGGCGAGATGGCGGCATCGGGAGCAATGGTCACGCGCGGATTGCGCAGCGCGAGACGTCTGCCCAGCCACGCGGCAAATCCCCGCGAGGACGGCTGGTTATTCCCCCTGCACAGCAGATTGACCAGAAAACTCATCTCATTTCCTCCTCGGGACTTCGACTTCCACCAGTTCACTCAAATCGCCGTTGAACGCATTGAAGAGAACGCGCGAACCGTCGCGTGAAAAGACCGGATGGTGGCAGACGCGGGTCTCGTTGCGGAGACAGCCCCGCGCTTTGTTCTCCGGGATTGGAGAAGCCTGCGTATTCGGGAAAAATTCGCTGTCGACGACCCGGTTTGCTTCGAGATCCCAGAAATCGATGGTTCCGGCCCCGGTATCGGTCACCATGAGGTTCGGATCGGCCGGGGAAACCGAAGGATGTCCGCCGCCCATGGCATCGCAGGCCTGCCGCCAGCCGGTGCCGTCGTAACGGACCGTGGAGAAGACCCACTGGTCGCCGCCGGGCAGTTTCGAGTAGCCGACCAGATGTTCGCAGTCGGGATGCCAGGACCAGTGGACGCCGCCGTTTTCGAGGTTGAGCGCCAGATGCAGATCGCTGAAATCGCGTTTGCAGGTGAAAAGATACAGGACCTTGGGCTCCTTGCGGGCGACGCAGTGGTTGCCGAAATGGATCATCATGCGGCTGCCGTCGCGGTTCCACCGGATGCAGTAGCACATCAGGGTCAGTCCGGTCGGCGTGCCGTGCACTTCGGCCAGACGCCGGTCCTCGGCGAGGAGTTTCTCGCGGTCCGGGTGTGCGTCCAGGAACTGCTGCACGCTGAGCCGCAGGGTTTCCCGGGGCGGATCGAAGGTGTATTCGAAAACCCCGTGCCGGGTGCGGTCTTCGAAGGGAACCGGAGCGATGGCGGGATTGTAGACCCCGTAACCGTAGCCTGCGCCGTAGAGCATGCCGAGCAGACCCGAAGCGATCGGTTCGCCGTGTGGCGGCGCACCTTCCGCATCCCCGCGCAGCGTGATTTCCCGTCCCGTGGCGAGTTCGCGCCGGGTGACTTTCGGCTCGGTCAGCGATCCGCTCTGGAAATAGACGTAACGGCAGTCCGGACTCCAGGTCTGCCAGAATCCGGTATGGAAAAAGTTCGATTCGACCGGATTTTCGCCGAATTCATCCTCCACCTTACCGTCGGCGCCGATCACATAGACTTTGCCGAGCCGGGTTTTCAAATCGACTCCGGCGAGGAGCAGACGTCCGGAACCGTCCGGCGCATACGGGACCAGCGTGTAATAACTGTGGACGCACCAGCGTCCCGGCGCGGAAATCCTGCGTAAAACTTTCATGATGACCTCTCTGTCAATTTGCAACGGGTTCGATTTCGGTGATGCCGAGCCGGAGAGCCTGACCGAATGCCAGCGCGACCGGTCCGAACGCATGGACATCGTTCCTGACCCATGGCCAGTTCATATAATCTTCGATCTTGCCCTGTCCGGGAGCGAGACAGCCGCGGCAGGTGTGATAGATCGAACCGTCGAGCGCGATATATCCGAGCATGCCGCGCAGTCCCTTCAGGAAAACTTCCCGATAAGTTTCCGGCAGTATCCCGCGTTCCAGACCCCGGCCGACGGTATAGAGGATCAGGCCGCTGCCGGACGTTTCCGTGTAGGAATCCGCACGGGTCATCTCCTGATGCCAGAGACCGTGTTCGTCCTGGACCTTGCGGCAGGCTTCCATCAGCCCGGTATAGAGACGGATGATTTCCGAGTTGTCCGGCAGTTCCAGAATCAGTTCGGCCAGCGCCAGCGCCGCCCAGCCGTTTCCGCGGCTCCAATGATCCTCGTTGAGCGTTCCCGGTCCCTGGAAATTCATGCACTGATGATACAGTCCGTTTTGCCGGTCCAGCAGCAGGTCAGTGAATACGCGGATCTGGAAGATCGCTTCATCGATATAATCCTGCCGCTTGGCCAGATTGCCGAGGATCGTCAGAAACGGACAGACTGCGAAGACCGAATCGATCCAGATTTTTTCCGGTGCGCCGATCTTGCCGAACAGGCCGTGGGGATCGCGCGGATGCTCCTTGATGAGTTCATCGGCCTTCAGGATCAGGGCAGGGAGCACTTCATCGGAAGCCATGCCGTATTTGACCAGCAGGGCCGAGGCATTGCCGCCGCAGCGGTACATCTTGTCGTAGATCCCCCCGACTTTGGCGACCTGTCCGGAATAGAAGGGCTTCAGCCATTGGACGGCGAGTTCGCGCAGATCGGCGCGTCCGGTGGTTTCCGCGAGATTCACCAGTCCATGCAGGGTCACGATCCCGGTGTAATGTTCGAGCGATGCCGTTGCCTGATGCAGCCGGATCGCATTTTCCGCAATTGTTTCCGTCGAAAATATCATGGCATTTCCTCCTTTTTTCGCAGGTTCGGCTTCCGCGATCCCGAGCCGCAGGGCCTGATGATTTATTATCCTTAATGTAACCGCGTCAAACGGCATTTTCAAGACAGACTGAGAAAAAAACTTTATCTTCCTGCATGGTATTCGTCCCGTACTGTCATTTGATAGCCGGAAGACATTAAAAAATCACTGTTTCTTGTAAAAAATTATTATTTTATTTCTTTTTCTTTTTTCATTCCGGACTTGAAATAAAACGGAAATGGATTATATTAACAGCCGCTTTTTTGATCGACCTTTAAACTGCAATGAGAAGGAGAAACACGACAAAATGAATGTGTATGCACAGCGAGTGCTGGAAAGTCTGAAGGAGGCGGCGCCCTGGGAAGCCGAATTCCTCCAGAGTGTGACCGAGGTTTTCGAATCCCTGGGCAAACTGATCGACGCCAATCCGCGTTATGAGAAGCATAAGATCCTCGAACGGATCACCATCCCGGAACGCATCATCACCTTTCAGGTCCCGTGGGTCGACGACAAGGGCGAGATCCAGATCAATTACGGCTACCGGGTGCAGTTCAACAGCGCCATCGGCCCCTACAAGGGCGGCCTGCGTTTCCATCCGACCGTGAATCTCGGCATCCTGAAGTTCCTCGGTTTCGAACAGATCTTCAAGAACAGTCTGACCACGCTCCCCATGGGCGGCGGCAAAGGCGGCAGCAATTTCAACCCGAAAGGCAAATCCGACCGGGAAGTCATGACCTTCTGCAAAGCGTTCATGACCGAACTTTATCGCCACATCGGTCCGAATACCGACGTGCCCGCCGGCGACATCGGCGTGGGCGGCCGCGAGATCGGGTATCTGTTCGGCACCTACAAGAAGATCGTCAACAGCTATGACAGCGTCCTGACCGGCAAAGGCCTGAACTGGGGCGGCAGTCTGATCCGACCGGAAGCCACCGGTTACGGCAACGTCTACTTCGCCACCGAAATGCTGGCGACCCGCGGTTCCTCGTTCGAAGGACGCAAGGTCCTCGTTTCCGGTTCCGGCAACGTGGCCCAGTTCGCGGTCGAAAAAGCCATCCAGCTCGGCGGAAAAGTCCTTTCCATGTCCGACTCCAACGGTTCCATCATCGACAAGGACGGCATCGATGCCGAAAAACTGGCGTATGTCAAGGAACTGAAGAACGTCCGCCGCGGACGCATCGCCGAATATGCCAAAGTGTTCAAATCGGCCACCTATTACGAAAATCAGCGCCCCTGGCAGCTGGTCAAGACCGATATCGCGCTGCCCTGCGCCACTCAGAACGAACTCGATGAAAAAGACGCCCAGACGCTGGTCAAGAACGGCTGCATCTGTGTTTCCGAAGGCGCCAACATGCCGTCCACGCTCGGTGCGACCCGCGTATTCATGGAAAACAACGTGCTGTTCGGCCCGGGCAAGGCTGCCAATGCCGGCGGCGTCGCCACCAGCGGACTGGAAATGAGCCAGAACGCCATGCGTCTCGGCTGGACTTCCGAAGAGGTCGACAACAAGCTGCACAACATCATGAAGAACATCCATGCCGCCACGCATGCGGTCGCCAAGGAATTCGGCGAACCCAGCAATTACGTCATGGGTGCGAACATCGCCGGTTTCCGCAAGGTCGCCGACGCCATGATCGACCAGGGCATCTGACCAGTTCGGGATCACGAGCCTTCGGCTAATAAAAAGGACCTATGGATTTCCATGGGTCCTTTTTTCTGTCCTCTCGTACCATTGTCCGACCCGTCCGACAGGTCCGACCTGTCCGACAATCGCGGGAATCACGGGCCATCCGCAAATCAATAGGACCTATACGTCCTATAGGACTTATTTGCCGCGGGTGATTCCCAGCAGCAGAAATGTTCCGGGTTTGACCGCCAATGATCTCAAATCGTCAATCTTTCGATCATTCCAGAGATTTTTTACAGTGCATTTGCCCTGCAGGAAGTCAGACTGGAATTTTTCAGGGAATTTCTGTTCTTTCCTGCCGATGTTGCCAACAATCAGGACATCCGTAAACGGCGATCCTTTTTTGAATCCATAGCGGGAAATTTTAACTGTGTCCTCGGAATATCCGCCTTTTTCCCAATATCCGGTGAATTTCGCATCTTCAAGCTTCAAATCGTGTTTCAGATCCCAGAATTTCTGGATTGTCGGCATGTGGCAGTGCACCATGCCCGGCAGAATATCATGAAGCAGACATGCCGTCAGATAAGCGATCGTATAGGGGTCGGCAACAGGAGATTTTTCCGCGCTGAAATGCTTTTTCCGCTGCATCTGCCAGGTCCAGATCGCCGAAAGGAAACTTACCGCGGTCCCCAGCACTTTCGGGGAATACAGTGACTGGTATTCTTCCGGTTTCACACCGGTGCAGTAAAACAGCGGATCCGTTCCCGCCTGCGCCCAATACTGTTCCCCCGGCCACCAGACATCGCCCATGCCATGGGTAAACGGGCAATACGCCTTATGGGCGTGCAAGACCAGAAATTTGTCTTTGCCGTGTTTCTGGATGATCCTGCGCAGCCGCATGAAATAAAGGCGCAGATCATACAAGGTGGAGGTCTTGTATTCCCTGCCGAAAGCATCTTTACCGCCGTGGCCGTGGAGGGTGTTGCTGCAGGCCCGGCCGGGAGAAATATCGTAATAAAGGCCGCCAAGTTCGGGATAATCGGTAAGGATCTTATCGGCACGATACAGGAAAAGTTCAGCTCCCCGGGTCGCCGGACAGAGCGGCACCGGATCATAGATCCGTCCGGTCCGGTATTCCGCGGCACTTTCTATGTAAGTCACCGGCAGCTGTTCCGATTCGGTTATGAAATATTCATAATCCTTCTCAATGGGTGCGGTATGGGCCGGCTGTGAATATGGGATAAACGAACTGCCGCGTTTCCTGACTCCGGAAACGAATTTTCCGAAACGTTTTGCATCGTAAGGCACCAGTCCGGTCCAGGGTTCCAGCGTCCATGCATAAGGCTTGACGTTAGGGCGGTTGATGAACCCGCGTATATGGAAGGTTTCATGCCGCGGAGCCCCGACTTCCCAGCCGATATTGATCTTTCGCCAGCTGCCCTGGAACCGTTTTCCCGGAGTCGCCATGAAGCCCATGCGGTAAACCAGTTTGCCGGGAATTTTGCAGCTTTCGGAAATCAGCTTGATTTCGGTTTGCGCCGTATCTTTCGTGCGCACGATGCGGAACGGCTTTTCATTTTTCCGGTTGAGAAGGTTGGCTGAAGATTCCAGCCACCAGCAGAACCCTTTTTCCCGCCCGGTCAGCCAGATATAGGGACAGATATAACTGGCGAACCCGAATTCGCGGACCTGTCCGTTCCGGTTTTTCCATTGCGTATCCAGATCGCTGGCGATCAGCAGATATTCGGAAAAAGCGGACGGCACGCTCCAGCGCAAGCTCAAATCGTCAAGCTGGACATTCTTTCCATTCGGACACACTTCCAGAACCGTGTAAGCAAAACCGTCGAACCACAATTCGGTATGGTATTTGACCGTCAGCCGATCCGATACCGCAGCCAAACCGCTCAAATGGACTACGTCTTTCAGGTTGTTTTCTTTAGCTGGATCACGCCATTCCACGAGCTTTCCATTGCAGTAAAGCGTCGGGCCCTGAGCCAGGAGCTGTTCATCGAAAACATCGATCCGGACCGGGAACGGTCCATTCTGATAAACGAATTCTTTGCCGGTCAGACTGTAATTCCCATTTTTGCCGGTTATATTCTGCCATGGCGCCGGGGCCTGATGTTCCATTCCCAGCTGATGATCGTAATGCGCAAAATCCGGAATATTCAGGATTTTTTCACATTGATACTCCTGTTTTCCGCACTTCGCTTTGGCAATGATCCGGCAAGCCGTGTTCTGCAGTTTTTCAGGCAGAACCAGAGACAATGTTGACTGGTCCGCCCGGATATCGCCGCTGTTTGCGGAAGAGATTTTTTTGCCGTCTGCATTTAACATTTCCGCGCTGAATGACACGGGGATATTGCCGGGACGGGCGGCATTGAAACGGAGCGCCAGATCGAGCTTGTTCCGGGAAGGGAAAACCTGCAGAGCCATCGTCAGCGGCTTGACGATTTCAAGATCATGATAATAGGCGAAATCTTTTGCTTCGACCTGCAGGGTATATTTGCCCGGTTCCAGTTCGGCGGACCATTTTTTATTATAGACCGCGGGCGGACGATTGACAGCTGTACCGTTCCCCGTGACCAGACAGACTGTATTTCTGGCAGGACTTTCCGCAAATATTGAAACTGTGCTGTTTTTGACCACGAGTTCCGGGATCTGAACTTTGCTGCCGGAAAATATCAGCTGCCCGAATTTTGCCTGCTGGAAAAAATTCAGCGCATCCGAGATCCAGCAGGAATGGACCAGCGAATCTTTGAATTTGGCCGTGACTCCGAAATTGGCGGTCAGCTCATCCAATGAGGCAAAACTTTTTTTGGGAATGACCAGTTCGCTGGTCCAGTAACTGCCGCAGTTTTCACTTCCGCAAACACTGCCGCTCGACCATGAACGCTGCATTTTCGACGGGAAATACATTTTGTCCGGAAACTTGCCGTATGCATCGTACAACGCACCGTTCGAATTCAGAATGAACTGCCAGCGGTGCTTTTTTCCGGAATCAAGATGGATCTCGAAACAGTCATCTTTCCAGATATGCGGATCATCATTTTTGCGGACCGCGGAAGACGGTGCTTTTTCCACCTTTACCGCAGCCATGATGTTATCCCGGTCCGTTTTGATGTAAAGATAAGCCGGAACCGTCTGTCCGGATACATTATTCCCGACCGGGTTGATCAACGGGACGATCGCGGCATCATCCCATTCCCCGGCAGAAAGTTTCCCGTCGGCGACGACCTTTTTGCCTTGCGGCACGTTCAACTTGAACTGGCGTTTCGTATTTTTCTGTTTGGGATAGATTTTCTCGTAAACGGCGCGGATTTCGTCGGCGGCGAGCTTGCGGGAATAAATTCTGACATCATCGATGACCGTCAGATCGTTTTCATTGACATCTTTCCAGCCTTTGGACATGCCGATCTGCATCCAGCCGCCTTTGCCGTCGGCGGGAAATTTTGCCTTCTGCCGGAATTGATAAGGGTTTTTTCCTTCGCAAACGGCAAGTTCGCCGTCGATGTAAAGAGTGATCGATTCCGTATCCCAGACTGCATCAATCTTGTGCCATTTCCCGCTGATCCATTGTCCGGCGGACATCGGCGCATTCAGAATATATTTCCCGCTTGCGGAATGGATCGCAAAGGTCAGGGCTTTCCGGTCATGAATCTTGTAAATGAAAAAATTGAAACTGCCGGGGAGCCGGGCCCGGAAAAACATCTGAAATTTTTTGCTGGACGAATCCCAGTTTTTGGGCATGATCCAGAAAGAAACCGTGCCGCGTCCGGGGTTGAAATTGCCGATGGTGTTATAGCGGAAATTCTCCCCGTTGTTATAACAGAGCGCATTGCCTTTCTGCCCCGGTCCGGGGTGCATCCGCAGCATCAGATTGCCCTTGAAATTAACCGGCTTCCCATATCCGCCCGAATAATTGGCCGCGGCTTCGAAATTGTCATAATTCATGGCAAACAGAAGATCCTTGTCCCGGTTTTCCGCTGCAAAACCGACAAATGCAGCTGAGGACAAAAACAGCACCAGACAGAGAAATCTCCAGCGGAGCTTCATGATTTACCTCGGTTTCTCAAATTCCCCATTTGTTTTTGGAATCCGAACCCAGCCAGAAAAACGGTTCCACATCCCAGTCGCGGCGTTTGCGCAGCACACTTTTTTCCACACTGCCGGAAACCATCAGCGCATTTGCCTTCCGGTTGTGACGGAATTCCGTCCCTTTGTTGACTGTGGCGACCGAACTGGCCGTGGCCGAGGTGGCATATTGGCTGTTTCTCGGGACTTCGGTAAAAAGCATGGTTTTGGTCGGATATTTCTGGCTGGCCAGTTTTCTCGGCAGGCCCGGCAGATTGGTTTTATCCGCAAGTTTTCTTGAAGTCGGGCTGAACGGCATGTAGTATCCGTTCATGCCGAAACTGTAACGGAACTGTCCCGCAGTCGGTTTGTCATGGGAAGGACAGGTCATGACCGAAACTTTTTTCTCCTGGGTCTTCAGGTCTTCCCCCAGCACGATATACCAGTAATTGGTTGATCCGTCCGTGGTGATACACAGCATGTAGTCATTATTCTGATCGGAATAATTATAATACGACAAATACATTTGGCGGAGATTCGCGGTACAAAGTGCTTCCTTAGCCGTCTCCTTCGCCTTGTTCAGCGCCGGCAGCAGCATGCCCGCCAGGATCGCGATGATCGCTATCACCACGAGGAGCTCTATCAGCGTAAAACTGCGCTTACGCTCCGATGATGAGATAACCTTGCGGCGAAGCCGATACTGATTGCTGATTACTGAAGACTGATCACTTGTCCTGTTCATGGTTTGTCTCCTTTCTGAAAAAATAGTGTAATCTTGACATTTTTGTTTTTTCTCAAAATCCGCTTTCAACAAAATATAAAACGGAATTTATGTCTTTGCAAATCATTTGCCAGTTGTTTTTGTGCAAAGAAATAACGGTTTTGTGCAAAAAATGCAAAAAGTTGCGCTATTCATGAAGATTACTTTCATAATCCGGTTCATTTCTTCCCGAGCGCTTCCTCGATGATCTTGATCAGCCAGGCATTGGGATAGAAGGCTTTGGCAGCGTATTCCCTGGCGGTTCGGAAATCCTTTTTTGCGTATGCCGCCTCGGCCGCCTGATTCCAGCTGTCAGAGATTTCCCGTCGCGTCATCCCCTGGTACGCGGGCACCTTCAGAAATTCGGCGATGGCGGCATCGAATTTCCTGTTTTTCCGAAGGTATTCGCCGTTGACCAGCGCGAATTTGCCCGGAGCCGAAGCGAAGATGGTGTCATCCGCAAGCAGAGCGCGTGCCTTTTCAAGAAACTGTCCCGCCTGAACGATCCGGTTTTTCGCCAGATAGAGACGACAGAGCGAGACATGGGTTTCGAATTCGGCATTCGCGGACATCTCGTCCTTTTCCAGATAGAGTTTGTTGATTGCAATTGCCTCGTCGAAACGCCGGACCTTCCTTGCAGAAAGCAGCTGCGTCGCCGTGGAACGTGCGGTGTTGGCGATCCAGTGTCCCGGCAGCAGGATGATGACCTGGCGGCAGTGCGGGACGATCTCATCGACGGGGGCGTTTTTTCCGTTGAGCGCGCGCAGAATGAAGAAATGGAACATGGCTGCTTCGGACGGCAGCGGCCGCGGCTGTTCGAGTGCGGCAGAGCATTCCTTGAGCGTTTCGTCGTATTTCCGCTGCCGGAGAAGCACTTCTGCAAGGCGGAACAGAATGCGGTTTTTTTCGCGGGCATCCGGTGTCAGCGTCAGAGCTTCGCGGAAACTGGCCGCCGCTTTATCCAGCTGTCCGGCGCGGAAGGATGCCTCGGCGGCGGCCGCGGCCTGTCGGGAGGTTTCGACGGCCGGAGCCGCAAGGGAAAGGAACATGGCGAGTGCGAGAAGTTTTTTCATCATGGATCTTCTGTTGTTATTCTGCGGCAATCATGGTAATTGCGGAAATGTAGACATTGGCGACCTCGGTTTGAGGACGGCGGACGGCGGCGCACCAGAACATCTGTTTTTCACCCAGGGCGACCGGCGGGGTTTCGATGACCGTGTATTTCCCCGGTTTCAGCTCGGAAACCTTCACGGTGCGGGTATAGATATCCGTTTTTGCAAGCTCGTCATAAAGTCCGAAACTGAGTGCGTCTCCGGACGCAGCGGAAGCATCGCAGCGCAGTTCCACCAGAAAACGCCATTTCCTGTGTGCCTTGGCGTAGAATTCCGGCAGCTGCCCCTGAAAGACCCACTGGTTGTGGGTGTTCGGGATCCGCAGCGCCCGGCCGCACGGGGCGAGCGGGTCGGGAATATAGTGGCACCAGATGCCGGAACGGACGTGGATCGCAAACGAGGGCGGCAGATAATCCCAGTCGGTTTTCGGCAGGGCCCGGATTTCGGGTGAAACTTTCCAGTTTTCCGGTTCGAGCGCGGATTTCAGCCGATGCCGGATGACGCGGGCGTAGTCGCCGAACGGCACCAGTTCCCGGAACTGTCCGGCTTTCCAGTAATCGGCGAGCCGGATGAATTCTTTGGCCAGTCGGAGTGCTTCCTCCTTGTCGACCTGAAACGGTTCCCCGAGGATCCGTTTCCGATGGAGATTCGTAGTTATGCTGGTCAGATAAGCCAGATCCAGTCCGAGGCGTTCCCGGCGGACGCGCGGGGCGAATTTCCGGTTCCCCCGGACGGCATTTTCAGCTTTCGCATAGAGTTTGCGCGCCTGGAGAATATCCCCATGGGAGAGGAAGAAATCGGGCGTGTCGTAAATGCAGGGCAGACGGGTTCCCCTGGTCTCCACCAGATCGCAGAGAAAATTCAGGTAATCCAGCAGGTATGGACCCGCCGGTCCGTAATAGCCGTTGAAAAACTCTCTGGCGACCGTCTTTTCGTCCAGTTCCGGATTCCAGAGCAGCTTTTGAAGGATCCAGGCGCGGGGACGGACGAAATCTCCGATATTGCATCCGGAATCCCCCTGTTCGAAAATGCCGATGGCGCCCATGTGGACGAAATAGCGGATATCATCCGCCAGATGGCGGTAATTCGGATGGGGGAAGATGTAGTTTTTGAAATTGCATACATAGTTCCAGATGAACAGACGCGGCGCGACCGCACTCCATCCTTCCAGATACTTGCGGATTTCCGCATTGTCGACGCCTTTTTCGATGGACTGCGCATAGTTCGCATTGATGGGACAGAAGCGGATGATCACGTTTTTCCGCGGGCGGACAGTTTTCGGCGGTTCGGTGGTGTAATGGTAGGCGATCGTGTCGACGAAGATTTTCGGATATTTCTGTTCGATGGCGGCTGCAACGCGGTTGACGAACCAGAGTTCGGCATCCGTCTTGCCGCCGAGTTTCCGCCGGAGTTCACGGCATTTCGGGCATTGGCAGATGCAGTCCCCGTGGGAATCGTTCTGGGAAACGGAGATGGCCCAGGCGGTCGGCCGTTTTGCAATGCGTTCCAGACAGACCCGGATGAATTCCCTAGTCATTTCCTCATTGGTCAGACAGAGCTGGTTGTCCTGCGGGTGGCTGGAACGTTTCCCATTGAGGAGGGAATACCATTCGGGATGTTTCGCATAGTATTTGGACGGCGGGAGGAACTGGCCGAACGTGTGAACCTTTCCGATGATATAACGGTGATCTCCATAGGCCGGAGTGAGCGAAGTGAAATTCCCGTTGCTTTTGGTGCGGGCAGCCTGGACGCAGGGACGTGCATTGCGGTAAAATGCCTCACGGCTGATCAGCACGGGAGAGTAAAGATAATCGCGCTTTTCGACCGTGAGATTCGGATTCCGCGGGATGTCGGTTTCGCCGAGGCTCCACCAGCGGACGCCGCAGTAATCTTCCAGAAAGGTGTAGACCGCATACAGCGGACCCGAGGTGGGGGTACCATTGAGGAAGACGCATTCCCCGTGGAATGAGATGGCAGTCGTGTCCGGCTTCGCCTGCGAAAAGGCAGGATCGGAAAAGACGCCCTTTGCCGCCCGGACGGGACCGATGAAGAAAGCGGGGCCTCCCTGATATGCAGTTTCCGAGATGACAGGGAAAGGCGCTCCCGTTATTTTTTCAAGGTGTTCCGAGAGTTCGCACGCGGCAGTATGCAGAACCGGTGCGGCATGTTCCGGCAGAACGATCCGATAATGGCTTTTTCCCTGGTCTGCAATCGTGAGTTGCTCACCGGCGGAGAGCCGGCAGCAGAAGATTGCCAGAAGCAGACAAAGATGTTTCATGGCGGGCATTTATATCAGATCACTGGATATGGATCGAGATGCCTGCGGCGTTGTAGGTATAGGCTGAACCGTATTTCGTCATATCGCTCCGTGTCCAGGGTTCGACATGACCGTCGGCCATTCCGACATTGGCGCGTCCGTCGTGGCGCAGACAGCTGTTGCCGTTGGAGATGCTGGCTCTGGAGGGAGACCAGATGTACCATCCGCCTCCCTTGTAAGTTCCCGTGCTCATGATGGTGTCAATGATCAGCGCCGTTCCGGTAGGCTTCCGGATATTTTTGGCGATAATATATTCGTAGGACAAGTCCGTGACGGAAAGCGCGAAAGATCCGAATTCCTTCTTGCGGGCATCCGTAAGCCACCCTGTGGAACGCGAGGGACAATAGATCCCGTAGGTGTTGTAATAATTGTTTACGGAGTTGTTGCCGGAATCGGCGTAAATGGTGGATGCGGGACAGCGGTAGGACTGGTGGGTTCCCAATTTCTGTCCCATCAGGATGGACTTGAAGGTCGATCCTTTCTGGAGGCAGACCATATAGCTGTTGAAGGAATCCTGATAGAGCTGCGTCATGGTCATGACCTGTTTGAGGTTGGAAGTACAGGCGATGGTGCGCGCTTTTTTCTTTGCACTGTTCAGCGCCGGCAGCAGCATTCCTGCCAAAATGGCGATGATCGCAATCACCACGAGGAGCTCTATCAGAGTAAAACGGCTTACCGTTTTACTCTTCAGGTATGAGGTATGAGAGATGAGAGATGAGGTATTGTTTGTTTTGTCATTCCAATGTTTCTTTGTTGAAAGCATACGTTCCTCCTTTTTCTTTGTTACGAAACTCATGTTTCAGATAAATATAGTCTGTTATTATGCTATTGCAAATAATTTGTCCGCTGTTTTTATGCAAATAAATAATGATTTTGTGCAAAAAATGCAAATTTCATTTGCAATATTTTTCGAGCGTGATATATTGGAGTCGAAACAGGAAAACAGGAGTTTGCACATGGATAAGACCACGCTCAAAGATATTGCCGAGGTCACGGGTTTTTCGATCTCGACCGTGTCCCGCGTGCTGGCCGATTCGCCCCGGATCAGCCGCGATACCCGGAGGATCGTGCTCGCCGCCGCGGAGAAATTCCATTACAAACCGCGGACTAAAAATGTGGCGCTGATCGTGTTTTCCCCGACCCTGATCGGATATCTCGGCCGACTGTGTTCCGCCGTGACCGGCGAACTGATGAAACATGGCTTCAATCCGGTCATCATCCAGATGGAACATATCGAATGCATCCGGGACATTCCGATCTGCGGCGCGATCTCCATTGCCACGGTCAACAGACTGGCCCGGATCTGGGGCGAAATGCACGAACGGCCCCTGATCAGCCTGAATTCCCAGTCCAACCATCTGGACAACATCTACCGTCTTTCCTCCAACGAATTCCAGGGCATGAAGATCCTGGTGGACCGGCTGAAGGAAAACGGACACACCCGGATCGCGCGTCTGGGCAGCGAACATACCTTCCATCCGCTGGACAACTGGAGCTGCCAGCGGCGCAATGCGGCGTTCCTGAAACTCGCGGAACAATACGGCCTCACCTCGGACCTGTATGCGGAATCGGAACACACGCTTCCGGCGGTGCTGAACGCGATCTCGAACCTGATGACACGCAAGCCGACCGCCTTGCTGATCCAGACGGAAGATTATCTGCTGCCGGTGCTGCAGTCGCTGAAACTGCTGAAGATCCGGGTTCCGGAAGACCTCTCCCTGGCGGCGTGGAGTTCGGAGGACATCCACGATCACTTATATCCTCCGCCGTTCGCGGTGTCGCAGGATTACGGGAAATTCGGAGAGCTGGCGGTGCAGACCCTGAAAAGTCTCATCGACGGAGACAGCCAGCCGACGGACCTGGAAGTGGATTATAAGATCCTGCCGGGACAGTCCGTGATCCCGTGTCCCAGGAAAAGAAGAAAATAGCCAAAAAAGCGGCAATGCAGATAATCATGCATTGCCGCAAATCATAAGCCCATCGGCCTCATCGGCCTCATAAAAGCTCAGCTCAGAGCCGGACGAATTTCCAGTTCATCAGCGCCGCCCAGTCGCGGATAATGGAAATATCCGCATCGTAGCAGCAGGTCAGGTGATGGGTTCCACCGAGGCGGCTGTATTCCGCCAGGAAATCGGCAATGGAGCCGCCCTCGGGCCGGAACCAGCCGTGATTCCTCAGCGGACTGGGTTCATCCGGCGCTTCGTAAGCCACCTTGGCGGAGATCAGCGTGAAGGTGTTGTCCGGACCCGGCGCCAGATCGGTCAGCACCGCATTTCCGGCCTTGAAACAGCCGGTCGCGATCACCGGATTGCCCGTGTCGCTGAAACTGTATTTCATCTCATGCAGATTGGGCTTGGCCGAACAGATCGCGGGGTTGATCTCGCCCATGTGACTGGTGAAAATGCGCTCGGATTTCCAGTCGGGACAGAACATTTCCGTGAAGGAGGTTTCGGGGAAGACACTGGCGAGACAGCCGGTGACGGCGGCGGTCAGCACATCGCCTTCGCCGGCGTAGCCGATGCCGCGGGCCATCGCCTTGCAGCATTCCAGGAACGGCACGGTATCCCAGCCGTCCTTGCGGTTGATCCCCGGGAACGCGACGGTGAAGGAATCGAGTTTTTCCTGTTCGATCCATCTGCGGATCTTCAGGGAAGCGCTCAGGGTGCAGCGGAGATTTTCTTCCGTGACGCTGGCATCCCAGACGAACCGGTCCTTGTCCAGCGCCATCTCGGCGTCGATCTCGGCTTTGGACGGTTCCGGCTGGGGCGTGTATTTGACGATCTGCATGCCGAAGGTTCCGTCGGGCACGCGGAAATCGCCCATGCCGTCGAAATCGCCGCCGACCTTGCCGACGCGGGCGTGCGTGATCCGCAAGGCCATGCCGGCGCTGCGGAGCTGTTTCGCCGCACGGTCCAGCACATCGGAGTGTTCCCAATGTCCGGCCGAAAGCAGGAAAGGCTTGCGGTAACGGAGCAGGAGATTGCAGAAATCCTGCACGCCGTGGATGCCGTGATTGGCCATGATGCGGTCCGGCGGGATGAACTCGAAATCGGGCGTGGTGTCGATGATCACCAGCGGCAATGCGGTCCCGGAGAGCGGGCCGATGCTTTCCAGCGACGGCGAATAGGCCAGATGCAGGGTGGCGATCGCCTCGCAGCCGGAACTTTCGAAAAGTTTCACGGCGTCGGCGAATTCATTTTTCAGCCGGCAGGCGGGGCTCTGCACGACCTCGAATCCGCGGGCTTTCAGCTGCGCGGCGATCGTGTCCGCGAAGGGACGGACCTTGCGGCCGTTTTCCGGGACCCGGTTGTCGTAAAGGGCGAGATAGAATGGAAGAAGTCCGATTTTCATGATCTGCTGATTCCTGTAAAAAGTTGTTTGGCATTGTTGAAGAGCACATTTTCGAGCGCGGCGCCGGGGAAGGCCGCGATCATGGCGCGCAGCTGTTCGTAGAAGAACGTGGTGAACTTGACCGCGCCGTCCGTGTCGATGATCGCCGTGCCGATCTTGTAGTTTTCACCCATCAGATAGGCATACTGGTTGTTGATTTCAACCGATTTGCCGCGCAGGAGCGCGATGGGGCTGTCGGTGCCGAAGAGGATCCGTTCAACCGGGAAATGATCGGCGGCATAACGCAGGATCTCCGCACTGTTGACCATGGCGGTATCGAAATACGCGTTCGGGAATTTGGCCAGTTCGTCGATGTTGCTGTCCAGAATATTTCGCATGAAATAGGCCCGGCCGATGTGCGCGAAAATGATTTTGATATTCGGATATTTTTCGCAGATCTCGACCATCTGGCGCTGGTTGACCGGATCGGCGAAACGGCCGGAACGCGGAATATGGAGCGTGACCGCGAGACCTTTGGCGTTGAGATATTCCAGCTGGCCGGGCGTCAGCATGTCCCGGATCTCCACGTCGTTGGATTTCTTGCCGTAGAAATCGGCGGCGAAATTGAGGTAAGGCTTGACCCCGACCGCCCGGGTAGCTTCGATCCGGCGGATCATGTCCTCCGGCGCATCCGCGGGCGAGACCACCACCATGCCGAATTCGGTCTTGCGGTTGACCTCCGGCACGCAGTCGCGGTCCACTTTCAGATTCGGAGTGGAAAAGCAGTTGAGCCAGACTTCCTGTTCCGGCAGGATCTCGTGCATCAGTTCGCGCCAGAGTTCCAGCGGAAATTCGCCGCCGAATTTATTGTAGCACGACAACGGCTTGAATGCGAAATCCGGCGGGAAAAAATCTTTGCTGAACACGTGGACATGCGCATCGAAGATCCGGTGCGGCAGATACGGGGCCAGCTCCTCCCGGTAGATCTGCTGGTCCTGTTCATTCATGAGTTTCATTGCATGACACCTCCTGCAAGTTGAGCGGCGCCGACCGCGCCGGTATAGCTGTGATACGGTGAAATTTCCACTTTGACTTTCAGACATTCTTCGATGAGTTTCGGCCAGGTCTTCCCCTCGGACGGACCGCCGGACAGCACGATGCGCTCCACCCCGGCATGACGGTCGAAACGTTCCTTGAAACGGCGGATGACCGAAAGCATCATTTCCTGCGCCGGAGAACCCGCCTTTTCCGCTTCGGAATTGAATTCCTCATAACGCTGCGGACTGTTTCCGTAACGGCCGCAGATGAATTGTTCGACTTCCACGCCGACTTTGGCGAGGGAGAACATGGCGCCCCAGCAGCCGCCGGAACCGGACTGGAAAGTGTCGCACAATTCATTCATCGGCACACCTTCGCGGCGGGGGACGGGATAGAATCCGACCCAGCTGGTGCCGCAGCTCAGCAGCATGCTTCCGGGCTCCAGCACGTTCGCGGCGCGGGCTCCGGCCGGATGGTCGAAACTCCCCGCGGCAATAATGGTTTTTTCGGTCAGGTTTCCGAGACAATACGCTTTTTTGAGGCGGCCCGCCGGTGTTCCCGGTTTCACGATTGCGGGAAGTTGGGATACGTTGATCCCGTAATGATCCAGATACGGAGCCGGGCATTGCTTTGCCTGATCCCACAAATAAAACGGCGCGGCATTGGAACTGTCCAGCGTATGGTTTCCGCAGAGATCCCAGGTCAGATGATCATTGTTCATGGCGATCTGCGAATCCGCCAGCAGTCCGGGCGCGGTCCGCCGGAAATATTCCAGATGCATCAGCGTGAAGGTCGGGATACGCGGCCAGCCGGTGGTTTGGCGGACCTGCCATTCTTCCGGCGGCAGCCAGTCCTTGAGCCGCGTGTCCAGCCAGCTGATGATTTTCGTCCGCGGCGTGCCGGTCCTGTCACAGAGCATGGTGTTGCCGGATGCCGCCGCGAAAGCGATGCCGTCAACGGGCCCGTCCGCACCTTGTGCCAGCTCGCCGATGATTCGGAAAATCTGTTCCTGGTAAAGCGAGGGATCGATCTCCGCATGATCGGGGGCAGGATGCTCGAAGGCGACCCGCTCGCTGATCTTTTTCAGGACCCCTTTTGCGGAATTCCAGCAGACGCCCTTGACGGCGCCGGTTCCGAGGTCAAGTCCGATACAGTTCATCCTATTTCCCCTTTCCCTGTCCGGCCAGGATCTTTTCCATGGCATCGGCGGCGAAATCCAGCAGTTTTTCCGAAGCGATGAGCGGGAATTTGGTCAGCGCGGCCGGCGGACAGTCCGCCTTGTAGGTTTGAGCGCTCACGTCGATACAGTAATCGTGCCCGAGTTTTCTGCTGAAATCCGAGGCGTGGTCCGCATCGGCGAAGAACAGCGTCGCCAGCAGGCCGTCGCCCTCGACTTTCCGGATCTGCGAGGGGAATTTTTCCGCCAGCGCATGCAGTTTCGCCTGCCAGTATTTCCCGATCGCGCGCACATGTTCGGAATTGTGTTCGGCAAAACGGATCGTGATCAGGTTCGCCAGGCTCGCCAGCTCCTCCTGCCCATTGGTCACCAGCGCGCCGAACTGGTTGAGGTTGTCCATGGCCGCGGTGGTCAGGATGCGCGAGGCCGGATACATGCCGCCGGGGAACCCTTTGCCGACCGAAACGAAATCGGGGTGACACTTGTATTCCCGGAACAGGAAAAGTTCCGCCGAC
>Ga0265298_10002841_pt1 | contig 23504 bp, 16 predicted proteins | sample AusTroGonzalo_MG_3_FD_193486 | JGI IMG/M metagenome (GOLD analysis project Ga0265298, IMG submission 193486) | Bovine rumen microbial communities from tropical cattle in Woodstock, Queensland, Australia - Gonzalo_01 | ecosystem: Host-associated > Mammals > Digestive system > Stomach > Rumen ...
TAATTGTTTATGGGGGCAAAGATACGTAAAAAAAATAAATGTTCCAAACTTTTCATAGAGAAATTTGGAACATTATTTAAGAAAACGTGAAAAATCAGAATTCTGCGCTCTTAGGTGTACGTGGGAATGGAATCACGTCGCGAATATTCTGCATACCTGTTACGAACAAGATAAGGCGCTCGAAACCGAGACCAAAGCCTGCGTGTGGACATGAACCCCAACGGCGGGTATCAATATACCACCACAGGTGGGTCTGGTCCATCTCGCGACGATTAATCTCGCCCATCAACTTATCGTAGCTCTCCTCACGAACGGAGCCACCGATAATCTCACCAATCTGCGGGAACAGAACGTCGGTACCCTGCATCGTAGGTCCAGGAGCCACAGAACCCTTGTAACCAATGCTACCCTCTCCCTGCTCTTCATTCTGCTTCATATAGAACGACTTGAAGCTGCGTGGGTAGTCGGTCATGATAACGGGCTTCTTGAAGTGCTCCTCTACGAGGTAGCGCTCGTGCTCTGAAGCCAAGTCGTCTCCCCAGTTGCAGGGGAACTCAAACTTCTTACCATTCTTGATAGCTTCTTGTAGGATGTTGATACCCTCAGTATAAGGCAGGCGCACGAAGGTATCCTTCAACACACCTTCCAGACGCTGAATCAAGGTCTTGTCAATCATCTGGTTGAGGAATGCAAGGTCGTCCTTACAATTATCGAGAGCCCACTTTACGCAGTATTTGATGAAGTCTTCCTCCAAGTCCATCAGCTCTTCCTGGTCGAGGAAAGCCACCTCAGGCTCTACCATCCAGAACTCTGCCAAGTGGCGAGGCGTGTTACTATTCTCAGCGCGGAATGTAGGACCGAAGGTATAGATAGCACCCAGAGCGGTGGCTCCCAGCTCGCCTTCCAACTGACCAGATACGGTCAGCGAAGTCTGCTCGCCAAAGAAGTCATCATCGTAGATAATCTTGCCCTGCTCGTCCTTCTTCAAGTCGTACAGGTTCTTGGTGGTCACCTGGAACATGTTACCTGCTCCCTCACAGTCGCTGGCGGTAATCAGGGGCGTATGGAAATAGAAGAAGCCATGCTCGTGGAAATAGGTGTGGATAGCCATCGCCATATTATGACGGATGCGCATCACGGCACCAAAAGTGTTAGTACGCAGACGCATGTGGGCATTCTTACGCATTGCCTCGAAGCTCTGGCCCTTTTTCTGCATGGGGTAATCATTGCCGCAGAGACCATAAACCTCCAGCTTTGTAGCCTGAATCTCACTGGTCTGGCCTGCGCCCTGGCTCTCTACCAGCACACCCTCAGCATTGATGCAGGCGCCAGTAGTGATATCCTTCAGCAACTGCTCATCAAACTTCGTAGGATCAACGACAATCTGCACATTTTTGATGGTTGAACCATCGTTCAGTGCAATGAAGTCTACAGCCTTCGAGCTACGGTGGGTACGTACCCAACCCTTCACACATATTTCTTTTCCAAAATCCGTACTTTTAAGTACGTCAACTATCTTAGTTCTTTTCATTTTTCACTTTTCACTATTCACTTTTCACTTACTCGTAGGCTCCCATGCGCAGGCGGTCAACCTCTTCTTCTGTCAGGTAACGCCAGTCACCACGACGAACGTTCTTCTTGGTCAATCCGGCAAACTGTACGCGATCAAGTTTAACCACCTTGTAGCCAAGGCTCTCGAAGATACGGCGCACGATGCGGTTCTTACCCGAGTGGATCTCAATACCAACCTGCTTCTTATCCGTATCACTTGCATACTCAATAGCATCGGCCTTGATTTCGCCATCCTCCAACTGAACACCCTCAGCAATCTGCTGCATATCGTGAGCTGTCACATTGTGATCCAGATGTACGTGATAGATTTTCTTCTTCAGGAACTTCGGGTGTGTCAGCTTTGAAGCCAAGTCGCCATCGTTTGTCAGCAGAAGTACACCAGTAGTATTACGGTCCAGACGACCAACAGGATAGATACGCTCAGGACAAGCATTCTTCACAAGATCCATCACGGTCTTACGCTGCTGAGGATCATCGCTCGTAGTCACGTAGTCCTTGGGTTTGTTCAGCAGGACGTAAACCTTCTTCTCCATGGTAACGGGCTGATCGTGGAACTTTACCTCATCGCTACGCAGTACCTTAGTACCCAGTTCTGTAACCACTTCGCCGTTGACCGTTACCACACCTGCCTGGATGAACTCATCGGCCTCACGACGGCTACAAACGCCAGCATTAGCCAGATACTTGTTCAGACGCAGAGGCTCGTTGGGATCGAAATTCTCCTCCTTATACTCGATACGCTTCTTCATGGAGTACTTAGCATTGGGATCGTAAGCCTTCTGCTTTTTCTTCTTGGGAGCGAAGCCACCCTGAGGACGTCCCTGATAGCCACCCTGTTGATAACCACGGGGCTGATAGCCACCTTGCTGGTAGCCGCCCTGCTGACCATATTGAGGACGGGGACGATAGCCCTGCTGCTGGCGAGGCTGGTAACCACCTTCCTGTTGCTGTCCATACTGAGGACGAGGACGATAACCGCCCTGCTGCTGACGAGGCTGATAGCCACCTTCCTGTTGCTGTCCATATTGAGGACGGGGACGGTAGCCGCCTTGCTGCTGGCGTGGCTGGTAACCGCCTTCCTGATTATAATTGTTACGGGGACGATAGCCGCCACGTGGCTGACCATACTCTCCCTGTGGACGTGACTGACTCTGCAAACCGGCACCAAAGCCCTCGGGACGGAAACCTCCTTCGTCATCATTCTGACGACGGTTATATCCGCCTGGTGTGTAAGGACGGGTCTGCTGGTGAATACGTGGACGTGGTGAACGTCCGGGACGATAATTAGCCTGATAACCACTCTCGTGGTTTTCTGTGTGCTGCTGCTCAGCAGCCTGCTCTTGATTTTTGTTCTCGTTTTCGAATTCCATAATTGTGTTGTTTTTTACGTTAGAGCCTCACGGCTCCCTCTTTTGTGTTGTTAATACTCTTTTTAACGACAACTTGAACAACTTGGACAACTTTTTTATTTCGTTATCCTTGTTGTATTAGTTGTCTTGGTTGTCTTTAATTACTTATATTCCTGTATAGTTACTGGGCGTAATAGCCATCAGTTCTTCTTTGACTTCGTCGCTGACATCAAGACCCTGAATAAACTCGTGAATGGTCTGCTCGGTCATCTTCTGATTGGTACGCGTCAAGGCTTTCAAGGCCTCGTAAGGATTCGGATAGGCCTCACGACGCAGGATGGTCTGAATGGCCTCAGCCACCACAGCCCATGTGTTGTCAAGGTCTTGCTGCAACTTCTCTTCGTTCAGGATAAGCTTACGCAATCCCTTCAGAGTGCTTTGGATAGCGATGACAGCATGTCCCATGGGAACACCGAAATTGCGGAGCACGGTCGAGTCTGTCAAATCGCGCTGAAGACGACTTACTGGCAGTTTTTGTGCCAAGAACTGCAGAATAGCATTGGAAATACCCATGTTACCCTCTGAATTCTCAAAGTCAATGGGGTTTACCTTGTGTGGCATGGCACTCGAACCGACCTCACCTGCTTTGATCTTCTGCTTGAAGTACTCCATCGAGATATACATCCAGAAGTCACGGTCCAAATCAATGATGATGGTATTGATGCGGCGCATGGCATCGAAGATAGCACCCAGCCAGTCATAGTTCGAAATCTGGGTAGTCCACTGTTCGCGCTCCAAGCCCAGCTTCTCGCTGACGAACTTATTGCCGAACTCGCGCCAATCGTACTGAGGATAGGCCACATGATGGGCGTTATAGTTACCCGTTGCACCACCGAACTTAGCGGTAATGGGCGTATCTTTCAGACCGCGCAGCTGCTCTTCCAGACGATAGACATATACCATGACCTCCTTGCCCAGACGTGTGGGTGAGGCAGGCTGTCCGTGTGTCTTTGCCAGCATAGGTACCTGTTTCCACTGCTCGGCATAGTCGTTCAACTGCTCAATCAGTTCTTCAACCAGCGGATAGTACACCTGCTCCAGTGCTTCCTTGATGCTCAGGGGCACGCTGGTGTTATTGATATCCTGTGAGGTCAGACCAAAGTGGATGAACTCCTTAGCCTCAGTGGCGAAACCACTGAGCTCACTAATTTTTTCCTTGATGAAGTACTCCACGGCCTTCACGTCGTGGTTGGTTACCTTCTCAATATCCTTCACGCGCTGAGCGTCCTGCTCGGTGAAGTTACGATAGATGTCGCGGAGGGGTTCAAACAGGTTATGGTTGAAATCCTGCAGCTGTGGCAAAGGCAGTTCACAAAGCGTAATGAAGTACTCTATCTCCACGCGAACACGGTAGCGAATCAGAGCATACTCCGAAAAATATCCTGCCAACTCCTTTGTCTTCTCTCTGTAGCGGCCATCTATAGGCGAGATGGCTGTCAACATGTCTAATTCCATGACTTTCTCTTATACCTTAATATTATATCTTGCTCTATTTTCTCAAACGTGGTGCAAAATTACAAAGAATAAATGAGAAATAAGAAATGAAAAAAGAGAAATTTCATGTTCAGGCGTTCTTTTTTTGATATTTAACAAAAAAGAGTCCCGAATTGCTTCGGAACTCCTTGGTGGGCGTTGACGGATTCGAACCGCCGACCCTCTGCTTGTAAGGCAGATGCTCTAAACCAGCTGAGCTAAACGCCCTTTCTTTTTGTAAGCGGGTGCAAAGGTACGCAGTTTTTTCGAAACCGCCAAACTTTGCCCCGCTTTTTTAAGATTTTTTTAGAGTCTATACAAATCGCTTGCAGCCATCAGCTCTACCTTTTTGTCTGTCAGGATGCGCTCACACCCTTCGAGATCGGTAGGACGGATAATCACATGAGCCACGTCACCATTGGCAAACGAATACATATACTCGATAAATACGCCAGCATCAGCCAGATAGCGCATCACCTTAGCCAGCGAGCCACTGACGTTAGGACATACGAAACCGATGACGTCCGTAATCTTTACTGCAAAGTGGGCTGCTTTCAGCACCTGATAGGCCTTATCGGGATCGCTCACAATACAGCGCAGGATACCGAAGTCCGAATTATCTGCAATACTCATGGCCGAGAGGTTAATGCCTGCCTCGCCCAATACATCGGTAACCTCCGTCAGGCGTCCCGACTTATTCTCCAAGAAAATCGATAATTGTTTTGCTAACATAGTTTTAATATTTTCGTTATTACGTTATGACGTTATCATGTTATGACGCCTTAAATCTTACGGTTGTCGACGACACGCTTGGCCTTGCCCTCAGAACGTTCAATACCCTTCGGCTCTACCAACTTCACCTTGAAGCCCAGGCCAATAACGCTACGCAGCTCGGCCTCCAGTTTCTTCTGTAGACCCACCATTGTAGCCATATCGTCGGTAAAGTAGTCTTCCTTCACCTCGACCTTCAATTCTGCGGTATCCGTATTGTTCACACGGTCGACGGTCAGGAAGAAGTGAGGCTCGTACTCAGGTAGTTTCAGAATAACATCCTCAATCTGTGATGGGAATACGTTGACGCCACGGATAATCAGCATGTCGTCGCAACGACCCAGAATACGGTCCATACGTACCAAGGTACGTCCACACTTACATTTCTCGTAATGCAGAGCCGTCAGGTCGTGGGTACGATAGCGCAGCAACGGCATACCCTCTTTGGTCAGGTGTGTGAAGGCCAACTCACCAAACTGTCCCTCAGGCAACTGTTCGCCCGTCTCAGGATTCAGGATCTCCGGATAGAAGTAGTCCTCGTTCAGGTGCGTGCCACACTGGTGTTCGCACTCATAGCCCACGCCAGGACCTGCAATTTCCGACAATCCATAGATATCGTAAGCCTTGATACCCAACGTTGCTTCCAACTTTACGCGCATCTTCTCTGTCCAAGGCTCAGCACCAAAGACGCCAATCTTCAGTTTGAACTCATCCCTACTCCACTCGCACTCCTGCATAGCCTCGCCTAAGAACATAGCGTAGCTGGGGGTACAGCAGAGGATGGTTGTACCAAAGTCGTGCATCAGCGTCATCTGCTTCTGTGTATTACCGCTCGAAATAGGAATCACACTGGCACCGATGTTCGTTGCACCATCGTGGGCACCCAAGCCACCGGTAAACAAGCCGTAGCCGTATGCCACCTGGAAGATGTCGTCCTTCGTAGCACCGTATGCCGTAAAGGCACGCGAGATAGCCTCTGCCCACATGGCCAGATCTTTTCTCGTATAGAGCACCACCACGGGTTTACCTGTCGTACCACTGGAGGCATGGATACGTACTATCTGCGACATAGGCACAGCAGCCAGTCCGAAAGGATAGTTGTCACGCAGGTCCAACTTGTTGGTAAATGGCAACTTGGTAATATCGTCTATCGACATGATATCACCTGGCTCCAGGCCCATCTCCTGGAATTTCTTACGGTAGAATGGCGTATTGTGATACACATACTCCGCCATCTTCTTCAAACGAATGCTTTGTATTTCGCGCAACTGTTCGCGATCCATGCATTCCACACTTTCGTTCCAAATCATTTTTCTTTTCTGTTTAAAATTATGTTTAGTTAGTCTGTGCCCTGCAAAGGTACATAAAAAAAATCACACCACAAAGAATGTCATGAGATTTTTATTGGAAAGAATAAAATCACTGATAGCGTTTCATTGATTCTCTGGCAGCGTTTCAATGTTTTACCGATAGCGTTTCAATGATTTACAAAAAAGATGTGCCCCAATTGCTTAGGGCACATCTTGTTACAATATAAAAGAGTTATTACTTATTCCAACGAGGATCACCTACAGTCTTGGGGAATGCACCGTTTGTTGGGAAGAAGAAACCTTTAGCAATCATATCAGCAGAGAACTTAGGATCAATAGTAACAACGTTCTTGTTAAGTCCGTTTGTTTTACCTATTTTCTTCTCTGTAGTAAAATTGTCACCTGACATAAACACATTGCCATCCACATCCCAGTTATAATCATTACCAGCACTACCACCGTTAAGACCAACAAGGAATTGTGTCTCAGAGCCACTAACCTTACCACCGTTAACGATAATACTGTTCTTTACAGTATATACCTGTCCCTTTGCGCTGTTCTGACGAACTGTGCAAGGATGATATCCTTTACAAATATTATAAAGAGTAGAATTCGTAATACTAATTGTATTAGACTCGATATTAAGATCTGACATCTTTGAACCAGACTGAGAGCTATACAAACCACCATTCGACCAAGTTGATTTGGTATCAGCATACAAAGTTGAGTTATTGATAGAGAATGCCTCAGGCAGGCCACCACCATTGAAACTGAACATTGTCTTTTTTGTAGAACCCTTTACTGAAATGATGCTATTATCAACTGCGAAATTCTTAACTACTACCTTCTTCTTATTAGCATAGAAAAGCTCAGACTTAAGATTCTTAACAACAACACCTGTAAAAGAGACATTGTCAATTGTAAATACATCAGCTGAAGCCTCATCGTCAATCTTGAAAATAGGACTTGTTGTTTCACTTCCATCAATGACAATATCCTTTAGAGTAATAGCATTGCTGAAAAGAATTGGGCTTTTCACAGCAACAACCACGTTCTTGTCACCAACAACAGTCAACTTCTTTCCTGCCGGAACAGTAACACCATCTGCATTAATCGTTTCGATTCCTGTAGGAATCTCAATGATAATCTCATCACCTGCAGTTGCATTCACCTGATCGATGATTGTAGCCAACTCATCACCATTCTTAATTTCAATGGTCTGCTTTGCGGGATTGTCACCGCCACTAGGATTGTCCTTAACATCTGAACAAGCGGTCAGTGCAACTGCGAACAGCGCTGTTGCAGCGCAATTCAAGAAAAAGCTAAATTTCTTCATGTTTTGTAATTGTTTTAGTTTGTTTAAATAATTAAATAGCTAATTTTTCGATGCAAATATAGTGCTTTTATTTGGAATAAGCAAATAAATTTATAAAAAAATGACAGAAAATTACGAATTAGGTAGTTGTCAATAACAAATCCTAGATTTATCACTGACAAATCTAGGACTTGTGGACGATAAATCTAGGATTTAATCGTTGTATGGCGGTACTTTATTTCAGTTCTACGGTAGCACGACGGTTCCACTCGGCAGGTTTGAGAGTATCAACACCACCTACGGCAACAACCTCGATGCGGTCACGCTTGACTCCAAGGCGAGCCAGTTCATCGGCAACAGACTGCGCACGGCGCTCAGAGAGTTTCATGTTGGTTTCAGCACTACCCGACGTGTCAGCATAGCCCGTCACCAGGACATGGGCATTCTTCTCGATAGCCAACTCAGCCAACGCCTTCACGCTAAGAATGTCGCGACTTGCAATGACATCAGCCTTACCAACAGCGAAGAAGATAGAGACGGGGGCAGAAACAATATTCTCCACAGTACGGACTGAAGGAGCCACCGTTGTCACCGTTGCTGTAGGCTTGGGCATTTGATTTTCAAGTTCCTGCTGCAGACGCTCATTCTCAGCCAATGCATCAGCCAACTGAGCATTCAGCGCATCGAGTTCGCCCTCTGTCAGTGCGCTGACGGCTTCCTGATCGGTAGCATGCTTCCAGTTGTTCTTGCCAATATGATATGTAATACCGAGTTCTATAGCATAATGCTGGTTACGATCCCTCAGACCAGTACCCTTATTGCTGGCTTCAGCGCTGTTCCATGCCAACTCGATATTGGCTGAGAAACGGGGCGAGAGGCGCAGGGTGTTAATTAAGCCCAGACTGACGACGGTGCTATAATGGGCTTGTGTCATATTGCGGAAGAGACCGGCACCTGCATATGGAATGATATTCCAAAACCGTCGCTCGCTATAGCCACGGAACAGCGACGAGACATTAATCAAAAGCTGTTCGTTGGCTGTCCAATACTTATTGCCACCGATGCCATTTTCCTCCTTACCAATCTGCCAAGCATTAATCTTGGTACGCAAACCGAAAACAGGCGTCAGCCACTTACCCAACGACAACGAGGCGCCCAAGCCGGTATAGTAAGAACCACCAGGGAACTTATGGAAGGGAGCCACCAGCGAACGCTCACCCTCGCCATAGAAGGCACTCCACGTCACATTGGCACCCAAGAACCAGTTCTGCCAGAAACCATTCGTTGCTACACGGTGCTTTTCGGCAGGGGCAATCTCCATATTGTCATCATCCTGCGCTACCACAGTCAACGACAAACTGGCAACAGCTAACATCAAAAACAACTTCTTCATATACATACTTATTTAAAAATTTACTAACAGTTTGACTGATTTTATGTGCAAAATTACGTATTTATTTCATAAAAACAAATATTTTATTGGATATTTCGCCTTTTTATCCTAATTTTGCAGCGAAAAAGGATAAAGACAACTTTCACAACAAAGACAACAACGAATGAATATGATAAGAAAAAAGACAATATTGGCTATATTAATAATGGTGGCGACAACCTTCACCATGACCTCGCAGGCACAGAACGACAAAAAGGAATTCAAGCTATTTGAGCATCTGGACTTAGGTGTCACAATGGGCACCACTGGTCTGGGTATCGACGTAGCCAGTCCTATAGGAGAATATGTACAGGTGAGAACGGGTTTTGAAATCATGCCGCGCTTTGAAATGAACATGAACTTCGAAATCCAGTCATTCTATTATGACGAGAACGGAAAGTTACAGCCTTCTGAGTTCGAAAAAATGGCACAAAAACTGGAAGCGCTGACCAACTATCACGCCACTCCATCCGTTGTAATGGTTGGCAAACCGACATTTTGGAACTACAAATTCATGATTGATGTGTTTCCATTCCGCAACAAGCATTGGCACTTTACAGCGGGATTCCATTGGGGGCCGTCAAAAGTTGCAGAAGCTATCAACTCACTTGAAGACGCACCATCGCTGGTAGCCGTTAACATCTACAACAAGCTCTATGAAAAAGCGGAAAGTGGTGAACCCATTTATAAAGGCATATTTCTTGGCTCTGACTGGTTGGAATACGGTCGCTTAGGTGTGCATGTGGGTGAATATGTAGATCGTTATCTCACCAAGACGGTAGTGGAGTACGATGAATACGGCGACTATATTGGTACGCACGAAGAATTTATACTCGATGAGAACGGCAACAAGATACACGAGCCCTACCGCATGGAGCCAGACAATAATTGCACAGTGAGTGCTAAAGTAAAGGTCAACAGTTTCAAACCCTACCTTGGTTTCGGCTACGGCGGACGACTGCTGAAGAACGACGACCGCTATAACATCAGCTTTGATGCAGGACTCATGTTCTGGGGAGGCACGCCCGACATCATCACGCACGACGGTACGAACCTCTCGAAAGACGTACAAAATATTGAGTGGAGAGTGGGCGACTACGTTGACTTGATCAAAGGTGTCAAAGCATTCCCAGTACTGAACCTGAGAATTACGCGGCGCCTTTTCTAAAATACTCCGGAAGTATTGAATAATACTGCGGAAGTATTTTGAAATACTACGTACTTATTGCAAAATAAGCGGTACTTATTACCGAATAAGCGGTACTTATTCGGTAATAAGTACCGCTTATTTTAGCGAACGATGGTTTACTTAATCACAACCTTTCGGCCATCAACAACATAAATGCCCTTTTGCAATCCTTCAGTCGTGTCGCCAAGGCGCTGACCACTGAGCGAATAGACACCACGTTGCTTTGTCTTAGTTTCAGAAGCCTTTGCCACCTCTATGCCATCAGGAATCTCCTTGACCACATAGATGATGTCAGGCGAACCGGCAGGAACAGGCAGATAGCAGGTGTTGGCAGGAATATATACCAACGACGATGCCTTAACGAAAGCCAGACGACCATCAGGAGCACGACCAAGAACGCGCATTGTATTTGAATTATACGCTGTCACGTTACGATGTTCTGTGTAGGCTTCCACGTCGTTACAGAAGAAGACGCCCTTCAACTTGTTGCCTGTTGCTGAAGCCGTAGAGATGGCCAGACTCACTTTATTATCAGTTACCACATCGCTCTTGCACTCTACGATGACCGGCACATTACCTGGAATCGTGTACACAAAATCGTGAAGCAGTGCATAGCCGTCTCTTACCTCCGAAATATAATATGCCTTAACATTGCTGTTCATGATGAAGGAGAACGAGGCATAGAACGGTGCATAATACAGGCTGTCGCCACCATCCAGGCTTGCCTTGATAGTTGGCTGGAAACCGAAATAGTATTTATCGTTGATAGGACGGATCCACCAATAAGCATAATCGTCCAGATTGCCCTCAGCAGTTTTAACGGGGGCAGAATCACCACGCCAGCTTGAGTCTGTCAGATACTTTGTCAAGGTAATGCCTGCTGCAGTTCCTGTTCCTCCAATAGTGTAGGTACCGTTACTGCGCTGACGGAACTCCAGATAGCTCTGTACACGTGCGTACAGATCAAGTCCTTGACCGGAAATATTATACTGTGTATTACTATGCTTTGTCAAATAGCATATCGTTGCAGGATTTGTCGCAACATACTCCTCGAAGGGTTTCACCAACTTGAAAGCACCGGTATTGATATCCTGCGTGCTGGCCGTAACGATAAGCCATGCGCTGTCGTCAACCATCACAAAATAGCGTTCAGTCTTACTGTTCTGGATACGATAGAAACCAGAACCGTTCAACTGAGCATAGAGTGCCAACGGTGACAGCAACAGCAATGACAATAAAAATTTCTTCATAAGCATTGATGACTTAAAAGACAAAAATCCGACCCTGCATCAATGTAGTGTTTCAACAATGATGTAAGGTCGGATAGTTAGTATTCAGAAGCTATTCAGAATAGCTCTAAGAAACTTAGTCACAAATTGCGATTGCAACACGGTTCTCAATCTCCTTGGCGAAGGGCTGAATGGTATCACCCTTGAAGTCAACCTTGATACGGTTCTTCTTGATGCCATAGTTGCGGATCAGCATGTTGGCAACGGCCTGAGCACGACGCTGAGACAGGTTGTTGTTAATCTTAGGATTACCTGTACCACGGTCAGCATAACCAGTAACCTCAACAGTGCAGTTGGGGTGCTCCTTCATGTAGTCAGCAACCTCCTTAACCTTGTGATACTCAGACTTATCAATCCAAGTCTTACCAGGCTTCAGATAGAAGATGTCACGACGGAACTTAGTGTCCTCAGCTTCCTTCTTCTCAGCAACGGCACGAGTTGGCTCAACAACCTGCTGAGGAACGGGCTTCTCGACTACACGCTCGATAACACGCTCGATAACCTTCTCGGGAACCTTCGGAGCCTCGATAGTGCGAGTGCTGTAAGTGCTACCAAGATTGATCTTCACACCAGCGAGGGCGTTGAAGTACCAGTCCCAGTTACCAGCCTTCTTGCTGTTGTAACGATCGCTCAGAGTGTTTGCGTTTACTTCCAGACCCAAGCTAACCTTGTCGTTAATCTTGAAATCGGCAGCAACACCGGCGCGACCAAACAGACGTACCTTTGTGCCATCCCATGCATAAGCAGTGTTCTCAGAAGCGCCAGTTGCAGCAACTGTCTTAGGATAGAGGGCTGCAGCCGCAGCGTTGATATCATTAATCTGGTTGTCCCAACCAATGTTGGCGCCAAGACCACCAAATACGCTGAAGTTGAAGATACGATTGGGGTTGAAGCCACAGAAGAGGTTAGACAGATTGAAAGTCAGGTCGATACCAGGAGCAACATACTTCCAGTTCCACTTGTAAGTAGTGTTACCAGCTTCGATACCAGCCTTGCTCTGCCATGCATTAACGGCCAGACGAGCGCCGAAAACAGGAGAGAACTGACGACCAACAGCTACCTGTACGTTGGGAGAAAGGAGATCGCTGAAGTCAATCTCACCCAGTGTGTACTGAGCACCACCCTGCAACTGAATGTACCAATAGGGATTGTGGTCATACACGGTCTTGGGATACTGTTCCTGAGCCGATGCACTCAGCACACCAGCCAGCAACAGGCAAGACATAAAAATTTTCTTGATTTTCATAATCTTATATATTTTTTCGTTTTTAATCCGTTAATACTCCGTGAATTATTCACCTACGGTGAGATAGAACTTACGACCGGCAATCTTACCCTCGTAGTCAACAGCTGTGTAAGCAATCTCGAAGGTGATTCCCTCGTAACCCTTGGCATTGAAGATGTACTGGTTCTTCAGAGAATTGCTAGAGAATACATCGAAGCCCTTAGCCTTGAGGTCCTTGTTGAGAGCAACTACAGCTTCCTCCAAGTTGATGTCCTTACCGCTCTGAGCAGAGAGACCACCCTTGTAAGCGTTAGTCACGATGAGGCTCTTCTTGTAAGCAGGAGCAAACAACTCGAGAGAGTAAGAAGTAGGAATCAGAGCCAGCTGACCATCCTTAGGAACAACGGTACCTACAGCGTAGTTAGCGCTTACGAAGCCACCGAGCTCACCAGCGTTCTTACCATCACTCCAAATCAGCACAGGCTGAACGGCGTTGCCAAGGTTATCGAGCACACTGTTGATACGGTTAATCCAGTTGTTAGCGCGATCGATATAGCTGTTTACAGAAGCGGCAACATCGTCAATCGTCTTGTTAATGCCACCAATAGCATCGTTGAATTTAGTGAAGGTTGCATTGAACTGACCAAACATCTCCTCGAACATAGGTGTAACATCAATAATTGCAACAATCTTCACATCCTTTTGGAAATTTGGATCTTTCAGCAATTTCTCAACATCAACAAGCGCAACTTCTATCATGCTTGAAGGATCGTCTTTCTTTTCATACGTATAATACTTAATTTTATATTCAGGATTATCAAGCAGAGACAGATCAAGTTCTTTAGCATCAACCTCTACCTTGACAACATACTTACCAGTAGCCTTATCATATTCTGTGATAACGATAGGATCGATAGTCAGATTGATGTGCAACTTGTCAGCAATTACTTTAGAATTGATAGTAGGAATGCGAGTGTACTTGCTGCTGGGGAGCTTGAAGCCGAAGCCAAGAGGCTCGATGCTCAAAGCGGCTACATCGAATGCAGACGTTACGCTGCGCTTGCCAACGGTGTCAGTCCACTCAGCCTTCACACCAAAGCGCTCAGCAGGCTGCAGGCTGTTGAACAGAGCACGAGCGGCCTCCTTAACGGCCAGACGAGCCTGATTATTGACAACTGCCTGAACAGCGTTCTTGAAGCCGGCCTTATCAAAGTCAGGCTGCATCTTCAGAGCATCATCCTTAGAGATGGTAGCAGTTACCTCATAGAAGCCATTATCAGACTCTGTACCAACCTTAGTACCACGGGTCCAACCGAAGGTCAGAACCTCATCAGAAGCATCCAGAGTAGAGAGCTGAATACGAGACTCATAACCCTTGCTGTTAACAAGCTTAAAGTCAGTGCCGCTAAAATCAACGTTGGTGGGGTTCACGGTCAGGAACATCTTACCAGCATTTCCCTTTTCATCGTTGAACAGGAGCTGACCAGAAGTGATATTCTCAGAAGCGGGCATCACACCCTTACCTTCCAACCATGCCAAATCGGCCTCTGTGATAATATTTCTATTATCGAAAGACTTCATAGCTGAGGGGAACTGCACATCAGCAGTAGCCTTACCAGCATAAGCAGCCAGGATGTTAGTCTGAATGCCAAGAGGCAGACTGCCATAACCGAATACGGGGCTATATGTACCCTGTACGATGATACCAGTAATCTGCTTCTTCAAAGTACCGATAATATTGTCGACATCCTTCTTCAACTGATTAATCTGCTCCTGAAGAGCGTCATCAGCTGCTTCGTAAGCCTTAATCAGAGACTGAAGATCATTAAACTTTTTGCCATTACGATCAACGGCCTGGCCTTTATTGATCCACTCCCAAGCGCTGTCAGCAACCTCAACGGCCTTATTCCAAAGATCGCTCTTCGCGTCAACGGTTTCTGATGTCGAATTCCATTTAGCACTATCTGCAGCAACAGTAGCAGCAACTTTAGCGGCCTCTTTCACTGCCTCGGTCAAATCGTCGCCCCAACCAGTCAAAGCCTGCTCCAGAGCATCGATACGAATAGAGTCGTTCCAGCTGCGAGTAGAGTCAGCCTTTGCCAAAGCGGTCACGTAAACGATAGCCTTGTTGTTCTCTGCAATCTGGTTTGCCAGAATGTAGATAGAATCATGAGAGAATGTGTTCAGAGCCTTTAATGAATTCTCGATAGCTACATTCCACAGATGATGAGCTGTTGTGTCAGTTGCGTAAGTCGTCTTCAACACATAGTTCTGCATCTCCGTTGCCTGGTTGTTAAGAGCATCTCTCAAAGAGAGGTTCTCCTCCTTCAACTGAGCATAATCATCACCTTCGTAGTCCTTACAAGACACGAAAGAACTCGAAGCAGTCACCATTGCAACCGCAAAGAGTAAACCATAAATGATTTTCTTTTTCATTGAACTTAATTTTAAATTAATATTGTAAAACTTATATCTTATTATTACTTTCTCTTATTGGTTTGTTCACACGACATAGTCATGGCTTAAAGCCTATAAATCGGTGCAAAGATAGCATTTTTTTCTATACTGCGCAAGAAAAATCGATTTTTTTTAAAAAAAAATGAAAAAAAATTGTTTTTAAGGGGTCAGAAGGCACCAAAAATCATCCCATTAGTCGTTCAATTTCCTGTTGTGGTAGAATAGACAGAATGGTTTTTCCATCGGGTGTATGATTCACATCGCTACACGCAAACAGATGATTAACCAACGTATCCATCTCATCATTCGAGAGCACTTCGCCATAGGAAATGGCAGCCTTACGGGCCAAAGTAAGGGCCAAATGAGAGGTAAGAGGTGAGAGATGAGAGGTGAGAGGCAAGGAAGCATCAGCATCGGCAAGGATGTCGTGTAACAATCCAACCGGGTCGACACCCTCGATATCCGCCGGTACACCGGCAACGGCATAGCTTACGGGGCCTAAAGGTGTCAGGTCGAAGCCAACGGCAGCAAGAGACGGCAGCAGTTCTGGCATCAATGCAGCCTCAGCAGGTGTCAAGTCGACGGTCTCAGTAAAGAGCAGGCGCTGGGTCTGCGAGGGTACATCAGCGAGCTGGCGCATATAGCGTTCGTACCGAATACGCACATCAGCACGATGCTGATCGATGACCATCAGACCAGACTTGACAGCCGTCATCACATAACGCCCCTTATATTGATAGTGAAGAGGTGAAAGGTCAGAGGTGAGAAGTGAGGGATTAGAGGAAGGAGAGACTGTTTCTGACTGTTCGTCAAAGAGAGAGGGAGCTGGCTGTGCCTTCTCCTCCGAAGACGGCAATCCCTCGTAGAGACGTTGCCAGTCGCTGGATGGCTTCTGGCGGAAGGGATTGTAACTGGGTTGGCTATTGGCTTTTGGCCATTGGCTATTAGCTGACTGCGAATGGTTTGCTACCAATGGGTCATACACCGGTATCTCAGGTTTCCCCTCGGTATCAAAGTCTATCTGCGGAATCTCGCAGAACTGGCCAATGGCATCATGGACGGCAGCCGTCAGTATTTGCCAGATAGGCTGTTCGTTCTCAAACTTAATCTCCGTCTTCGTGGGATGGATATTAACATCGATATCAGCAGGGTTTACCTTAAAATATATAAAATAAGGTACATGCGCGCCCGTAGGAATCAATCGGTCGTAAGCTTGAGCCACCGCTTTATGGAAATACGGGTGTTTCATGTAGCGCCCATTGACGAAGAAACATTCATGGACGCCCTTCTTTCTGGCTGCCTCCGGTTTAGCCACGAAGCCTGTAATACTACAAAGTGCAGTCTCGACACCTACAGGCAACAAATCCTGACCATAACGACGGCCATAGACATCGGTAATACGCTGGCGCAACGAACCGCTACGCAGGTTCATAAGTTCCTGACCGTTGCTATGAAGCGTAAAACTGATATCGGGATATACTAATACGATACGTTCGAAAGCCGTCAGAATATTATTGAGTTCAGTAGCGTTGGTCTTCAAGAACTTACGACGAGCCGGAACGTTAAAGAAGAGATTACTGACCGTAAAGCTACACCCCACAGCACATGAGCAAGGCTCCTGCCCTACTACATGTGAGCCAGACAGTGTCAGACAGGTACCGACCTCATCCTCCTGACGACGGGTACGTAACTCCACCTGCGCCACTGCAGCAATAGACGGCAAAGCCTCGCCACGGAAGCCCATTGTATGTAAGGAGAAAAGATCGTCAGCCTGACGAATCTTACTGGTTGCATGACGTTCGAAAGCCAGACGGGCATCCGTTATCGACATGCCACAGCCGTCATCGATGACCTGAATAGAGGTACGCCCAGCATCAAGCACCAGTACATTGATAATCTTCGCACCGGCATCAACAGCATTCTCAACCAACTCCTTAATGACGGAAGCTGGACGCTGAATGACCTCACCAGCAGCAATCTGATTGGCCACACTATCAGGCAGAAGGGCAATCACATCAGTCATTTCTTACGAGTCTTTTTGTCTGGTGGTATAAGACGCTTCTGTTCTTTGAGTTCTGTTCCAGCCTTCTTAGGACGCCAATTGAATATATCGTCCTTATCGAGCGGACGGACATAATCAAACCAGTTATAACCAGGCAGGAAATACTTATCTGGGGGAATCTGTGTCATAGGATACATAGTACCCGACGACTTATTGGTCCAAGCACGCTTCATCTTACGATTCTCGAAGAACAACTTAGCCAAAGATGTCTCCTGATAGTTGAGCAGGATGAGCGACGAATCGGCCTCATCAATGGGATAATAGATAATCAGCACATTATCGATAGCCTGTGCCTCACGCATCTCACCTTTCTGGAAGAAGGCCTTCATGTCCTTCGAAGAGATTTGGTTGAAGTGAACGGAGTCGTGAAGCATCTGAACCGAGAAAGCCTGACCGATAACATGAGCGTGGTCAATGGTAGAATCTTTCATATACACCCGTATCTCTTCGCCTGTGAGTTGCTGTCCCATATTCCACACAATAGGATCACGATACATATACATACAGGAGTCGAGCGTTGAGTAGACCAATGAATCGCACACTGCCTGCACATCACGGCGATAGGCTCGCACCTTATTAAATGCATGGACCTTACGATAAACAGAATCGGTACGGATATTGAAGGTGAATATCTTGAAGGTGTCGGCGTGCATATACAATGTATCCTTCTGGGAAAAATCATAAGCCACCGCACGATTGGTGGCCATTGCATAACCAGTGGAATCATTATATTCGGCATAGTCGCCTGTAAGCATATTCTTATTAACAGAGTCGGTATAAATCACGTTATTATAAGCATGATTAAGACCGGTCTTGGCATTGTGATATACACTATCGCCAATCAGTGTCTTACCACCGTCCTTCATGACTGAGCGACCAAAAAGTTCCGATTGTTCAGTTTTTGTATTATAGTAGCCATCCTCACTATAGATATGGCTACCACCCGACGTAATATTCGAGGGACCAACGATATGGGCACGAGACGTGCGGGTGTCATAGAAAAGAGAATCGGTGGTCAGATAAAACTTCTTATCACGCAATCGGACATCATAGTAGAACATAGCCATTTTCGTGTCCGTATGGTATTCGCCCCAATCGGAAGTAAGTACTGCCGTACCGTCGACGAGTTTTCCACCTTCAAAGAAGTTGCCGAAGCTATACATGCGGTCAAAGTCGAGGGAGTCGCAATAGAGCGTCGACTTACGATGTTTTAAGATGACATTATAGCGAGCCTGCGCCAATTGGGCATTACCGTCATAAAAGGCATAGTCACTGGTGAGACGGAGCGTGTCACCCTGTGTCATCTTAACATGACCAAAAGCCTCGAAGCTATTGGACTGCTCATAGAAATGGGCACTGTCACAATAAAGGTTAGCACCAGCATGACGGAAATGGACATTGCCATGCAGAACCTGGGCATCGTTGTTACGGAACTGGTCGTAGTGCAGATTATCGGAATGAACCAGATAGACACGCTTGTCCTCCACCTTCTTACGAGGTGTACGCTTAGCCGGTTGCATGGCAAAAACCATAGCCAGTACAATCAAGCCAATGACGACAAGCAGTAATCTTCTCACCTCTTACTTCTATCTTATCCAACCTTCGTATTCAAAATTGCAGTTACGATAGCGGTCGTTGATACGGACATAAGTAGATTTAATACGTTTGACGACCCAATCATGGAGAACCTCTTCACGACGTTTAGCCAAAACCAGATTCTTCATCACCTGGAAATCCTCAGTAATGGTAGCCTTATGTCCCTCGGTACGATTCTTCAATTTCACGATAGCACAAACAGTCTTACCTCGTTCGTTAATCATCTGGAAAGGCTTTGAAACGTTTCCAATCTGCAATGTATCAACAACTTTGGCCACCTCAGCAGGCAAATCAGCCAACTTGAAGCGTGAAGTACGCTGACCTTCCTGAGTGACATTAAACATCAAGCCATTATTGTTACGGGTATCCTTATCGTCAGAGAATACAGAGACAGCATCCTCAAAGGTAAACTTCTCTATCGGTTTATCAGGATTAATGAAAGCCTTCAGCATCTCAGGCACCTCGCCCTGACGAATGGACGTGGCCACTGTATCAAGACGAGACAACGCCTTCTGGACGGCCTCATCACTGACTTCCGGTTTCAACAGAATATGACGTGCATTCACCTTCTCGCCACGTTTTTCAATCAACTGGATGATATGATAGCCAAACTCCGTCTCAACAATTCTTGACACCTTCTTTGGATCTGTCAAGTTGAAGGCAACATTGGCAAATTCCGGTACCCATCCTGCACGACCCGTAAAGCCCAGTTCACCACCATTGCGGGCAGAACCGTCCTGACTATACAGACGAGCCAGTGTCTGGAAAGATGTCTCGCCCTTGTTGATGCGGTCTGTAAATTCGCGTAGTCGTTCCTTGATACGGTCAATTTCCTCCTGTTCAATACGGGGCTGTTGGGTGATAATCTGCACTTCAACCTCGGTAGGGACAAAAGGAATACTATCCTGTGGCAAGTCTTTGAAGTAACGGCGTACCTCTGCAGGCGTCACTGTCAAGTCCTTAACCAACTTCTGCTGCATACCCTGCACCATCTGGCGCTCACGATAGGATTCACGCAGGTCTGCACGAATCTGACTGATATTCTTCTTATGATATTCCTCAAGCTTCTCGCGAGAGCCTATGACGGAAATCATGTTCTCCAGATACTGCTCCACTCCTTGTGATATTTCGGCCTCAGTCACCTCTATACTATCGATAATAGCCTGGTTAAGGAACAACTTCTGCACGGCAATCTGTTCGGGGATAGCACAATCGGGGTCGCCATTCCAGCGCATACCCTCCTGTTGTCCCTGAATACGCATAGCCTCCACATCAGACTTCAAAATAGCCTCGTCACCTACGACCCAAATCACTTCGTCGACAATCGATCCGATGGAGTCGGTTTGCTGTGCATTACCTATTGAAACTAGCGAAACTAGTAAGACAAGAATAACTATAATTCTTTTATTCATGCTTATTGACTGTCTTTAAAACATTCTCATAAATCGTAACGGGATACTTCTTGCGCAAGTCAGCTACCCAAAAGCGTTCCATTTCATCCTGCAAGTCGGCAGTCACCTGACCACGTACATCCGTATAGTCCTCTGGCTTCTTCAACATCTTACCATAGACAGCATCAATAGGATAACCCTTAACGCTATCCACCTTGGCATCGGCAACCTTAAAGCACTCACGGTCAATCAAGGCATTATCACCTTTCTTAAACAATCCCTTTTCGACACGGATGCGAATGATAGAATCGCCATTGAAGGTGGTACGAAGAGCTTCGTTCCATGCCTCAAACTTCAGTTTCTTGACGCAATTTGCCACTGCCTTCACATCACTCTGTTGCTTGACATGATAGGCCATACCCTTAAAGCGGGGTTCATCCCACTGATAGTTTTTCTTATTCTTCTTAAAATAGAGTGCAAGTGTCTCCTCGTCCTTGGCAGCTTTCTCCCAAATGGTACGGTTACTGATTTCATAGAGCAGCAGACCATCGTGATATTCCTTGATCAAATAACGCATTTCTGGATCAACCTGCGACAACGAATCTGTACGTTCTTCTATAAACATATCGCGTGTCTTCACATTGTCGGATGCCTTTACCATAGCGTCTAATTTACGCTCGGTAATCGCATTGCGGATGCCGCGCTGTTCGATATACTTGAAGATACTCTCACGATGAAAGTCGAATGGTTCCAACTGCTTACGCTCCTTCATCAGAATAATATGCCAACCATATGGTGACTGGAAAGGCTTACTCATCTGACCTGGCTGTAAAGCAAAAGCCTCATCCTCAAACTCTTTGATCATCTGATGACGGCTGAACCAACCTAACAAACCACCACGGCGGGCAGAACCCGGATCTTGAGAAACTTGTTTAGCTAAAGATTCGAAGTCGGCACCGGCCTGTAAGGCGGTATATACCGAGTCGATACGACGCTTAGCGTCACGCTGTTGTTCTTCTGTGGCCTTCTGCGGCGTCAGAATCAGTATATGGGCAGCACTTACCAATCCGTCAGGACCGATATTTTCCTTCGTCTGATCATACACTTTATGTGCCTCTTCCAACATATCGGCATCAGTAACAAAGGTTGGCAATATCTGTTGATCACGATACTGGGCAAACTCCGTCTTGAATGATGTCAGCGTGTCATATTTTGCATCCAATGCCGCCTGCACTTTCAGCTTATAATTGACGAAGAGGTCTACATACTCTTCTATCGTCTTTTTATCTATGACACCGTCAGTATTGTTCTTATTGTATGAATACTCAAACTCAGAACGTGGCACATCAACCCCAGCCACTGTCATGATGATGGGGTCATACTTCTGTGCGTGGGCAGCTGTTACTGCCAGCAACAGCATGCTAAACAGTTTTCTCTTCATGATTAATCGTTAGGTCTTGAATAATTGGGAGCCTCACTGGTGATAGTGATATCATGGGGATGGCTCTCATTAACGCCCGCATTAGTGATACGGGTGAACTTGGCATCGTGCAAACGCTCAATGGTAGGAGCGCCGCAATAACCCATACCAGAACGCAGTCCACCAACCATCTGATAGATAACTTCCTGAACGGTACCCTTATAAGGAACACGACCGGCTATACCCTCTGGCACCAGTTTCTTCACATCCTTGGTGTCAGCCTGGAAATAACGGTCTTTTGAGCCATGCTCCATAGCCTCCAGTGAACCCATGCCACGATATGACTTGAACTTACGTCCGTTATAGATAATGGTATCGCCTGGACTTTCTTCCGTACCAGCTACTAATGAACCAATCATAACGCAAGAGCCACCGGCAGCCAAAGCCTTGACAATATCACCAGAATAGCGCAAGCCACCATCGGCAATCAGGGGCACATCAGTACCCTTCAGCGCACTATAGACGTCATAAACGGCACTCAACTGGGGAACACCAACACCTGCAACGACGCGGGTCGTACAGATCGAGCCAGGGCCAATACCTACCTTCACGGCATCGGCACCATTGTCCACCAGCATCTTAGCAGCAGCACCTGTAGCGATATTACCGACGACGATATCAATACCAGGGAACGACATCTTAGCTTCGCGGAGCTTATCAACCACGCCCTTAGAATGGCCGTGAGCCGTATCGATGACGATTGCATCAGCACCAGCATTGACCAGAGCCTGCATACGCTCCAACGTATCTACGGTCACGCCGACACCGGCTGCAACACGCAGACGCCCCTTGTCATCCTTACAAGCCATGGGTTTATCCTTGGCCTTAGTAATGTCCTTATAAGTAATAAGACCTACCAAACGGTTATCCTTGTCGACAACAGGCAGTTTTTCTATCTTATTCTCCTGCAGGATCTGGGCTGCTGCTGACAAATCGGTCTGTTGATGAGTGGTCACCAGATTCTCCTTTGTCATCACATCATCAATTTTACGGTCCAAGCGTCGCTCAAAGCGCAAGTCACGATTGGTCACAATACCTACCAGGCGATTATCCTCATCAACTACGGGGATACCACCAATATGATACTCCGACATAATATCGAGAGCATCCTTCACGGTCGAACCACGACGAATCGTTACCGGGTCGTAGATCATACCGTTCTCAGCACGCTTTACAATAGCAACCTCACGGGCCTGATTCTCAATTGACATGTTCTTGTGAATAACACCAATACCGCCCTCACGAGCTATGGCAATAGCCATCTGACTCTCTGTAACAGTATCCATGGCTGCCGTTACAAAAGGCACATTCAACTCGATATGACGAGAAAAACGTGTTTTCAACTCTACCGTCTTAGGCAGCACCTCGGAATAAGCGGGAATCAACAGGACGTCGTCAAAAGTTAAGCCGTCCATCACAATCTTGTCTGCAATAAATGATGACATAAAAATACTCCTTTAAATTTTATTGCGTGCAAAATTACTCATTTTTTCTGAGACAGCAAGCATTTTCTCCTATTATTAATAGGATTTA
>Ga0265298_10002842_pt1 | contig 23504 bp, 18 predicted proteins | sample AusTroGonzalo_MG_3_FD_193486 | JGI IMG/M metagenome (GOLD analysis project Ga0265298, IMG submission 193486) | Bovine rumen microbial communities from tropical cattle in Woodstock, Queensland, Australia - Gonzalo_01 | ecosystem: Host-associated > Mammals > Digestive system > Stomach > Rumen ...
AGTTACATCGTTGGATGTATTATTTGTCTTTACCCAATTGACACCATCAACACTATACGAAACACTTGTAATGTATGTTGTGTTAACCTGTGCAGGTATTGTCAATGTGAATGTTCCCGCTGTCTTGGCAGTGAGCTTGAGATAGTCTGGTACTGCCACTGGTTGTGCCGCACCTTTTCTGTACCTTCTTCTTCTATCCAATAGTGCCATAAGCAATAATCCATTTAGAACCGTTCCACATGCAATTTAATTCATAGCTCTTCGAAGCTTTTATTTCGTAGTCAGAAAAATATTCTATGGTCTGACTGCCTGCACTTGATATTGTAACAGCAGGACTTGAACCTGTTGTAAAACTCAGGATCAATCCCTGTGGTTTTGTCACGTTAGTCGCCATTGTCGGAAGTGTGACGGCTAATGTTCCAACATTATATGTGAGTTTATAGTATTTACCTATTGCTGCAGTCAGCGTCGTTCCACTACTTATGGTCTCGATTACCAGGGCGTTCTCCTTTGCGTCTACATCCTCTTGTGTAGGACCGCCACTACTAGGTTCGATGCCCGCTATCAGTGCAAGTATCTTCCCAACTGTATATTGCAGTTTTTCGTGAGAAACGTAATTGAATGTCATATAATAACGGATTAAAATTTTATTATGATGCTATTTGTACCGTCCACCCTGAAGGGATTCCGCTAACTCCTGTTTGCCAGTTTGTACCGTCACGTTTAACGAATGTACCAGAAGCGGCTACGCCATCTACCCACCCGTTTAAATACGTGTTTGCTTGGGACAGTTCAACGGAAAACAGCGCCTTGATGTAATTTAGATTTGAACACCCTTTAAACATCTGTGAAAAACAGTTTTCCGCATAGTCCTCATGATACATATTGACAGAAGATATAATTACACCTGGTATCAATGCACTTGTCAAAGATGTACAGTTTTCAAACATATAATTGAAACACTTCCTCTTCATCTTTACTGCTTTTAACACAGGTATTTCCGTAAGGCTACTGCAACCTGAGAACATATAACTATAGCATCCTTCGGCCAAATTGTATGAAGGAAGAGACGGGGCTTCTGTGAGGCTACTACAGCCATAGAACATATTTCGATAACAATACTTCCCTAATGTGGTTGCTGGAAGAGACGGGGCTTCTGTGAGGCTACTGCAGCCTGAGAACATATTTAGATAAAACTCTTCAGACAAAGAAACAACGGGAAGTAAGAGGTCTTTTGCGCTTACTACCTTAGAGTTAATAAACAAGTTTTGAAATCCCTGATACACTGTATCAAAGGCCGGCATACTCGTTTTACCCTCAAAATTATCACCATACACAAGCGACAGAATATTACCACTTACATCAAACCTGCATGTAGATGTAAAATGTATAGAATACGAATCGTCAATGCTGTTTGATGCCCATTTTCCATATCCCTTAAATAGTATTTCGTCTCCACGTTGTACGTTAATTGTCCAGTTATAGTTGTTTCCTATCACAAACTTAGCCCAAGATCTACCTTGTGAAGTACTATACAAAACAGAATCTGCACGACCAGCGGCCGAATTGCCGCAAGCAATGGTTACGCTGCCGTCTTCGAGTATTTTAAACTTCAGATAGTTTGGTAATTCTTGTCCTTCAGATAGGACTCTTCTTCTACATAACGACTCCATAAGCGACTATCCAGTTCTTTCCGTTCCACATGCAGTTAATTTCGTACTGCGTATTTTCAAGTGCAACGAATCCCTTGAAGTATTTCACATTTGCATTGTTGAACGTAATCGTAGGATTCTCCCCAGTAGTAAGACTTATAACAACCGTCTCTGTTAAGTTTGATGACACGGTCGGTAGTGTAATGACGAGATTTGACACCTCATCATCAAATCTGTAGTACTTTCCAACAGAAGCTTGTAGAGACGTTCCAGAGGCTTGTACAATCTCCATCTTGTCAGCCTTGCCTGATACATCAGGAATCTCGCTCTTCAGAGCGTATGGTGACAAGTCGGGTGCGGATGGTATGGTCGGCTTATCCTCCAAGTCGTTATAGCTTCCACTGAAAAGCTCTGACTTGTCGGCCTTGCCTGATATGTCAGGAATCTCACTCTTCAGAGCAATCTCCTTACCAGACACCTTACCTTTGATCTCCTTCCATACCGTATCACCACCATGGATAATACGATTGGTTTTGCTTCCATCGTATATAGATAGCGTGTCTCCCTCAGCATTCAGGAGTTTAAGAACGCTAGTACCATCCACAAATGTGAAACCAATCGTTCCGCTTGGGTCTATCTCAATGTTTGTTCTCTGATCACTTTTAAAGATGAGGCTACTTACAAGGTGTCCTACGAGGCTGATGACAGCTGACTTCTTACCCTCTCCATCGGTCTGTTCCTGCGCTTGTATGGCTCCACTAGCCAGACTTACATCACCTATCTTCTTCTGATAGGCATTCAGCTCGCCTGCACCTGTGAGTCCTTCCATAAGCGCATCTACCTCTCCTTTGGTGTACGCATTATTAATACCGTATCCTGCAAGTGTGTCAGCCTTCCTTGCCTTGTATTCTTCAAGCAAATCAAGTTGGTCATGAATTGGAGCAAGGTCACTCTCCTGCAAATACCCGTCAAGATTGATCCGCGTGTTGCCGATTCGTTCCCACGCATAGCCTTCGTTATCGGTGAGGACCGTGATAAACTCGTCATGAAGGTCACTGTCTTCTACGTTTTCACTGGCTGTTGGCACGAGATATATCTTGTGTAACGTGTCCTCGCTGGCATCAGGCAGCTCTTCCACCTTCACAAATATTCCGTTGATGGCCGCTCTGACAGCCTGCATCAGCTCCGTAAGTTCTGACTTGTCAGCCTTACGGACAAGTGACAGCTCAACGGCATCTAAATCGGTCTTTTTGGCATAGGTTGAGAGATCGATAACTCCGCCACCATCAGAAGTAAGTATCATCTGAATGATTTCGTCAGCCAGTTTGTCAAGGGTTATGGCTTTTGGTGCTATCTTCTTTGAAGAGATAGCGTTATCGGCTACGTCGCGTGTCTGTACCAACACCTTGTAACCTCCCAAATGTACGTCGTATTCAAACAGTTTCATTGTCTTTATTCCTTATTAAAACCAACTGTCAATTTGTTCCTGGCTGATGTCCTTATGTTCTGGCAGACCGTTCTCAACCTCGTTGAGCACTTCCTGCAAGGTGTCAATCTTTCCGTTATCATTGACACTTTGCTGCTGCTCCTTCCACGCAAGCAGACGGTTCAGTTCTGCACGGAGTGAACTTGCATCGTCATTGTTCAATGGTATCCTCATATCGGTAGACCACCCTGACGCATTCTCACCTGTGCTCTCTCTCTTCAAAAGAACACCGTCACCGTTCTCGTCCTCAGTATAGATATATACGTTCATAGTTACTTCGTTTTAGTTGGCTATCCAGCATTTCTTTACCTCTACTGGCGTAGCAAGGATAACAGTCATCTCATTCTTTGCTGTAAGGTTCAGTCGGTAGGCGTCACTCTGTTTGGGTGTCTGTCCGTAGTTGGCATACTCTCCGTCATCTTCCTTTTTCAGGATGACCACTGGAGCACGCTCCGAAAGCTCGATATGCACCGTAGCTATCTGATCCACCGTGAACGGCTCTGAAAGAAAGCCGTTGGCCTCAGCATCGAAAGTAAACTCAGGAATAATCATTCTTCACTTATTTTGCCTAAATATTGCGCTGCAATGGTAAACAGGCTTGTAGCAAGCTCTTCACGGAATGCCGTCATCGTCAGTCCTGCCGTCTGATAGACAAGGGATGATTCGAGTACCGTCGGAACCTTCACGTCATAGTTCATGTCCTCTGTTGTAATACCCGATGTGTCAGGCTTCTCCACAAAGGTAAGCTCCAGCGTGTCGTCTGTTGACATTGCGCAATACATTTTCAGGTAGCCCTTGGTAAGGATGGTAACAGGACGGTCCCATGAGCCACGGGCGTACTGGTCCTGTTGCATCAGGGCCACCTGTGTATTGCCTGATACAGGTACAGGAGATTGTGGCCACGACGAAAGCCTTGCCTCAACGATGCGCAATAGTCTTGCAGGGAGCTTCATCCGTCCTACCAGGTCATCACCAATGGAGAACTCTGACATCTCTTCGGTCGTAGGGTTCACGAAGTCAGCACTGTTAAGCTTTTCCAGTGCTGCATGTTCCACCACGTACTGAAGGGCGTGCCCGATGCTCTCAATGATGATGCGAGTGAGGTTTGACTCATCTTCCACCACGAAGTCTGCATTGCTCTTCAGCTCGTCAATGGCAGCTTTCACCCGTGTCACAATCTCCTGTACCTTCATTTAGCCTCTCTTGATCGTGGGGTTGATACCATGCTCCTTCAGCGCCTTTCTTGCTTCGTTCTCGGTGCGCACGCTCTCATTGAAGTGAGATGCTACGTACACGATAGCCTCAGCAAGGCTGTTAAAGGTAATACTCTCACCCTTGTCAGCTCCCTCGCCATTCTCGGCTCCAGGATTCTGACCTTGCTCACCTTGCTCACCTGTTCCTACGTTTCCTTCCGTCTCAGGATTCTGAGGTGCGGGTGTTGGGGTCTGAGGTGCGGGTGTTGGGTTCTGAGGTGCGGGTGTTGGGTTCTGAGGTGCGGGTGTTGGGGTTGGTGTAGGCTTGGCAGGCTTTGGCGCTGCGGGCTTTTTGTCACCAGGCTCTTCAACAGTGCGCTCCAAAACAATCTCCTTATTCTGGAACATCGTAGAAGCCTCGATTGCACGCTGCTTGAAGGGGTCGTTAGTATAGCACTTGGCTGGCGTACCGTTATAGGTATTACCGTCCTCGAATGCTACACGAACACCCATGCCCTTGTACTTCAGGGTCACTTCAAAGGTATTCTGCGGCAACTGTAGTTGATATACTTTAATCATAGTATTTCTTGTTTTAAGAAAATATAGGGACTACAGGATTGTCCGTGTGTGGAGTCCCGTAGTCCCACGGGGTAAGAAAATTGCCTAGACGGTTCCAGTGAACTCTACCCATGTAGTGCCGTTCCACTGCCATGCCTTTTCCTTAGACAGGGTAACGGTGGTAGTACCGTTGTTGTACTCCATGTCGTTCTCGAAGGCTACGATCATGCCGTTGTAAGGATTAACAGGCAGTTCGTCATCGAGCCATGTAACAGGGTTAGCGTTCTCGCTAAGGTTCATCTCCACAATCTTGTTAGAAGGACCGATAAGCAAGCTGTTCTGTCCACGGAGTGCAAGAGCTGCAATCTCGATGTAGGTATAGCGCATGGCTTCACGTGCCTCATCACCAGCCTTGTTCAGGTCAATGCTGCCCTCCTTCTTAATCTTGTGGTAGTAACGTGCAATCTGCAAAGGTACTGCAACACAGAAGTCCTCATAGCCCAGCTCATCCATCTTCGGTGCATATACGATGTGCAGCGTACCGAAGTTAGAAACGAGGTCGCGTACAACTACACCGTAGTCTGTCTTCTTGTGGCTGTAAGGTGCTTCCATCTGCTTCCGAATCTCTTCCATGTTGGCAATCTCACCAATCTTATTCTTACCGCAAAGCAGGTAAGCCTCGGTGGTCTCAGCGAACTTGGTGAAGAGGATCTTGCCAATGGCAGTGATATGTACATACTTGAACTTGCCGTCGATACCAAGGGTATTCGTCAGCTGGCGAAGGATGCCCTCAGAAGAGTATGCGTATTCCTCGTTACCACCCTTAATCTTCACAAGCCAACGACGCTGTACACCGTTCCACAGGTCCGTCTCGAACTGATCTGAGAAGTTATCCAGTGCCTGGTCGCGCATCTCGTCAAAGCCCCAAGGAGTCTTTTTCAGGATCTCACGCTCATGGTCGGTGATAACGATGTTAAACAGGCGCTTCTGCAGGAATACGGTATCAGGACGTGGCTGACTGTTGTCGGGATCCACAATCTTCTGCGACTCGGAGCCTGCATAAGAAGAGATGTTCAGTGTGGTGTTGGCAGGGATGGCGGGGCAGAGATAATCCTGCAGGTAGTCGCTGTGCTTGCCTGCAACCTTTGCCTTACCGTTCAGAGGACGGAGTACTACACCATCTTCATCATTCTTCATGACGATAAGCACCAAATCACCTGAGCGCTTGGTCTGACTGCCATCAATAAAGCCCTTAACGCCCTTCACGATGACTGTCTTTGCCACGCCCAGCATGTTCAGGTTACCGTTACAGTTAGAAGATGTGAGCGTAATCTTCTCGGCCTCAGCAATGGCTGCTGTGGTCTGCAGCTTCAGGTTGGCCTTACCTACGCGATAATGGTCAATCTCATAGCCCTTCACATTACGCTGCACTGCAACGGTACGTGCAAGGTTCAGAAGTACGTACTTCGGTGCGTTGTACTTCACCACATCAGGGTCATACTCGTCTGCGGCAAGATCGCCACGACGCATCTGTGTTGCACTACCCTGTGTGCTTGGCAAGTTCTGTCCTGCACCGTTACCTGTAGAGTCACCCATGTCATTCGTTGCTGGATTGACGGGGTCGGGATTGGCGGGGTCGGGATCACCAACTGCGGCCTCGGCCATGCAAACGCCTGCACCACTGGTAAGGATAGCAACCATCATCAGCAACAGGCTGACTACCAGACGGTGCGAAGAGAAAAAGTCAAAAATTCTTTTCATCGTTCTTCATTTTTAATTGGTTAATAACTATCTGTATATCTTATTGCGCTTTAGAAGTCCTCCCCTTCTTAGCTGTGTTACTGACATCTGCGTACCCGTGAGGTTCTGTCCTGCGTTCCTTCCGTTAGGCATCATATCGCTGATGCTCGGATCAACGGGGTCACGCCTCTTCGGGTCGGGGTCGTATATCGGGCAATCGTGCGGCATTATCCAGTTACTTGCTTTCCGAAGTCGGCAAGCGAGTTGCCTCTCTTCTTCTGTTCACCCTTACCCGTGCCACCTGTTGACATGCTCTTAGGCATTCCTGTGGGATTGAAGTTACGTAGGTTATTCTCCACCTTCTCGTTCAGGGCTGTGGCGCGTGCCTTGTCAGAAGCTGTGGCAATATCCTTGTCGTAGTTACGGGCATTAAACAGGGCGTTCCACATATCCTTGGTTACTACGCCCTTGCTTGCCAGCTGCATGAAGCTCTCCTTGCCTACAGGCTTGCCATCTTCGTCAATGTCACCGAAGAAGTCGTATGCCATCTTCTTTGCCTCTTCATCGGTAAGACCACGCTCCTGCTGAATCTCCTTCAGTGTCTCGATGCTCTTCAGGGCGTTCTTGCCGATCTCTTCATTACGCTTCTTACTCTCTGACATCTTACCCTCATACTTCAACAGGCTCTCGCCCATTGTCTTGCTGAACTCAGGATTAGAAGCAAGCTCACGAATATCCATATCGGGACCGATATTCTCTGCCAGCCATGCAAACGGATTCTCACCATTGCGTGCTGCAAGCACCAGTCCTGCCAACAGTGGCGTGCGGTCAAACGCCTCACCAAGCTGCTTGTTGGTATTACGGTAGTCCTCCAGTTCATCAAGGTTAGCATTGGCCTGATTGTAGAACGCCTCTTCATCATCCATGTTAAGCTCAGGGTGTGCGGCACTATAGCGACTGCGATAGCGGTCTTTTGCCGACTGTGTAGGCTGCTGCACTTCCTGCTCAGTAGCCATACCATCTTGCGGATTCTTTTTTTCTGGCATAATTCACGTGTTGTTTTTAAAAACTGCCGTAAAATTAAGGCGAAAATAATCAGGCTGATTCACAAAATTTCCGTACCAAAAAAGAATGTAAGGAAAAATCACGCTCTACGGAAATATTGTGAATCTTCGCCTGTCTTTCCCTGCTATCTTTGCATGCGTAGTACATTTTATTGGAAGAGAAATGACAAAGCCCATCAAACCCATATTCACACTGTCAGACGTGCGGCCGTTGCCAAAGAGCAGCCGCCTTGACACTGTGAAAGAACGGCATAAGAAAGACTCCCAGGACGGGAAGTATGACATGGAGCTTCTTGCATCCTGTCTGCGCTCGTATAATAATAAAGAGGATTTCAGGCGCGAGCGTGCGCGAGTGCTCCGCTACCTCTTCGGGAACCAGTGGGGCGATATTGTTCATGTTGAAGGTCTTGGTGACATCTCGGAAGAGAAGCTTATCAAGATGAAGAACAATATCCCACTGAAGAACAATGTGATGATCTCTATATGGTCATCGGTGTACGGCATACACGCAAAACAGGAAACGGAACCTGTATGCTATGCCCGTGCCGAACAGTTCCGTCAGGTCAGTGATAATCTCTCTTCCGCACTACAGACGAACTGGCAGAACACCTACATGGCAGACCTGCTAGATACCGCCTTTGCGGAAAGCCTTGTGTCAGGTGCTGCCTTTGTACGTGAAGCCTTCGAGGAACGTAACCAGGTGTATGACTCTTATACCGACTACATCAATCCATACTATATGTTCTGGGAGGGTGGTAGCGACCCTGCGCACAGGGATATAAGATTCATCGGCTGTCTGCTTGAAATGTCTCCAGAAGATTTGTATTTCCGCTTTGCCAAGCCTGAGTATGGCCTTACCATTGATGACCTGAAGGAGATCTATCATATCGGTGAGGTGAACAACCTCAACAGTGGTACAAGCCAGCAGCTCAACGAGGCAAACGACATTGACAATATATCGTTCTATCGTCCGTCTGACATCGGTCTATGCCGCGTTATCGAGGTGTGGCGTGAAGAGGTGAAGCCACGCTATCAGTGCTACGACCCTATCGAGACTGACGTGAACAATAAGTATTTCCGTTGCGAGAAGGAAGATTTGTCATACGTTATTGCCATCAACAAGGAGCGCAAGGCAATGTACGAAGAGCAGGGCGTACCACGGGAAGAGCGTGCATATATCACTGCCCATGAGATTGTAGATAAGTACTGGCAGTATTACTTCCTTGCTCCTGACGGTCGCGTCCTTGCATCAGGCGAGTCACCATACGACCATAAGGAACATCCGTTCACCGTCATGCTCTTCCCATATATCAATGGCGAAGTCCATCCGTTCATGAGCTTCTGCATTGATCAGCAGCGTTATATCAACCGCACGGTGACGATGGGCGATATGGCCATCAACAATGCGGCCAAGGGTATGACGTTCTTGCCGTTATCCATGAAGCCCAAGGGCATGAGCATCGAGGACTATGCCAACCAAAAGACGAAGTACGATGCCGTCTATGTGTATGATGATACCAAGCCCTCTGCACAACGCTCCGACCGTCGGCCTGAGTTCTTTACGCACTCTGCGTTTAATATCGGTACAACGGAGATGCTGCAGCTGCAAATGAACATGATTCATGAGGTGACAGGTGTGTCTGGTGCACTGCAGGGCAAGACTCCTGCCAATGGCACGGCTGCATCCCGTTACTATATGGAGGCACAGAATGCTACCACGACGATATACCCCTTACTGAAAAAGGCAAACAGCTTTGAAGAACGGTGTGCACTGAAGAAGCTCGTCACCATCCAGCAGTACTATGAGGAAGGACGTGACATCACTCCGCGCAAGTCAGAAGAGCGAGTTTTCTACCGTGCGAATGCAGCGCGTAACGTGAAAGCATCGGTGAGCATTAAGAACTCCGCTTCGTCACCTGCATACCTGCAACTTGGTAATGAAATGCTGGATAAGCTCCTACAGGCAGGTCTCGACATACGAACGTACCTCAAACACTACGATGCACCTTTCTCTGAAAAAGTCCTGCAGGACGTGGACGCATATATGGGACAGGTACAACAGGGACAGATGCCCGCCTCAGCCGTACAGGTGCCAGGAGCCAATCAGCAACAGGCAGATATGGCAACCCAGCTCATGCAGGGTAACGGTCAGCTATTCACACGTCAGCAGCCTGGGCAGCGCCTGACAGCGGCATAACAAAGAAATAACTACGCTATGGAAATAAGTATCAAATACTCCGCACTCTACGACATCTTCTCACGCTCACTGTCTATCATCGGTAAGCGTGCGGTTGATGACAAGGGCGAACCGCTCTTCAAGGATATTACACTGGGTACGCGCGAACAGCCGATAGCATCCGACTATTTCCGTCAGGGCGCAATAGATATTGTGGAAGCCATACCGAATAATATGCTTGCCTTTCATGCAACCAATGACGGCTTCCTGATGAACGTAAGACTGTTCAACGAGTCACTGGGTGCTGCACTGATAGAGGCAGTGAAGGACTACTGCGTCACTCACGCCCTCTACGCATGGCTTACCGTTACCGCTCCTACCCTCTCTGAACTCTACAAGGGAGAAAGGGGAGCACGCATGGGGACTATCCTCACACTGGTAATGAACAGGGCAGAACCCGATGCCTCACCGTCATCATACAGTGACCTAACGGGAGCCATCATCACACCTGGCAGTCCTGATAATCCTGACCCAGTGGAGCCTGAGCCTCAGCCAGTGGAGCATGAAGCATTCTCCATAGATAGCAGCTGGTATGATGGCCTCTTCTCCGATCAGGCGCAAGGCTTCAGTGACGATGTTGTCAATTTCCCTGTTACCCGTATTACGGACTTGTACGAAGAGAGGGGCAATCTCACATTGAAGACAGGTAACGAGGAAGAGGTTTACGTAATGGTTGGTGACGAAGAGCTTCTTACGTCTCTTCCATTGTCACTGCCTGGCAGAAACAAGCTCGACGCTGAGCAAGGCATGGAACAGGTAAACGTAGTAACACTGCCTTGGGTACTCACCGATGATGACTACCGCGTGCTTGCATCCTTCAAGAATGACGAGCAGATAGTATTCTTCACCACCAATCCTGTAGTAGCAACTTATAAAGAATAGACTATGAATATCAAGATCACACTAGTAAAGTCACTGATTCTAGAGTCGGTAAAGAACGAGACCTATCACAGCGGAATGGTCACTAAGGCCGCTGATGGTGGTGCCGTGTCGCTTGCATTCCATGAGCAGGCAGGTGACGAGAACTATCACCAGCGAATCTTGGAGCGTGCGCTGGCTACCGCCTATTCCGACCTTACCACGCTCCTTGCCGAATATGTGACGAATGTAGGGGATGCCGTCGGTGATAATACCATCGAGGCCACGGAGAAGAACGGAGCCATCGACCTTGTATTGCAGGTGTCGGAGCGTTTCAACAAAGGACTTGTGCCAAGCCTTGCAAAGCTCTGTTCACGATATATCGAAGAGTCAATGCTCGTTGACTGGTGGAAGCCCGTCAATACTGACAAGGCCACCTATTATGTCAACTTCCTACAGAAAGATGTAGAATCTATCAGACGGTGTTTCTCCAAGACGGCTCCTGATGTACCGACATACAAGTATCCTACCGCCATCGTTCTTCGCTATCCCATCATCACGGAGAAGGACGGTGTCGCTGGCACTGTCACGCCCGATATGCCTGCCGTCGATCCTGTCACGCTCTACGGCAATCCGTTTGTCATGGGACGTGGTGATACTAGTGACATCAGCTATATCCTCATGGGAGAGAACGACGCCATGCCTATTGATGACATCGTGGTGCGTGCCGATAACACATGCTGCGTGCCTGAGCTTAACAAGGAAGGCAACTGGTGTCTGAAGGGTGTGAGTATCGGCTACACGCTCGTCACGCTCTTCTCACGTCATAATGATAAGGTATATAACAAGTTTGCAGTAAGAATAGTATAACATGGATAAGCATAATACTGTTGAAATAATTCTCCTGAAGAATGAAATCATCCATGCCGTTCAGTCCGACATACAGCGGTTCGAGCGCACGCGGAAGATGCAGGACGCGCCTGTGCTGCTGGATAACGAAGCAGACAGATACACCATGTGCGGATATATCGACGAAGCTGTCAACGAAGCTGTCCGTATCATGCAGGCGTACTTGATGGTTCCGTCATCCTTTTCCCACAGAGTCACCAACAACCATACCGATGACTGGGACGAGATAAGCATCCGTCTGGCCATGCCCATTAACTGGCCACCGCATCTGTTGGACTCCCTGAAGAATGCCGTTCATAAGTTCGTGGTACGTAAGGCGGAGTATTCCCTATTGTCAGTGAACGTACCCGAAGACCCGTTCACCATTATGTGTGAGCGCTTTGCTGATACCCACTATAACGAGATAGAAAGCATCATCAGTGACCGTATCGGACCTATCCACACGTCACCGATGCCATTAGGACTGTAATACGATAGCTTATGCCAAAAGGGAAAGCAGGCAGACCGCCTGGAGCACAGAACAAGGTAGGCAAGGATCAGAAGGAGTTTATCCGTGGCTTGCTTAGTGAGACTCAGGAGCAGTTCCGTGAGGCTTTCCTTAGCTATGCAATCTCTAAAGACAATGAAGTGCGCTCGCGCTTCGTGAACCTGTCTATTGAGATGTCAAAGATGATTGTGCCCAAGCCTGTAGAGATTGACGCCACCGTACAGTCATCCGACTTCGAGAAGCTTATTGGTATTGCGAAGAAATGGGATGATGAGCCAGAAGATTAGATGTCAGCTTCCGTGTGCGCACGTCCCACAGACATCTCTACTTCCTCTTCCACATGCCATGTAGGCAACGGCATGTGCTGGCTGACATACAGGCCGATACCCGTTGACATCACAATGTCATCGTGATTATTCTTGCCATCGACGTTACCCATTGTGCCATCCTCCTTGCGCTCGTAGATATGAAGCTCGTTGAATGCCTGTTCGTCAGGCTCTTCATATAGCTCATCCTCGATATAGGCGTTATAGTTGTCAATGACCTGCTCTTTGGTCGTGGCATTGGTGTGGAAGCCATAGATATTCGTCACCTTCTGCGTCACCTTATCAACCTCCTGTGCACGGATATACAGGTTGGGGTAGTAGTTGGCTATCTCGTCGATGATGGTTCCTGAGTGATCGCCCTCTTCCTCCACCTTTCCTTTCTTCGTGTCTGCTGTGTTCTTCTCTATGACAAGCAGGGCGTCATCATACAGGTGTGCAAGCTGTGCAGCTTTCCATGCCACAAGGTCGTGACGCAAGTGTCCTCGCCATCGTGCTACCACCTTCGGCTTACCGTTCATGCCCTGCATGAGTCCGAAACGGTCTATCACTGTCATCACGGTATAGTCACTGTTCTTTCCACGACCGCCAATATCCACGCTCACCACATAACGGTCGTTGACCTTCAGGCAGTCAGGGAACTGCCATACACGTAGTATCTGTCCGTCATCGATACGGTCATCAAAGCGTGCCTTATAGATAGCATCCTCACCTTTCTCTGCGTCTGCAACGATATTACCGATGAATCGTGGGCGCTGCTTCATCTTCTGCTCCATTGCATCGACACAGTACTTGTCGAACACCAGGTTACCTGCTGCCGTGAACGCCTCCACATCATCACATGAGAACTCGGTTGCCATATAGGAGTGTGTGCGGAACTCATTACGCTTGTGACGATACCAGTTGATAGCCTCAAAGCTTGCGCCTTTCTTCCACATCTGCCAGAAGAACTTGCCGCTTTCCCTGTAACCTTCAGGCCAGTTCGGGTTATCCCTGTTCTCCAGAAGCCATGTGGCAAACACCTCAGCGGCTGCGCGATAAGGATCACTCTGCCATAGTGCCCTGCGTTTCTCCTGTGTGTCATAGACACCATCGACAAGCTCATTACGGTACAGCTCAATCTTGAAGAACGGGATATATAGTGGTTCCCACGCACTCGGTATGTTCGGGTCTTTGGCTTCCTGGTACATGTTATAGAAGAAGTCACCCACTACCCTGCCTGATGACTCCATCACTATCATGGTGTCAGGACGGTTGCCGATGGTTCCGTTGAGTGACGATAGCACACCTTCAGGCTTCTTCTGCTCCGTCTCTTTCCAGTATGCCACCTCGGACAGGTGCGCAATCTTCAGGTTGGCAGAACGGCTGGCATCGTAGTTCTCGTAGCTGGCTACAGTGGTGACATTACCGCGCACTTCCTCGCCCATGTTCGTCTTTACGATGAAGTCGGTGGTGCTACCCTTGAACGGTGCACTCTTCAACCGTCTGCCCTTGAAGCCTACGCTCCACCCTGGCTGATGCTCCAGCGCAAGGTCGTACATGGCACGGATACGGATAGACGCTGATGTCTGGTGTGCCATAATCGCCATGTTCCACCGCTGATGCTTGAAGTCCTGCATCCACTTGCCGTATAGCTGTGTTTCTGTTGATCCACCAAACTGACGGCTCTTTGGCATGATGATGCGGATAGGTTTCTTTGCAAGCCTCATCTCTTCCTGTTTCTCCAGTAGCAGGCGCTGCGGGTAGTTTATCTTGAACGGTATGACACTGCCCTCTTCCTTGTCAACAATGACGTAGCACATCACAAAGGCGAAGGCTGGATCTTCCTCGCATCGTGCCATCATCACGGCATACACCACGTCCTGATAGGTATCATCATTGTACTCCCATCCCAGTTCGTCCGTGATATACTTCTTCACGCTTCCACGCTTGATGACGCGCTTAATCAAAATATTATGCAGCACACACCGCTCAGGCATGTACTGCACCTTGATGGGAAAGTCGGGAATCTTCACCTTTGTCCTAGGTCCAGGTGCACCTCTGCCCGTCACAGGGTTGAATCCTTCGAACATCTCCCTGTTCCTGCGCTCGTTCTCTTTCAGTAGCGCCCGTACCTCAGCCTCATCAACATTCATCCCTTCTTTATCTCGAATCCTATAAGCTTACCGTATAGTGTGCCGGCTAACAGACAGTACAGGTGTATGCTCCAGTTGACGTGCGGCAACAGTGCACCGCCAATGACGAATGGTAGCACCTTTACACAGAAGTCCTTGAATGCTTTCTTCTCCGCTGCCTCGCCAAGGCTCTGTGCCAACCTGTAATAATTACCCCATTTGATGCCGATAATAGCAAACAGCATCCCTGACATTCCCATTGTTACCATACTGTCCTGGTTCGTCAGATCCCACAGCCCAGGCAATACAGGTAAGTAAGAAGCAAAGAAGCCAATCAGAAATGCTGCTGGCATGAACAAGGGCCTTCTCAGAATCCATAGTATGAACAGGTTGCCAAGCATGTGCCATACGTTCGCATGACTGAACATATAAAGCACATGTGGCAATATGCTCTCATCATCATTGCTATATCCTGTCTCTGGCATGAACAGCCACCAAAGAACGATGATGACTGTCAGCATCCATCTTTCTATGTCATCACTCATCATGTTGTAATCTCTTTCTTTGTGCTCGCCACACGTCCCTGTTTTCCTGCCATATCTGCCCCATACGGCGTATGTCTATATAGAACCGTGGTGCAGGCTCCTGTATGGCCGCGCGTAATACACAGCTCATTGGCTTGCCCAGATATTTCTCTTCCTGCCACAGCCTCTGTAGTATCTTGAACAGCTCTTCATACATCTCACGTCGCAAAGGCGAAAGATGATTTATCTTGCTCCTGTCACCTCGCGTCATTGGTAATATGTACTGTGCGGCTCTACGGACACACACGTAGAAACGTGGGGCCTGATGTTTTATCACCCGTTCCCATGCCTCTGTGTTTGTCTTGCACTCAAAGCTGGCGCTCACCTCACGGTACACCTTCATAAGGTCGCGCTCCATCTCTCTCTGAAGTGAATTTTTATACCCCATTGGCTATTTCTTTTTGGTTAAGTAGTTATCTCAGCTTTCTTGTTCTTCTTTCCTGTATTTCGACAACTGTACCTGCAAAGGTATCAGCCGCCTTAATGTTTTCAAAGGTATATTCGAACCTGTAGAATTTCCACGGCTGTCCGTGCAGTGATTTCAGCTCTGCCCAGTTCTTTAAGTCATTGCTTGCCCATATCCTGAACTTCAGCTGTCCGTGAAGTATGCTATGGATATGCTTCAGCTGTGTAATCGTCTTCAGTGTTATTGCGTCTTCCAGTTTCATCGGGCGCGTCACCATCGTTCCATTGTATTGCCTGTCATCATCATTGATATTCGGTCGCTGGGCGAGTGAGTAGATGGCACTGCCTACCTGCAACAGCATATCAGGATAGTCGTTGACGATTCCGTCTATGGTAAAAGGTACTTCCTCGTCTATCCTTACGATCTGTCCGTCCTTTTCGACAAATCGGCTACGCATGACCTTCCCAAGGTCGAACTTTCCAAATGTACCTCCTTTGATACTATACACCCAACAAAGAGAGTGCGCATTATCCGTTATCCACAGCATCGAATCCCTGTAGTCGTAAGCGATCTCGCATTTCTTCAGGAACTCTGAGAACTTACCTATCTCATTTAGTGCAAGGTTGCCATCTCTGCCGTTCAACTGTTCCGATACACAATCAACCTTACTTCCTACAACGACCATCAGGCCTTTTTCAGAACTGAAGAATACGGATCCGTCAGTCTCGGTAATACTCTTTGGATTGTTGCACACCTCACGGGAAAACATATCCGCTGACATATAAATACCCTGGCTGTTCAGACGCAAGCCGTAGATGCCATCCTTGGTAAACACCGTCATAGGATGCGTGCCGTGCTCTTCCTGTCCCAAGGCAACCGTCTGTGTGGCCATGCCGATGATAATTGAATTTCCGACACTCACGTCACCTACCGCATTTACGACCCAAGGATTGTTTACTTCGCTTACAAAAACCCTGTTGCCTATATGCTCGATATTGTCTTCTGGATTAGGTATCTCCGACTCGTCCGTAATCGTTTGCCCTGCTGACAGACCGTGACCATACGGCAAGGCGTACGCTCCATTCAGGGTGTCACTTTTTTTCATCTCAACATAACGATGGAGAATAGTAGAGTTAAAGATGGTGTAAATATCCATTGCGCAGGCCCTGGTGTCGGGGTAGTACATCCAATAGGCAATGTCCTCGTCAGAGAACCCTACAGGCAGTTCACGTCTCACAATGACCTCTCCATTGTCTGTGTTCATGTGTACTATAATGATTCTCTTCATTTGTGAGAAACCGTCCATCTTGGCACTCGAAAAATGCCTGTATCCGTTGAAGAACGCCTGTGTGATGTCTGCTAAGTGCAGCCGTCCGTTATATACTTTCATGATATTGGCTGAACGCTTTGCAGGCAGATAGCTGTCGTGCTCCAGCTGTATCTGTGTGTCTAATGCCAGAAGCTTGTCACCGTCAATCACCTCAGAAGTGTCAATATGCCTGCCTGCAATTACATCATTGATGTCTATCTCAAATAGCTTTCGGAAAACAGACAGTGATGATAGTAGCCGCTGCTTGAAGACGTCCTCAGACAGCATGGTAGGATAGACAAATGCTGTATGTCGTGCAAGTGCATTTGTCTGGCGGAAATCCCAAAGGGAATAACTGCTGTTTGTCTCTTCGTCGTATATGATGTAGCTCTCCATATCAGACTGTGACATGCCCGTCCAATGCGGATCGTTGATGATGCCCCAGTCATTGTTCATGTCGAACTGTTTAACTTCGTCCGTCACAAACACGTCAACACCTCTTATCAGGTCCTTCCATCCACTATCTATTCCAGCTACTACGTCGCAGAACATCTTGGAATGGTAAGGGTCGAACGTTGCGGAAATAACTTCGGCATTGCCAGCTGGGCTTTCAATAAGCGTCATGTTTCCCTCACAGAAATAGCACATTCTGTTGTACATCTTGGTAGGTATCATCAGTATGGGGTTGCTTATATTCGCATAAGAACCGTCATACATTTTAATTGCGTAACGGACGAAGAACGGGTAACAGAACTCTTTAAGCTTCTTCTTGATGTCGTTCAGGTGTGATGACACGATTCCCCTCATTGCATCATTGAACTCGCTCTGCTTGTTTGTGTTGATTTCCCAGTGAGTGTACCATGTGCTGACATCTTGATAGCTCGGGTACTCCACGTGTCCGTCAATCACACCGTCAGAACCACTAGATAATGCAACTACGTCGTCCGTAAAGGTTATTGCCAGACTGTCATCCGCTTTCTTTCTTCTACGCCAAGATCCGCTTTCATAGACAAGCTCGCGTGTTCCATCTCCCATTCTGAATCTCAGTTCCACGTCTGGTAGGGTGCTGCCAAGATACTTGTATGCTCCATTCTGCCACAAGGCATAGCTTATGTTTCCATCGGTATTGATGATAAGTGTGTTTCCGATGGCTTTTACCTGGTTCTTTGTGCCAGCCTCACATATTTCTGTGCCGTTTGAACATATCTTGGCATTGTAAACCGTAATATCGTTCTCTGTATTACCACCTGGTATTTTATGAACAAAAAGCAGCTTTCCGTTTGCATTACGATTCTTGACAGGCCTTTGCACCACTCGGTGCTCGTAGCCGTCATACACCATACCTACACTCTCTTCAAGTGTGTTGTCATCACATATAATATCAGAAGGGTAATTGCTAATACCCTTGTCAAATGTCAAATGCAGACGTTTTTCGTTCATAGTCGTTAATTGTTATCTGCCGCAAAGATACGGTGTTTTAACATGCTGATTTGTTAAGAATATATAAAGAAAAAATGATGACGATCTTCACAGACAGCCACCATCGGGAAGGATAACATGTTTAATCAGTTTTTCGTCTGCAAAGGTACGGAGGATTTTAATGTCAAGAACTTAAAAAATCATAAAAAGGGTAGCTATCTTCACAGACCGCTACCCTCGCTACTACTAACCTAAAACAATCATCTACGAAAAATCATCCAACTTTTCAATCGCCTTAAGCATAGTCTTTCTTATATTACCTATCAATTTCATCACGTCTTTGTCTCTGCCCATACCAAGCATCTTTTTATTTGTAGCCATTGTATGACTCAGGCTGTTCAGTTGCTGCTCGGCAACAAACCATTTCTGATTGTCATTCCTGTACTTCAGGGCCTCATCCGTCTTGCCTTGATCCTGAAGTCTCTTGAAGTTATCTACATACTGCTTGATTCGTGCGCGTGCGGCTTTTATCTTCGCGTCCTCGTAGATGTCCTGACTTGTTGCAAGCTGTAGGTATCGCTGTGAATTGGCATCGGCTTCTTCCTGAGAATAGGCAAGTGCCTTTTCTACGTCCTCGCTACTGCTCTTACGCTTATGGCTTTGAGCGTTCATCTGACGTTTTACAAGTCTTTCGACCCGCAAAAGAATCTTTTTCTTCTCGCGCATGCTCTTGGCATTATCAAACTGTTCCATTGCAGCCTGTAAAGGTTCCTTGCCCTCGTCGATGGCCGACAACTCTTCCATCATCTGTTGCTTGTACAGATTGATGCTCAGCTTGATATTGTCTTTTTGCTCACTGTCTGTTGCAGCTTTCTCACCTGCACGAAGTTCCTTGATAATCTTCTCATAGTGGGTAATCACCTCTCCGCGATTATACTCAGGGCTTTCCATAATCTCTTCAACATGCTCCTGTGCCCCTTCCTCTCCGTCTGCTGCTTTCTTCTGCCATACACGAAGTTCATAGTTCAGAGCATCACGCTTTTCCACAAGGTTATAGTACTCGTCACCAAGCGCACCTGCATTGTCTCGTTCTACAGGACGGTTCAGGAATCTGTTGATGATAGGAGTCTGATATACCTTCGGCATCTCACCGCTAGCGGCTGTTACGGTGACGTCAAACGTCTTGGCTATCGTGTTGTACATGCCACCAAAGTAGCCCTGTAACAAATGGTTCCATACGGCAGGGTTGTTCAGATACTCACCTCCATACAGGTGATGCTCTATTACACCCTTCTTACCCTCATTACCACCTGTGATAGTGTTGATACCCTCAGATACTTTCACCATCCATTTGGGAGTAGTGACATAAGCTTTGGTGTACATCGGTGCAAACTTATTACCTTGGTTCTCCTTCCAGATAGGACGGCCTGTAAAGTCTGTATTGAATGCCAACTGCGCTATTGGCTGACTGCCAGTCGGTGCGAAGTTTATTATCAGGTTGCTTCCGTTACCAGTCGGATTGATCGGCACTAGGTCGGCAACTGAAGAAACAATTTCAAGCCCAGCGTTCTCTACAGGATGATCGAGCACGGCACTAGCCATCATCTCACCTACGCCATAGAATACACGGAACTCTTGTGCCAGTGGAATAGTGAGGAAGTTCTTTGTAAATGGAATCCAAATAACAAGATTGTTCTTACGTACCCAAGGTGGCAGGTTCCAGTATGACTGTTTATCATCATCATCACCGAACATGTTCAAAAGCCATTGATTCAGTATAGGCATCAGCATACCGCCTGTAACGAACAACGAAGTAACTAGGCTGAAACGCAAGGGTTTTCCTGTTGCCATACGGTACATATTTCCAAGTGCCTGAATAGCTGGGTTCACGAAGATGAACAGGTCACGGATCTCTGCATTGCCACGATCACCCGTACCCTTTCTGTTGAAGTTCAGGGTAACGTCCTTCGCATCGGCAATAGCATCTTCCATGCTCTTGCCCATCTGTCTGCTAGTCATATAGACGATGAATCGTGTTGCATCCTCTGCGCAACGATTGTAGAACTCAAAGGTATCACCAAGGATTCGCAATCCCTTGTGTACTGTTGTCTCTTTGATGTTCTTTCCCAGGAACGAACTACCGTTCATCTGTGCAATCTCCTTTTCCATCTTCTCCTTGAACGAGTCCACACTGAGCATGTTCACGAAGCCAGTTTCACCGCCCTCGTCCATGAACTCTTTGAACATACGTTCTGTCTCGTTACGTGTATCGAGCTTGCCTTCCTTCCACTTTGCGAGAAGCTTAGGCATCATGCCTGTCACGCCCCTACCCTTGCCGACAAGTCCACGCACGCCCATCGTGCTTACATCACCAAGTGCAATCCTTGGCGATAGCACCTTCGCTACGTTTGCAACAAATCGGGCGTTATACGCATTATCTTCCATGATACGCACACTAGCACCTGCCATGTTCAGGTCTCGGCTAAGGTTGGAAACGATAAACGCTGGGTTCTTCGAAGTAAAGAATGCTGCCATTGACCTGTTGAGCTTGGTAAGCCATTTGCCGATATAGGTATCACTGATACGGCTTACAGCTTTCGGCAAGGTTCCGTTGAGTGCCTGCGCTGCTTTCGGGTTGCCGTTGATATACAGCTGATAGATATGTCCTGCACGCTGCACCTCCACCACATGCTCATTCTTCTGTCCGCTAGTGGCGTGTACGTCTAGCCTCAGCCTGCCACGTACTGGCATTGCATAGCCTGCAGCCTGCTTCTGTGCCATCTCTTCGTTGAAGTCGGCTACCACCTGTGCCACCTCGTCAGGACTCAATCCTGCCGTGTCCGCACTGCGTAATATCCACATTGGATTATCCTCGTCACCGATATTCTCATACCATGACTCGCTGATGCTTACAAGGCTTGTGGGATTGTTCATCACATAGTTCAGAAAGTGCTGCTTCATCAGGTTACGGTTACCTGCAATAATGGTGCTCACTGCGATATTACCGATATATGCCAGTGGATTCTCTGCCCTAGATGTACGGCCCCATGCTTTCTTTACTGCCGTAGAGAAAACATTATCCTTACCCATATAAGTATATACGTCCGATGCTTTATCCTCATCCCATCCGCGAAGTGGCAGATAGTAGTCAAACATCTCGCGTACCTTATTATAGGTATCACGTTCAATCATTCCGCTCTCAAAGGAGTGTCTCAGTGTTTCCTTGGTAGCTGCATTGATAGCATTCCAAAGCTTGTTTACAAGCTCTTCATTATCCTTCTCTGCCACAAACACCTCGTCCTCGGCAAGCGACTTCGCACTGTCGTAGGCCTGTTTCATCTCCTTATTGTACTGCGACCAGAGCTTACGTCTTTCCTGCGGGTCAATGGCTCGCTGTGCTGCACGCTTGGTATCTTGTGCGTCATCGTACATCTCCTTGGCCATTGTCTCTGTCAGACCTGAATAGTCGTTGGAGTAGTCCTTATAGAGACTGCCTACCTCCGCTTCAATAAGTGCCTCACGTCTGCGCAAGTATTCACCGAAGTTGATAGTACCATTCTCATGGTCTTCCCTTGCACGCTTCCATGCTATAGTTTCCTGTATTGCCTGGATAGCATCGTCAACGGCTGTCTTTTCCTTGTCGTTGATCTGTTGCTTTCTCAGCTTGTACTCATCCTCGGTGATAGCTTTCTTAGCGTACTCCTTTTCCAGCTGCTCACGCTCTTTCTTGATGTCCTCGGCAATCTTTTCTTTCAGGGCGTTACGGAATGCGAAGAACATATTACGCTCTAATCCACTCTTGCATACAAGATACTCGATACCTCTTTCCTGTGTTATACCGCTCACCTTGCAGAAGTCATTGAAAGCCTTTAGCATCGGACGGTAGAAATTCCAGTCGTACTGCTCGCTCATGTTCTTCGCTCTGCCGTGCATGCGGTTCTCAAACCTGTAGGCATCCTCGGCTCCTGTTGCCACATTACCTGTTTCTTTGGCGATAGCATCCTGTATGGTCTTAAGACTTATCATAGAGTCCTGCCAAGCTTCCTGCCATTGCAGGGATTTCTTGGCAACCTCTTTTTCATAATGATACTGGGCCTCATCCCAGATACTATCATCACGATACAGAAGTCCCATAGAGTCGGCTTCCTTCGTCACCTCAATATCGTGATTGAGCTGCTCAACGATTTCATCTGTCAAGATGTCACCGTCCTGTATCTTCTGCGGTTCACGGCCTGCCTTACGCACAAGCTCGTCAACCTCGTCACGGGTAAGGATGCGGTTCACGCGCATTGCGCCAGTGATAACCCATTCATCGGTACGTGGGTCGGGATTGGTGCGATACCTGTAGCTTCCATCTTCGGGAACATGCTTCAGCCCTGCAAGTGCGTGTTGATACTTGCCATTGGCATTCACTCCCTCCTGACGTGCCTCGTTCTGATAGTCCACATCATCAGCATATTCCACTTCTGCCCAAACAAAGTTATTAGGGAAGAGTGTCTTTTCTCCGTTGGCATCCTTACGGTTGAACTGAAGGGCATACGGTATGGTTCCAAGGTGCCAGCCTGGGCGATAAGCCAACTGTCCGCTACCGCCTTGCGTACCCTTACCACCTGCCTTTACCTGTGGTCTGCCTGTCTTGCTCTCACCTACGACTGGTGCTGCATCGGCATCGAGCCATACACCTACAGGCGTTCCCTCTCCGTTGGGGTTGGCTACCATTGGTGGGTACAGCTCTCCGTCCTTCAGGACAAACACCTTGTAGCCCTTACCTGTTTTCTTCGGTGCTTCCTTGGTGCGGATGGAATAGCGTTTGTTGTCGTTTATCGCATCATATAATTGCTGCCTCAGTTCTACGACTTTGTCCTTTTTCTCTTTCGATAAAGTTTCAAAAGCTTTTCTCTTAGCACTGATAAATTCTTCTGCGGCATTCTTGAACTCTTCAGGGTGTTCGTATGCCCAATGATCATAGTAAGCCACTCGTTCATCTTCTCCCGCAGGTATTAACAAAACATGCTTGTAGTCTGCGTCGAAAGCATCACTGGTAAGCTGCACTAAATGCCCTTTGGAAGTCCTGAAGTATTTCACATAACCTCTCTTCTCATAAGGGATTTTATCGTACAGTTCTTGTGACAGTTCAATTGTTAGCAAGCTAAGCTCTTCCCTTTT
>Ga0265298_10002843_pt1 | contig 23501 bp, 25 predicted proteins | sample AusTroGonzalo_MG_3_FD_193486 | JGI IMG/M metagenome (GOLD analysis project Ga0265298, IMG submission 193486) | Bovine rumen microbial communities from tropical cattle in Woodstock, Queensland, Australia - Gonzalo_01 | ecosystem: Host-associated > Mammals > Digestive system > Stomach > Rumen ...
ATGCGCGTCAGATAGAATTTATTGATGAAAAACTTCTGAGCCAAGAAATCCAGAGTGACTTTCTCGTGGAAATGCCGGTCAAGATACTCCTGAATCTGGAACAGGTTCCGTCTTTTGGAGGTTTTATTACGGATGCCGGGATGCCAGCTCTCGGACATGATAAGTGTAAGCAGCGAAGCCAGATGCTCATTGATTTTCATATCCCGCAGATGATCCGAGGAGGACGAGAGATCAAAAAGGATCTCCCAAAGAGAAGAAAAATGAGCGATATCCTGCGGCTTGAAACAGCATTGGCCGCCGCGTTCCAGGTACTTGTTGTAGATATTGCTGAGAGACGGCCCGTAAAAATGGATCCATTTTAGGCTCCAAAGCTTGGCATCCGTACTGTGAGAATAATGCTTATGGCAGTCAATAAAAACACAATCCCCCGGCCCTAGCGGATATTCATTTTCTTCATAATTTATTGTTCCTGAACCTGATATAACAAAAAAGAAAAGGTAGGAGCTGAGATTTGAACGAGTACAGGTATGAGCCTGCATTGCCTGCAAACGACCGATTTCCTGCAAATGCAAAAGCGCACTCCTGGCAAAAAATCCCGGAGTATAAATCACACGCTTGGAATCCACTATGAAATTGGATTCGCCGGAGAAAAGCGACCGCTTCTGCTCGGTTTCCATCGGACTTATCCTACTATTTTCCTAAAAAAAGTCAATATAATCCAAATAAAAGCCAATATGACCTATTCACATACACTCCAAAAAGTGTAAACTATCCCCGTCTGGAGGCGCGGGATACGCGTCCAAAGGGAGATTGTAATGAGTAAAAAGGCATTGATCACAGGCGTTACCGGACAGGATGGTTCCTATCTGGCAGAATTACTTTTGGAAAAAGGGTATGATGTGCACGGCATCATTCGCCGTTCTTCCGTGGACTTCAGGGAACGCATCGCACACCTGGAGGGAAATCCCAGATTCCATCTGCACTATGGGGATATGGGCGATTCCATGAGTCTGATGGCGGTCGTTTCATCGGTTCGCCCCGATGAGATCTACAACCTGGCCGCGCAGTCCCATGTACAGGTTTCCTTTGACGAACCGGAGCTGACAGCCGATGTGGACGCGACCGGTGTTCTGCGGATACTGGAAGCCGTCCGCCTAAACGGTCTGACTCAAACCTGCCGCATCTATCAGGCATCCACTTCGGAACTCTACGGCAAGGTGGAAGAAGTCCCGCAAAACGAAAACACGCCATTCCATCCCTACTCTCCTTACGCCGTGGCCAAGCAATACGGCTTCTGGATCACCAAGGAATACCGCGAAGCCTATAATATGTTCTGCTGCTCCGGGATCCTTTTCAACCACGAAAGTGAACGCCGGGGTGAAACTTTTGTCACACGCAAGATCACACTGGCCGCTTCCCGTATCCGCCAGGGCAAACAGGAAAAGCTCTACCTAGGCAACCTCTCCTCCCTGCGCGACTGGGGCTATGCCAAGGATTATGTGCAGTGCATGTGGCTGATCCTTCAGCACAACAAGCCGGAAGATTTTGTTATCGCTACCGGTGTGCAGCACAGTGTACGGGAATTCTGTCAACTAGCTTTCCACTACGCGGGCATCGAACTGGAATGGCAGGGCAAAGGCATTGACGAAAAAGGCATCGATAAAGCCACCGGCAAAGTGCTGGTCGAAGTCAGTCCCGATTTCTACAGACCCACTGATGTGGTCAACCTGTGGGGCGATCCCACCAAGGCCAGAAAGGAACTCGGCTGGAATCCGACTCAGACTAGTTTTGAAGATCTGGTTCGGATCATGGTGGAACATGATATGAAGAAAGTCGCCGTGGAACGCGCTCAGGAACATATCCATACGAATCTGGTAGAATATCTCGAAAAGGGCATTATCAAGTAACATGGAGAAAAACGCGAAAATCTACGTTGCCGGACACCGGGGCATGGTTGGATCGGCCATCGTCAGAGAACTGCAAAGACAAGGCTATACCAATCTTGTCACACGTACTCATAAAGAGCTGGATCTGACCCGACAGGACGCGGTAGAAAAATTCTTTGAAACTGAAAAGCCGGAATATGTCTTTCTGGCCGCGGCCAAAGTGGGCGGCATCGTTGCCAACCAAAGTGCGCTGGCGGATTTCATGTACGACAACATGATCCTGGAGATGAACGTCATCCACAGCGCCTGGAAGAACGGCTGCAAAAAGCTGGAATTCCTCGGTTCCTCCTGCATCTATCCCCGTATGGCTCCGCAACCCATGAAGGAAAATTGTCTGCTGACCAGCGAACTGGAAAAGACGAACGAAGCCTACGCCCTAGCCAAAATCTCAGGGCTGAAATACTGCGAATTTCTCAATCGCCAGTATGGCACCGACTACATCTCCGTCATGCCAACCAATCTGTACGGTCCCAATGACAATTACCATCCAGAACACAGCCATGTTCTGCCGGCTCTGATCCGCCGTTTCCACGAAGCAAAAGTCGAAGGTAGGGACTCCGTCACCTGCTGGGGAGATGGTTCCCCGCTGCGGGAATTCCTTTATGTAGACGATTTAGCGGATCTGTGTGTCTTCCTGATGAACAATTACAGCGGCAATGAAACCGTGAACGCCGGTACCGGCAAGGAGCTGACCATCAAGGCGCTGACGGAACTAGTCGCCAAAGTCGTCGGCTACAAAGGACAGATTCTGTGGGATCCATCACGGCCGAACGGCACACCGCGTAAGCTCCTGGACGTGAGCAAAGCCGCAAAACTGGGTTGGAAATACAAGACCGAACTGGAAGACGGCATCCGGCTGAGTTATCAGGATTTCCTCAATAACCCCATGCGGGCTGAGAGGTAAAACATCAAAGAACCACAGATCGCCGCCGGTCTGCGCAAACAAGCCCGCAAGCTCATTCTGCTCTCTTTTTCATAGAATCAAGCTGATGCGGCACTGCACTCACGGTGAACATCTGTGGTTCATGATCAGTAGTTTTGATCAAAAAAACCCCTAACTCCGGTCAGAGACTTTTTTTGTGATAAAGTGAAATACTTCCGTCTGTAATTCCCTCACGAATTTCATTACAAACTCGCAAATAGACATCCTTTACTGTTATTTTCTTATTTTCATAGTTCTACCATATCCATTTGGGAAAGTTAATGTCGCAGATAGCGCATCTGACTGACGGCTGGATAGATGAAAAGGAATTCATCAGCAGGTTTTATGATATCCGCATAGATGGGATTCAGGCTTTGGAGAAGGACTTTTTCGCCGTACTTGCCGACACGTTTGTATTTCTTGAAAACGACTCCCAGAGAGTACACAGGGTCGGCATTTTCTCTGAACCGGGCTACCACATAGTCTCCGTTACGCGGCTCGGTATTGGGAGAAAACACAACACGATCCCCCGCGTGAAATTCCGGTTCCATGCTGTCGCCATCCAGAATCAGCGCAAAGGCATTCTCATCGGGACACACGGATGGCAGCACTTCATCCAACTGACTGCTCAGATCTGAATAATCCCTGGCCGATCCGGCTCGTGCCCACGAAATCACCGGCACCAGAGAGGGTTTTCTGACATTGAGATCCAAGCCATCCTCCCCACTGCCAAACAGCAACTGATCCAGACTTACTTGAAACAGATGTGCTAATTTCAGCAAAGCCGGCACACTGATCCCTGTACATCCGTTCTCGAAATTGCCAAGAGTGGAAATCGCTATACCGGACCGCTCCGAAAGCTCGTGCAAAGTCCAGCCGTATGCTTTTCTCAGTTTTTTCAAATTATTCCGCATATCAGTCCATTTCCAAAATTATCAGCAATCGGGCAGATACCCCGTCTTCAGTTTCAAATCGGGCAGTGTTCCGTTCGCCTGTAAATAGAGATCGAAGATCCGCTCCACACAACGCCCCAGCAGCAGAGCATCGCACCGTGCGTCATGCCGACGCAAACCGTCCGCATCCACACCCAGGCGTTCTATGACCGCATCCAGACCGTGACTCATTCCTCTACGTCCCCATAACTGCCAAGACATCAGCATCGAATCGCAATACCACACAGGGCGCGGCTGGAATCCGCAGTAACTACAAGCCGACTGGATGAACTTGATATCGAACCGATTTCCGTTATGAGCCAACAGTACCGATTCACCTGACCAGCGCGAGAACTCCGCCAAAACCGATTCAATCGGCGGCGCGTCCTTCACGTCCTCATTGGTAATCCCCGTATATTGAGTGATCCAGGCCGGGATCCTTCGTCCCGGATTCACATAAGAACAAAAACACTCCTCAGGGATCATCTGTCCGTGGATCATCTTGACCGCCGCGATCTGAATGATGCGATCATACTCCGGGGACATACCCGTCGTTTCCAAGTCATAAATAGTGATCGGCGGCAGAGAGCGTTTCATAGAATTCCCCTAGCGTGATGTGGCTCTGCGCTGATGAAACGCACCCAAATGAGTCAAAACAGCGATCTGAGCGCAGTCATAACGCGGAGTCCGACGGAACCGCTCCACATATTCCGAATGGAGACGTGCCTGCTCCGGCTGGAAATACCAAAGCCATTCCCGATAAGACAGCTCATCCAAGCAAGCCGGGAACAGCCTCGCGTTCCATAAACTGCACCGCTCCGGCTGATCAGATTGATCCCATACCCAGGCAGGATCGATCCCGGCCAGCTCCAGCCACTGAGCTAAAGGCATCCCGCAGAAAGTACCGCCCGCAGCCACACTATCCTTGAAACTGTCCCGGACTCCATAGGGACGAATGAACCAACAGCGATCTCCTTCAGATGTCATCCCCTGCGCGATATCCAGACAAGCTCCCTGAGGCAAAACCAGCTCGGTCTCTACCGTCACACCGGTCAGGACATTCTCACCACACAGTTTGACCGGAGCGTTCAAGATACAGCCTTCGACCCAGAAAGCGTTCCCCTGTACTTGTTCATCGGACTGGAGTTTTGTATTTAAAATAAAACGACTGCCGCTGCTGCCGCAAAGCGTTGCTGCACTGGTCATAAGCTGGCGTGTCGTGCCAAAATGAAGAAATTCGCAGCGTGAAACCTTCTTGCAATACAGAGGCAGATCTTTCAATCTAGCGTAAAGCGATCTGAGATCGGTTTCTTCCAGCTTGGAACCACTCTCCCAGACAGAGTGGAGATAATGCTCGAAACTGGACTGTGTCCCCAATGCACAGCAGATCTCCCGGTAAATATCCAGCCCCTGCTCCAGCGTGATCTGATGGAACCGACCCGTCCATTCCAACCGGCCATCCGGTGTCACCGTCATCCCGACCGCGGCCATCATCCCGCTGGCAAAACGAGCGTCAAAACTCATCAACCCGGCATCCAGCAACCCTTTTTGATCCTCCAGAATGGCTCCGGTCGAGCGCATCATGTCCAGAGAAGGCTTTTGCAAATAAAGACGGGCACTTCCATCCGCCTCGGTGCACAGCACCCCATGCTTAGAACACTGTTCCAGTGAGCTGGGCACACAGACCGCCGTCATGCCGGGGAAATCAAAACAGACCTCTGCCGGGTCATAAAGCAGCAACGCGTCCCCTGAAACCACTAAATACTGTCCCACGCCAGTCCTCCCCGCAGGCAGCAAGCTCAAATCCGACACCAGCCGGTCAAAAAGGGTCGTCGTTCCTGCCCCGGAAGGCTCCGGGATGGGTACAAATAATTTGCCGCAAGGCGCGTAGGCAGGCAGCCGCCGGGAATCACCGCCGGCGTGAACGATCATGACCCGCAGAGAACAGAGAAAATCTTCCAACTTCTTCCACGAATCTATCAAAATCCCCCGGCTTTGACACTCGACCCGAACGATCTCCATCAAACATAAAAGAGTGCTGCCACCGCTGCCAATCCTCCGTCCGCCGGGATCAGCCACCACCAGCCAACGTTTGAAAGGTGCAAGGACACCACTCCCATTCCGGGATGCAAGAAGCATCCGGTACGCATCCGCCTGAACATCATTGGATGCCGTTACGATCAGTGCGTCCCAATATGGAGTCAAACCCTTCATTCTCATCTTCCTACATTAGAATTCGGCCGGTTTTTCTCCAGCGATATGGACTTCTATTCCTTTGCTTCTCAATGCTTTGATAAACTTAGGATCAGCACCGGAATCTGTCACCAGCGTCTGGATATAGCTGGCTGCGCACAAAAAGAACAGTGAGCGCCGGCTCAGTTTGGTCGAATCCATACAGAAAATCACCTTCTGCGCTGCGTGGATCATCGCCAGCTGCATATCTATCAGCAAGGCATGTGTATTTGTAACTCCTTCATCCAAAGTCAGTCCTCCGGCACCCATGATAGCTACGTCCGCATGTATCTTAGAGAACCCCTCCACAGCTTTGGGACCTGTCAACACACCCAGCCGCGGATAGATCACACCACCGGTCACATGCACCTCCACCTGACTGTAAGAAGAATATAAATTGGCTATAGGCAAGGAATTAGTGATAACGATAGGATGTTTGGACATTAAACGCTGTGCCACACTGTAAACCGTTGAACCTCCATCCATTATGATCGTTTGTCCCGGAGATATGAGAGAAGCACAGCAAAATCCGATCTTCTTCTTCACATCAGCCAGCACCGAAATATTTGGAGCTGCCAAGAGATTTCCCGGTTCCAACCGATCCGTTAACCGGGCTCCCCCGTGGGTTCTGCGGATCAACCCCTTCTTTTCAAGGCGATTGACATCCCTGCGGATAGAGGAAATAGAGGTGTTTAAAATTTCCGATAATTCATCAAGAGAGCAAAATTCTTTCTCTTGCAAGTAATTATAAATTTTATACTGACGTTCTTCAGCCTGCACGGTGTTCATTTTGGAAGATTTTGGAATTTTTTGCAAGAAAAAAGATAAATGAAGTTGACTTTTCCTCCAGAATCTGAGATGCTCTTTGCCCGATGTTATGGCTGAACTGAGGCAAATACCTGACAAGCTGACGATCGAAAAGATGGTCAGAGAACTTGTTTACTCTAAGCTTGGGAAGAAATTACCCGAGTCTGTAAATGCGCCCAATCCCCTTGTGGTGAATGTGAGCGCACGCCACTGCCATCTGACACAGGAGGCCGTGGAAGCATTGTTTGGAGCCGGGTACCAGCTGAATGTTCACAAGAACCTCTATCAGGCGGGACAATTCGCGGCCAAAGAAACCGTGACATTGATCGGACCGCGCAGCCGGATCATTTCCAATCTGCGCATCCTGGGGCCCTGCCGCAAGATGAACCAGGTCGAACTGGCCTATACGGATGCGGTCTCGCTGGGCTTTGACATCCCGGCCAGACTCTCCGGCGATGTGGAAGGCACTCCGGGCTGCATGCTGATGGGACCGGCCGGATTCTTTGAAATGGATTCGGGCGTGATCCGCGCCCTGCGTCATGTCCACATGGGTGAAGAAGACGCCGCATTCTACGGTGTGAAGAACGGAGATATGATGAATCTCAAGATCCACGGAGACTGCGGGATCACCCTAGCCAACACGCTGGTGCGTGTGACCAAGGGCTTTAAGCTGGAAGTGCACGTCGATACCGATGAGGCGAACGCGTGTCACTTGAACCCCAAGAGTTTTTGCGAACTACTCAAACAATAAACATTTTTTTAATAACCCTAAACATAAGCTAATATATTATTATGAGCGAAGCGCTAGGAATGGTGGAAACCAAAGGTTATGTAGGCAGCGTTGAAGCTGCAGACGCGATGGCCAAGGCGGCGAGTGTCTCGCTGGTCAAGACGATCGCTATCGGCGGAGCTATGATCACAGTGATGGTCAAAGGCGACGTAGGCAGTGTGAAGGCAGCTGTAGAAGCTGGCTCCAAAGCGGCGGCAAAAGTCGGTGAGCTGATCAGCTCACACGTCATCGCCCGTCCGCATGAAGAACTGCTGAAAGTTTTCGTGAAATAACAACCAGAGAAAGGGATAAAGAATATGGCACAACAATTGGCTGTAGGAATGATTGAAACGAAGGGCCTCTGCGCGTTAGTGGAAGCCTGTGACGCAGCTCTGAAAGCGGCAGACGTGACCCTGACCGGCTGGGAAAAGATCGGCAGCGGTTATGTTTCCGGTGTGTTCCGTGGTGATGTGGCGGCCGTCAAGGCGGCGACGGACGCGGCGGCAGCGGCGGCGGCTCAGATCGGAGAAGTCATCAACGTCCAGGTGTTTCCGAGACCTCACGAAGATATCGGGATGCTCGGTCCTTGGATCCAGTAATCATCAACTGACACTGGAGAAAAACTACACACTTTAGCATCTCTGTGAAAATACTGGTTGCTAATCTAGGTTCCACCTCGCTGAAATACCGTCTGTTTGACTGCAGCGGTAAAGAGGAGAAACTCCTGACACGAGGCGGATTTGAACGAGTAACGGACTATGCGGCCGCGATCGACTCCTGTTTGAACGAGTTGAAGAACGGCGGTTTCATTACCAGCGAAAAAGACCTGGCGGCGGTGGGATTCAAACCCATCATAGCCCGCGATATCACCGGCTGTGTCCGGATGGATGAACGGGTGCTGCAGGCCATGGAAGCTTACCGTGAGGTGGCTCCCGCGCATAACCCGCCCTACATCAACGGCGTGCGCATTTTCTCAAAGAAAATGCCCTCCACTCCGATGATTGGCCTTTTCGAGACCTCCTTCTATCAGTGGGCTCCCAAGGCTGCCGTGCGGTACGCTGTTCCCAAGAGCTGGTATGACGAAGGTGTGCGCCGTTGGGGATTCCACGGAGCCAGCCACAAGTTCATCGCGGAGAGATCCGCTGAGCTGCTGGGCCGGAGCGATGTGGCCGAACGCGTGCGGATGCTCTACGTCAACAATGGAGCCACTCCCATCCGCAAACCGGATCTCCGGGTCGTATCCTGTCACCTGGGTGGAAGCTCATCCCTGACAGCGATCCTCAACGGTGTCGGTATGTGCAACAGTATGGGAATGACCCCGCAAGCGGGTCTGCCGCAGAATAATCGCGTGGGTGAATTAGACGCTTTTGCGATCCCCTTGATGATGCGCCGTCAAAAACTCACCGTGGAGCAAGTCGAATACGCACTCTCCAAAGAAGGCGGTCTGAAGGCTCTCTCCGGCGGGTTTAACGATATGCGTGACATCCGCAAGGAAGCCGAAAACGGCAATGAAGATGCCAAACTGGCCATTGATGTCTTGGTTTGGCAGGCACGTCACTGGCTGGGAGCCTATTTCCTCCAGATGAACGGTCTGGATGGATTCGTCTTCACCGCTGGCATCGCGGAGAACAACCCGTGGCTGCGGTCACGCATCTGCGCCAATCTCGATCAGCTAGGTATAAAACTGGATGAAGAAAAGAACGCCAGCGCCCCTTCCGGTCAGGAAGTCGAAATCAGCGCGGCGGACTCTAAAGTTAAAATTTTTGTAGTCCCAACCAATGAAGAACTCGTCATTGCCAGGGAAGTGAAACGTTTTTTAGAAAATCATTAGTAATCAAAAGGAAATTTTTATGGTACAAGCAATAGGAATGCTGGAAACCCGTGGTTTGGTCGCCCTCGTGCAGGGTACCGACGCAATGCTCAAAGCAGCCAATGTGCAGTTGGCAGGCCCGATGAAACAAGTCGGCAACGCCATGGTGACCGCCGTGGTAGTCGGTGACGTGGCAGCGGTGCAAGCGGCAGTGGATGCCGGTGTCGCAGCAATCAAAACGACCGGCGGACAAGTCGTCAGCGCGCATGTCATCGCGCGCCCGAATGACGACGTCAAACTCGTTCTGCCTCAGGCTCCCAAAGCAACAACACCGGCAGCTCGCTAGAGTATGTATCTGGCCCAGGTAGTAGGGGTTGTCGTCGCTACCAAAAAGGATGCCGCGATGGAGGGGCGCAAGCTGCTCGTACTGCGGCCCATGGTGGCTGACGAGAAAAATCCAACCGCTCTCAAGGAATTGGGAACGACGTTCGTTGCCGTTGATTCGGTGGGCGCCGGCGTGGGAGAACTTGTTCTCTTCTGTCAGGGCAGCTCCGCCCGTCTGGCTCCGGGGATGAAACAAGCGCCTGTGGACGCTGTCATCATCGGGATCGTGGATACGGTGGACGTGTTGGGCAAGAAAGTATATACAGCTGGAAACTGAATTGAACCATGAGTAACGGTGTCAACGAAGCATTGATCCGCGAAGTCGTCGAGCAGGTGCTCAGCCGTCTGGGCGACAGTGCCGTCTCAGGCTCCAAGTGCGGATGCAAATGCGCCGGAAAACGCCACTTTGGTGTCTTCCAGGACGCATCAGAAGCTTGTGAAGCAGCGCAGGCTGCCTATAAACAACTTCAGGAAAAAGGTGTTGCCGGCCGCAAAACGGTCATCAACATCGTCAAAAAACTGACCACAGACAACGCTTCCGAGTGGGGGCGCATCGAGCTGGATGAAACTCATATCGGCCGTCTGGATCACAAAATCGACAAACTGGTAGGCTTGAAAAATCTGCCCGGTGTCGAGTTCCTTAAGCCCAACGGAATGAGTGGCGACCATGGCATCACCATGGAAGAATACACTCCTTTCGGGGTCATCGGAGCCATCACGCCGAGCACACACTCCATCCCCACCCTCTGCTGCAATATCATCAGCATGGTGGCGGCCGGCAATGCGGTCGTCTTCAATCCTCATCCGAGCGCCTGCCGCTGCGCGGCGATGGCTGCCCGTGTGATCAATGAAGCCATTTATAGCGAGCTGGGTATCGAGAACCTGGCCTCCATCGTGGAGCAGCCGACCCTGGATTCCTTCAAGGCCATCACGGAGAGCCCTTATATCAAACTGCTCTGCGTCACCGGCGGTCCCGGTGTCGTCAAAGCGGCCATGAAGAGCGGCAAGCGTTCCGTCTGCGCCGGTCCGGGCAATCCTCCGGTGCTGGTGGATGAGACCGCCAATGTGGACAAAGCCGCCCGCGATATCATCATCGGCGGTGCTTACGACAATAATTTGCTCTGCATCGGTGAAAAGGAAGTCTTTGTCGTCGAAAGAGTGTTCAATCAATTCATGGATGCTATGGCACGCGCCGGCGCTGTGAAATTGACAGACGCGCAAGTCGAACGACTAACCAAAGAAGCTTTCGTACCCGCACAGAACGGTCATCTGGCCGTCAACCGCGATCTGGTAGGCCGCGATCCCAGCGTTCTGGCCAAAGTAGCCGGAACCAGTGTCCCGGCTTCCACGGAAATGCTTTATGCGGAAACAGACGCTTCTCACCTGTTCGTACAGGAAGAACAGATGATGCCCTTCATCCCCATCGTCAAAGTTCGCGACGTGGAAGAAGGCATCAAGAGATCCCTGGAGGCGGAGCACAATTACAAGCACACGGCCATCATCCATTCTTATGATGTGAATCACATGACGGCCATGGCTCGCGCACTGGATACGACCATCTTTGTCAAGAACGGTCCTTCCACCTGTGGTCTGGGCAGCGGTGGTGAAGGCTACGCGAGTTTCTCAATCGCCACACCTACCGGTGAAGGCATTACAACTCCCCGCACATTCACGCGCATTCGTCGCTGCGTGATGGTGGATAATCTGAGGATTTACTAGGAAATGTTACTGGCGCGAGTGGTTGGAAACGTGGTTGCCACGCAAAAGCATAAAAGCTTGGCGGGACAAAGGCTCATCCTTTGTCAGCCGGAGGGTCTGGACGGGAAACCGGCCGGAGCCCCCCTGGTAGCCATCGACCCACTCGGAGCTGGAATGCATCAGCGGGTCAATCTCTCCTCGGATGGTCTCACGGCACGCAATATCGTGAACGATCCCCGGAGCCCGGCCCGCTATATCATTATTGGCATCGTGGACGAAGTCACCGCATGAAACTGGGCAGAGTCATAGGAAGAGTCACCCTCAGCGTAGCCTGTTCCGCTTTGAAGGGCGCGCGCTGGCTGATTGTGGATCCCTGCGGCCGTGAGGCTGTGCAAACCCTGGCCAACGGTCAAGAGCTTTCCACGCTCTCCAAAGGCCCCAGCCCGGTCGTGTATGACGACCTCGGCGGCGGTGTGGGCGATATTATCGGTTATGTAGAAGGAGCGGAAGCCGCGGCTCCTTTTGAAAACCCCACTCCGATCGATGCCATTGACGCGGCAATCGTAGATCAAGTTTTTTACAATCCGTTTGAATCATGAAAAAAGTTATAAGCACGCGGGATATCGAAGCGCTTATCGCCAACGGCGGTGATCTGTCATCCCTGCCGGTGGACGCGATCTATACTCCCTCGGCCAGAGATATGCTCAATGCCCGGAACATTAAACCCCAGGGTACTCCCTCTTGTCCGGTGGCCGCGGCGGCTCTTGCCGCTTCCAAAGTTCCACCCTGTGAACGCGAGGTGACCAACATTGAGTCTTTCTTCAATTCGCCTGAGATCAACAAGCTCAAGGAAGATATCTGCGACATTGGACGTCGCATCTGGCAGCGCGACTATGTGGACGGCAACGGTGGCAATATCTCCATCCGTGTGGCCAAAGATCTGGTCCTCTGCACTCCGACAATGGTGTCCAAAGGCTTCCTGAAACCCTCGGATATGGGTTTCGTGGATATGAACGGCAATCAGAAGGCCGGAACCAAAAAGCGCACCAGTGAAATTTTGATGCACCTGGAGATGATGAAGGCTCAGCCCAAAGCTGTCTCCTGTGTACACGCTCACCCACCCCACGCGACAGCGTTTGCGGTGGCACGTATCCAGCCTCCCACCTGCATGATCCCCGAAATGGAGATCCTGGTCGGCGTAGCCCCCATCGCAGACTACTCCACTCCCGGCTCCATAGAAATGGGCAAAGCCGTTGCCGCTCTGGTTCAGGAACACAACACCATCCTCATGGCCAACCATGGCGTGGTGACGTGGGGTACCAGTGTAGAAGACGCTTATTGGAAGATGGAGATCGTGGATGCCTATTGCCGCACGATCGTCTTTGCCACTCAGCTGGGCACCGATCTGAAGACTATTTCTCGCGACAAGGTTCGTGAATTGCTCAAGATCAAGAAATCCATGGGCTTCCCGGACAGTCGCTACGGTCTGAAGGAGTGCGAACTCTGTGACAATAACGAATGGCATCCGGGTGTTGTCTGCGGTCTGCCTAAACAGCCGGGAAACAGCACCGACACCGCTGATGCGGAAGAACTGGTGAAGAACATTACCGAAATGATCGTCAACAAACTGAAAAATTAACTTTTAGGAATCAAGTAGCAAGATGAAAGTCACAGTAATTGGCGGCGGTGGCCGTGTAGGTGCCTGCGCAGCTTATGCGCTGCAATGCGGCGGTCTCGTTTCCGAGATCCAGATCCTGGACGCGAACCAGGCGGCGGCCGAGGGTGAAGCCCTGGACCTGCTGCACGGTACAGCTTTCGGCAGCGATCAGAAGATCTATGCTGGAGACTATACCGCGGCAGCCGACAGCGATATTTTCCTGATCACAGCCGGACTCCGTCGCAAACCCGATGAGTCCCGTCTGGATCTGATCAACCGCAATGCATCCCTCTTCCTGCAGATCCTGGGTAGCATCAAGGCTGCCGGCATGAAGAAGGAAGCCATCGTTTTTGTGGTTTCCAACCCGGTGGACATCCTCACACGCCTGGCCGTACGCGAACTGGGACTGCCCTGGCAGCAGGTCATCGGTCTGGGCACCATGCTCGACACCTGCCGTTTCTCCTCGCTGATCGCTCAGGAGCTGAAACTGGCACCCAGTCAGGTCAAGGCCATCATGCTGGGCGAACATGGCGACTCCATGGTACCCATCTGGTCATCAGCCAGTGTCAACGGTTTCCCGCTGACGGGTCTGCCGTGCATGAATACCGCTATGCAGAACAAGATATCCGAACGCACCCGTGGCAGCGGCGCCGAAGTCATTTCCCGCAAGGGTGGCGCGGGCTGGGCAGTGGCCATCTCCATCCGCGAGGTCGTCCATGCCATTCTGCTGGATAAAAAGTGCATCCTGCCTGTCTCTTCGGAGCAGCAGGGAGCTTACGGCATCAAAGATGTCTGCCTGAGCGTGCCGACCGTCGTCGGTCGTGCCGGTGTACTGGATCAGATCGAGATCGGACTGTGGCCGCGTGAGAAACTCGGTCTCCAAAGCTCTGCGCGGGCTCTCCAGGAAACATTCTCAAAAGTGAATTAATTTTCTTATGATCAAATCTCTGGATAAAAAACTGCAGGAAATCCACGCGAACCCTTCTTCCAAAGCGTTCATTATCGCCGATGCCAAAGATGCCGACATGGCCTTTGGTGTGCGGGCCACAGGAACACGCAATTATCTGGCCAAGTCGGGCGAGATCCCGGCTCAGTTCTCTCCGGAGGTCTGGACACGCGAGGAATTCGGCTACCGCAGCCTGCCGGAATATCTGGAGATCATTCGCGAGATCGTAGTGCAAAATGTGGTGGATATCATGCTGATGTCCGCCAGTGTCAACGAGCAGCTGAGCATCAAGGAAGGGCTCTTCCGGAACTCTCCCATGACGCCGGCTGCCCGCGCCAACGATACCAGCGATGTCTGGGCCATCCGTCACGGCAGCTACGTCAAAGAACCCTCCGAGACTTTCCGCTCTGCCTCCATTGACTACATTCAATGCGGTAAAGTGGAATGTGAACGTGTGGGTGCCCAACCGGAATTTCCCGGTGCCAATCTCGGTCTCTACTCCATCACCTATGTCAACGATCTGGAGCGCGACCGCAAAGCCCTTTTGGCCTTCAAAGAATTCCGCGAGGAGGCCGAACGCAAAAAATTCCGCTACTTCCTGGAAGTCTTTGATCCCAACGTCAACTCCGGCATCCCGCCCGAAAAGCTGGGTGAATTCATCAACGACAATATCATCCGCACTCTGGCCGGTGTGACTGAAGCCGGACGCCCTATCTTCCTCAAGATCGTCTATCACGGTCCCCGTTTCATGGAAGAGCTGGTCCAGTACGATCCTCACATGATCGTAGGTGTGTTGGGCGGCAGCGCAGGAACCACTTATGACGCTTTCAAGCTGATCCACGATGCCCAGAAGTATGGTGCCCATGTGGCTCTCTTCGGACGCAAAATCAACAACGCCGAACATCAGCTGGCCTTTATTGAGATGCTCCGTCTGATCACCGACGGCCTCATCTCCCCGGAGGAAGCTGTCCGCGCCTACCACGGTGTCCTTCAGGCCAAGAAGATCAAACCTCGTCTGGTGCTGGAAAAAGACCTCCAGCTGACCGAACAGGCCATGAGCTACGGCGGCGAAAAGAAAACCGTTGTCACCATCAGCCAGAAACCTGTCTGTATGTGCGCCAGCAAGGTCAAAACAGCCACCGTTCCTGACGATACCGAAAAAGGAGCCTCCTCTCCGCTTTGGCCGGTCAACGCTGACGGCACACCCAACTTTGCCAAAATGGATTCACAGCAGCGCCTGAGCTACAACCTCTCGCGTCTGAATAAGAAATTCAAGATCTAAACGATCTGTCCCTTTTAATACAAAGACGCTCAAACGAGCGTCTTTTTTTATAGAAACGCACCGGTACATTGGCATAACCGCACTTTTTTCTTTCACAATATTTGTGTCCAGAGGATAATAGAGGCGGTTTATGGATGGAGTAGGAATAGCCAAGTGTTTAGACTGTGTTCGCAAGACCGCGGAAGAAGCCGGAAGTTTGATTTACGCGAACTGGCGTCTGCCCAAAACAGTGAACGAACTGAAACAGCACGACATCAAGCTGAAGCTGGATGTGGAAACACAGCAGCTTATTACCCGTCGTCTGCTGGATGCTTATCCCGATTTCGCTCTGTTCGGCGAAGAAGGTCAAACCGGCGATACCAATGCCGCTTATCGCTGGGTGGTGGATCCGATAGACGGGACGGTCAATTTCGCTTTTGATATCCCTCATGCCTGTGTTTCGATCGCGCTGCAGGAACGCACCGACTCCGGCAGTTATCAAACCCTCCTCGGCGCGATCTATGATCCTTTCTGCCGTGAGATGTGGACCGCGACTACTCAAGATCCGGCCCGTCTCAATGCTGAGGAGATCCATGTCAGCAACCGCTCTTCCCTCAGTGAAACCGTTGTTTCCGTTGGTTTTGCCAAATTGCAGGCCAATCTGAACCTTTCTATGAACGCGATGATGAAGCTGACCTCACATGTACGCAAGATCCGCATCATGGGTTCTGCCGCACTGGATCTGGCTTATGTAGCCAGCGGCCGTCTGGATATGTATCTGGAAGCCGGTGTGCGCCTGTGGGATATCGCAGCGGGCGGATTCATTCTGGAGCGCGCCGGAGGCAGTTTCCACCGCATCCTGATCCCCAACGGCGAGCCGGAAACTTATAAACTCATCGCGAGCAACGGCTTGTTCCTGGATGAGCTGAAAGATTATCTGGGCACGTCCTTCGAGTAGAAAACACTTTTCCATGAGCAGAGACTACGTTTTACACACCTCACAGAAGTCTTCTTCGTGTCATCAGGTGGACTATGCCTCTGAGCTCAATGAACAACAATATGCAGCCGTGACCTCCGGCGATGGAGACGCGCTGGTCATCGCGGGTGCCGGTGCCGGCAAGACACGTACCCTGATCTACCGGGTCGCCTGGCTGCTGGAGGAAGGTGTTCAGCCGGAATCCATTCTTCTGCTGACCTTTACCAACAAAGCCGCGCGGGAAATGATGGATCGTGTGCGCCAACTGACCGGCGGCGACTGGGGACGGCTTTGGGGCGGAACTTTCCACTCCATCGGACGGAGGATCCTGATCCCCTACGCGGAACGGCTGGGATTCAAAAGCAACTTTCTCATTTTGGATCGTCCCGATTCCAAAGAACTACTCTCGGCCTGTATCAAAGACGCCAAGATCGAAACCAAAGGCAAACAATTCCCCAAACCGGATGTCCTGCTGGAAATGTTCAGCGCCGCGCTGAATCTCTCTGTCTCTCTGGAAGAACTGATTGAAGACCGTTATTCCACTTTTTGCGAAAAGACCGATCAGATCCGCCAGGTCTATGACAGCTATACCCAGCGCAAACTGGAGCAGAACAAGATGGATTTTGACGATCTGCTGACTCTGCCCGTCCGACTTTTTAAGGAAAACCCCGATATCCTCGAAGTTTACCAAAACCGTTTCCTCTATATCCTGGTGGATGAATACCAAGACACAAACCAACTGCAAAACGAACTGGTGGAAATGCTTTCGGCTCAGCACGGCAATCTGATGGTCGTAGGCGATGACGCTCAGAGCATCTATTCCTGGCGCGGGGCCTGTTTCAAAAACATCCTGGAATTCACGGAACGTCATCCCGGTGCCAAGAAATACCTGATCGAGAAAAACTACCGCAGCACCAGCCCCATTCTGGAGACAGCGAACGCCAGCATCGCCAACAACATCCATCAATTCCAGAAAACCCTTCAGGCCGTCCGCACTTCCGACACGATGCCGGCGCTGGTCTCCTGCTCCAATGGCTACACTCAGGCCGAATTTATCGCCCAGCGTGTCACGGAACTGCACGCCGCAGGCACTCCGCTTCATAAAATGGCCGTCCTCTACCGTGCGCATCATCACGCCATGGAGCTGCAAATGGAACTGCGCAAGAACGGCATCCCCTTTATCATCACCAGCGGTATCCGCTTCTTTGAACAGGCGCACATCAAGGATATCACCTCGTTTCTGCGGATCGCCTACAGCCCGGCGGATGAAGTCGCTTTCAAGCGGCTGGTTCTGAAACTGCCGGCCGTGGGACCTGCCGCCGCGGATAAGCTCTGGAAACTCTTTGCCGGTTCGGAATGGCCGGAAAGTCTGACTGCCGGTTTTGAACGCTGCACGCCCAAAGTCCCGACCAAGGCCAAAGAAGGCTGGGAAGAATTTTTCAAGACCATGAAGTCCATCGATCCGGTGGAGCACAGTCTATCTGTCGCGGAAATGATCCGCAGATGTTTAGAAGGCTGCGCGGAAAACTGGATGCGTGCCGAATACGACAACGCAGATATCCGTCTGGACGATATCGGACAGCTTTCCATCTACAGCGAGAAATTCGAGTCGCTGGCCGATTTCCTGAGCGATATGGCGCTCCAGACTAACATGGACGGCGAGACCGCCAACCTGACCAATACGGAACAGGAAGACGCTCTGAATCTTTCCACCATCCACCAGGCTAAAGGCTTGGAATATGATGTGGTTTTTGTCATCATGCTGTGCGAGGGGATGTTCCCCAGTTACCGCTCGATCGAAAACCCGGATTCTCTGGAGGAAGAACGCCGTCTTTTCTACGTAGCGCTGACCCGCGCAAAAGATGAGCTTTACCTGGTCTGGCCGCGTCTGCGGAACGCCATGGGACAGTTTGAACGGCAGCTGCCTTCCCGCTTTATCAAAGAGATCCAGTCCGAAAACCTGCTGGAAGAATGGAATCTGCTCCCGGAATATGAACGGGCCGCTCTTGCCAAAGAGTCCGGGAACGAAGAAGATGAGGATTATTCCGACGAAGACGAAGATTCTCCTTTTTGATCATTTTTAAATATTTTAAATAATTACAAAAACAGATATGGCAAATTCAAAATACAGTACGACTCCGGTCGTGACAGACAAAATGCCGCCGGGCATCCCCTACATCATCGGCAACGAGGCCGCGGAACGCTTCTGCTACTACGGGATGCGTGGCATCCTGGTCGTTTACATGACCAAGTATCTCATGGATTCTCAGGGCAATCTGGACTGCATGACCGAGGAAGTGGCCAAGGGCTGGTATCACTTTTTCATGGCGCTGATCTACTTCACGCCGTTCCTGGGCGCGATCCTGTCCGATATTTTCTGGGGCAAGTATAAGACCATTCTGAACCTCTCCCTGATCTATACTCTCGGCTGCGCCGCGCTGGCTCTGGATCAGACACGGTTGGGGCTCTTTCTGGGACTGACCTTGATCGCGATCGGCTCTGGCGGCATCAAGCCATGCGTTTCGGCCAACGTGGGCGACCAGTTCGGCAGCAAAAACGCCCATCTGCTTTCCAAGGTGTTCGGATGGTTCTATTTTTCAGTGAACGCGGGGTCTCTCCTGTCCATGGCGATCACGCCGGTCCTGCTGGAGCGTTTCGGTCTGCACTATGGCCCCAGAGTTGCTTTCGGCGTTCCGGGACTTTTCATGCTGGCGGCAACGATCATCTTCTGGATGGGGCGGTATAAGTTCGTCCATGTTCCCCCCAGCGGCATCGCCTCCTTCCGGGAGACATTCTCCATCGCGAATCTGAAGATCATCCGCAATCTGCTCTGGATCTTCCTGCCCATTCCCCTTTTCTGGTCTCTATTCGATCAATCCTCCTCCGCGTGGATCTTCCAGGCTTCACGCATGGATCTGCACTTTTTCGGGTATGAGCTGCTGCCGGCGCAGACTCACATTTTCAATCCGCTGCTGGTGCTGATCTTCATCCCTATTTTCAATTACGGTCTCTATCCGGCGCTGAATAAGCTTTTCAAACTGACCCCGCTGCGCAAGATCGGCATTGGTATTTCCATCACGGCGGTCTCTTTCCTGATGGCTGCACTCATCGAACACTGGATCGTTGACCTGGGAGAAAAGCCGACCATCTGGTGGCAGGTGCTGGCTTATATGTTCCTGACAACTTCGGAGGTCATGGTCTCCATCACTTGTCTGGAGTTCTCTTATACCCAGGCACCCAAGAAGTTGAAATCCCTGATCATGGCCATTTACTATCTGAGCGTGACCGCGGGCAATCTTTTCACTTCGCTGGTGAATTTCTATATCAACGACCCGGTCACCGGTCAGAACAAACTGGGTCCCGTGGAATACTATATCTTCTTTGCGATCGCGATGGTCTGCGCCAATATCCTGTTCATCTTCATCGCGGCCCGCTACAAAGAAACACCTCAGAACGAAGCTCTTAACGCCTAGATTTATTTCAGTGAACGGGTGCTGACGGCCAATGATCATTAGATTATGCACGAATTCATCCAACAGATATTAGGATTTCTGGGGAGCGCTCTGTCATACACTCAGCAAGCGCTGAATCTACTGGAAAGCACGCTGAGTCATTCCTCTCCGCTGGAACACTTTGGTGCGATCACAGCCGCCATTACCGGTGTGCTGGCGGCCCGATCCAAAAAAATAGATGTCTTCGGGATCCTGGTTCTGGGGTTCGTTACGGCCGTGGGCGGCGGCTCCATCCGCGACCTCTGTCTGGATACCCGTATGTGGTGGATAGACGCGCCCTCGTTTACCATCGCCATTCTGATCACCTGTCTGATCACGTTCTTCCTGGCCCGGCTGACCCGGCTCCAGCACCGCAAACTGCTGGACATCGCGGATGCTTTTGCCATGGCGCTCTTTACCGCGCTGGGCACCTGGAAAGCGCTGAAATTTGGAACGGACTATGTCAACTCGATCATGATGGGTGTCATCACCGGTGTGGCCGGCGGCATGATCCGTGATGTACTGCTGGGCACCATCCCCAACGTATTGAGGCCGGGCATCTATCTTTATGCAACGGCTTCAGTCTGCGGCTCAGTGGTTTTTGTCTGTTTCGACGCTTTCGGTATTCCCTACAAGTGGACCGTGAGCATCTGCATCATTCTGGCGCTCCGACTTTCCGCCATCCACTGGAAACTCTCTCTGCCGGAGTACTATGACACGGATGAGATCTCGCCGCAAAATCCCTCCTGAGTGCTTTCTTTCAAAGAAAATGACAAAAAACGGCTCCATTCCATTGACGAAGCCGTTTTTTTTGCTATTGTAAAGACAGCTACTGTGCTGGGGGCGTACTGGTTTCGATCCGGGCAACGCGTCGGCGGTGGCATGCCGAGGATGGTACGTTGGCCTCGTTAATCATCGGACCGAAACAATAAATGCTAACGAAGAATTAGCTCTCGCGGCATAGTTCCGCGACGTCTCACCTCTGACACCTGCTGCGGGGTTGAGGCGTCAATAGCAGGTGTAGGAATGGGCTGGAGCGGGCGCGGCCTTGACTGAAAACAGATTGCTGCCGGCTGCCGTATGTGATTGCTGGCCAGAAGGTGAACACATACCTAAGAATCTCTTCTGGACAAGCATGTAGTCACTTCCGGTAAATTATCCGGAGACGCGGGTTCAACTCCCGCCGCCTCCACCAGATTCAATAAACCTCTATACCACAATCATTTCTTATTCATTGAGAAAGAACAAATTAGGGTTTGAGGAGGAAATCATGCCATTTGAAAGAAATCCGAGAGACACAACCAGAGCCGCCGCATTTGAACTTTGGATGAAAGCTCCAAATCCAATGGTGACTTTCATCAAAACGATGGATGTAACGAATCTGATCAGAATCAGCAAAAAGAAGCATTTGAAATTCAATATGCTTCTCGACTACTGCATCGGGAAAGTTGCCGCAGAGGTGAAAGAATTCTATCTTCTTCCGGTTGACAGCAAGCTGATACAGTTTGACAGAATCGCGGTGAACACTATTGTTAAAAACAAAAACGGTGAAATAAGCTCCTGCGATATCCAGTATTCAGATAACCTGAATACGTTCAATCAGGATTATTTAGAATATACCTCGCAAGTTGCTGACAGTTGTCAGGATCGGGATCTTTCCGACAGTTGTATGGTCATTGGCACATCAGCAATCGTTGAGACGGAAATAGATGGTGCTGTCGGTATGAACAGCGGCATTTTCAACAATCCTTTTTTGATCTGGGGCAAATACAAAAAGAAGCTTTTCCGGTATTATTTACAGATTTCTTTTCAGTTTCATCATACACAAATGGACGGAGCACACGCAGGACGATTCCTTGCAAATCTGCAAAATGAGATAAAAGCTCTAAAAATATGATCGAAACAAACCGCTTAAGGATAGATACCACGTCACAGGATGAAATGGAGCGCTTTATTGAAGCGCAAACCAATGAAATCCTCATCAGAGCGTATAAAGAAATGCTGCAGGGATGTCTTGAACATCCGGAGCAGTGGGTATGGTATGCAATCTGGATGATCGAACTGAAAGACGGCACCCCTGTCGGAAATCTCTCTTTTAAGGGATATCATCCGAATGGATCTGTTGAAATCGGCTATGGCATTATGGAAGAATACCGGGAACATGGTTATGCAACAGAAGCAGTTGAAGCGGTTGTAAAGTGGGCTTTGAAACAGCCCGGTGTGACCTGTGTGGAGGCAGAAACCGAACCTGATAACAGAGCTTCTCAACGAGTTCTTAAAAAATGCGGATTTGTCCCATCCGGAATCATGGGTAAAGAAGGTCCTCGTTTTGTAAAGAGAGAATGACCTATCAGCTCCGCGATTACATCAAAGAGTGCTACCTGGCCGAGACTGTTTTGTAATTATTTTTCTTCCTTTTTCTTATCAGGAATATCTTCCACTTGGACTTTTTCCGCGGAGAGGGTAAATTTCATTTTCTTATTTTCTCCCTGATACTGCAATTTACCTCCGCCATCGCAAATATACATTTCAGAATCATTAATACCTTTTGCTAATGATTCATTTTTGAAATTAAGCTTTATCTCGCCAGGTTGCAGTATATTCATCACCGCCAGAACTTTTCCATCCGAGATAATAAGAACCCGCTTATTTTTTACGTCCGTCTTTCGCAAATCAAAAGATGCCACAACACCTTCAACTGCCAAAGCAAAATGCGAGACAGGAATTTAGATTGTTTTTTTCGCGGATTCCTCTTAGATTATTCCCTGCCGGACGAGTTCCGGAAAAGAAGTCATGCAATTTATCAATCTTCAAGCTCAATATCAGCTTATCAGCGAGTCTGTTAAGAAACGGATCGAAAATGTTCTCAACCATGGTCAGTACATTCTGGGGCCGGAGGTCACGGAATTGGAAACCAAACTGGCGGCTTACGCGGGGACACGTTTTTGTGTTTCCACGGGATCCGGGACGGTTTCGCTGGAAATGGCTCTGCGCGCGCTGGGTATCGGGCTCGGAGATGAAGTGATCACAGTCCCCTATACCTTCTTTGCTACAGCGGAAGTCGTTGCCATCGTGGGAGCCAAACCTGTTTTTGTGGACATCCGACCGGATACGTTCTGCATCAATGAGGCGCTCATTGAACAGGCAGTCACACCACGCACCAAGGCGATCATCCCGGTCAGCCTTTACGGTCAGATGCCGGACATGGAAAAGATCAATGCCATCGCCGCCAAACACGGTCTGGCCGTGATCGAGGACGGTGCCCAAAGCTTTGGCGCTGAACAACGCACAGCCAGCGGCAAACAGCTTCACAGCTGCGGAGCCTCCCTGATCGGCAGCACCAGTTTCTATCCGGCCAAGCCCCTGGGCGGCTACGGCGAAGGCGGCGCGCTCTTTACCAATGACGAGGCACTGTACAAAAAGTTCATCATGCTGCGCAATCACGGCAGCCCCAAACGCGATGAACATCTGATGCTGGGCATGAACGCGCGTCTGGACAGCATCCAGGCCGCCATTCTGCTGGCCAAGATGGAGCTTTTTAAAGACGAAATACAAAAACGCAACGAGGTGGCCGACCGCTACAGCAATGAGCTGATGAACGCCTGCGTCACACCCTATGTCTCCCCCGGCAATCTGCACGTGTACGCGCAGTACACCCTTCGCTTTGAAG
>Ga0265298_10002844_pt1 | contig 23495 bp, 18 predicted proteins | sample AusTroGonzalo_MG_3_FD_193486 | JGI IMG/M metagenome (GOLD analysis project Ga0265298, IMG submission 193486) | Bovine rumen microbial communities from tropical cattle in Woodstock, Queensland, Australia - Gonzalo_01 | ecosystem: Host-associated > Mammals > Digestive system > Stomach > Rumen ...
AAAAAAGAACAAATCATGTGTCAAAAACCTACAATACATACAGCAGGTGAATATCTGCAGCAGATCTGTCAACCCATTTTAGGGAAATATAATACATAAAAGACGGCCACCCTGTTTCCAGGATAGCCGTCAATCGCAATCATTCTAACCAGAGATTTCCCTTACAAATTAGATTGGGGAGTAATTAAACTCAGGGATCCAACTTCGCCGTTGGCGATACTCTGAATCATTACGCCGATCTGGTTGGCGAACATATTGTCCGAGATGTTGATGGCCTCACCGGTGCCACCTACTTCGCGAATACCCAAGACAACACCATTGAAACTCTGCGAGATCTGCGGCATGTTAAGCAAGGTGGCATTGGCTTTATCATTATATCTAAGAGTTATGATACCAAGGCCCGTGAACGATCCCATTCCGGTCATTTCCATAATGGGGACATTATTTGTTTTGAATCCATTCAAGGCCGCTGAGCTCTCCGCCACGGACAGGAGGATTTCCTTGTCGGCCATCTCCTTTTCCAGGTTGCTGTCTCCTTCCAGGGACGCGGTCATCATCTGATAGCCCACCCACTGGTCCCGAACTAACTTCAGCTGGTCCGAGCCTTCGTTGGACTCCAGATACTTGTCAGCCGTATCGATGAACTCGGTCGCCAGTTTGTTCTGTTTCTGCAGGGTCGTATAAGCCAGGGCGGCGTTGTTCGTCAGCTGGCCCATCTCCGGACGGGACTCACCTCCCAGGATGGCCTCAAGGCTTTCACCTGCCTTCTGGAGCGAGGCGTTCACATTATCGGCCATCTGGCGGACTTCGTTCATCTTGCCCAGCACGACGGCGAATGCGGGGATTTCCCCAGCCGCCTCGTTGGACATGTCCACCAGGCCGCCGAACTGTTGCGCGCGTGTCTGCATTGTCACATAGGCTACAACGACACTGTTCTTGTAATTCTCGTCGTTAAGGATCAACTCCTCCATAATGGAGAGACTGTCCGTCGCCGTCTGGCGGGAAAAACGGGAAGCCTTGGCTATGTTGCCACTGGCGCTGCCGCGGTCAATCGGCCAATTCAAAAGAAGGGAAACAAGGACGCCAATGGCAATGATTGCCAGGGACGAGATCAAGATAACGAGGCCTTTCTTGGTTTTCATAAGCATGGTGATTTTAACTTGTTGGTTCGCTTTGATACAAAGATAGTAACGCCCAGACTAGCACACGTCAAAAAAGAACAAATTCTGTGTCAAAAACTTACAATACTTTTGCGCATCTTTTCGGACGTATTGTAGGAGGTCGTCCAACTATTCTGAGTAATAATAGCCCGTCACAGAATTAATAGCCCGGCCCCTGACGGCCGGGCTTTTCTGTGCTGCGATAAAGGCTGTGGGCATTTTTTGTAACTTTACAGCGCTAATAACCATTGTTATGATAACTTCCGATTCAACCAAACGCAACAAGATTATTAAAAGAGTCGTTATTGGTATCGCCATTTTCCTGGCGGTGGTGGCTGTTGGCGGCGTGGTGGCGAGCCGCATCGCATCAAAGAAACTGCACACGGCACTGGCCGATATCCCCGGCGCCCGGATTGACTTCAAAGGGGTGAGTTTCTCCCCCATCCTGGGCAACCTGGAGTTCCGGGATGTGGAAATCGCTACCACTGACAGCACAAATGCCGGGCCCAGTATTAAGGGAACCATTGAGGCCATCAAACTGGAGCGGTTGAGTTGGAAAAGCCTTACCCACGGTGAGGCCAGCGCGAAGCGCCTGGTCATCCGGGAACCCGTGGTCCAGATAGCCCTTACTGGGAAAAAGGCCGCGAAGAAGGATACCGCCGCGAAGTCGCCTGAGGCCTCTTTCCTCAAGAAGGTTTCCCTGTCCGAGCTGCGGGTGGAGAAGGGAAAAATCGGCCTGAATAATAAGAAGAATCCCATGAAGGTTTCCGCCCAGGGGATTACCTGTTCCGTCCGGGATCTCGGCTTCCTGGTAGCGGAAAACCGTCTGGAATACAACGACAGCTGCTACCATTTTGCGCTGGATAGCCTGGACTATATCGATGCCACAGGCTTATCCCGCATCCAGATGGGGCACATGGCCACGACTGACGCCGGTCCGCTGAAAACGCAGGGCTTACATCTTTATAACACCGTATCCCAGGAACAAGTGGCGGAGAGGATGGGCAAAGTGGCAGCCATGTGGTACGATGTCAAGATTGACACCCTGACTACCAGTCCCCTCAACATTCCCCGTATGGCTCAGAATCAGCGTGTAGAGATTGACAGCATCTACCTGGCCGGGCCGGAAATCACCCTGTTCCAGGATGACCGCTACCCGCCGGCAGTCCCCTACACCACCCTCCAGGAAGGGTTGAATTCGTTGGATATGCCTTTACTGATCAAGCGGATAGACGCACGCAGCACAGGACTTACCTTCATCTGGGAAACCACGCATATCAACCGCGGAACCTTCTCCATGCATAATCTCCGCCTGTCTATCAACTCCGTGAGCAACGCCCCGAACAACCTCATGAAGATGGGCATCAAATCCGGAAGCGACAAACATGGGCGATTGGACCTTTCCCTGCTCATCCGCAACAACAAACAGGAAAGCACCCAGGGAAGCATGAAGATCAGCGGTCTGGACGCCGCCCGGCTGGACTCCTTTATCCGTCCTCTCTTCGGAGCAACGGCCAAGGCCGATATCCATAAGATAGACTGCACTTTCAAGGGAGACAAGCACAAGATGACGGAGGAATTCTGCATGCTGTACGACAACCTGAACCTGCATGCCTGGAACGACATATCCGCCCCTTACAAGATAGTGGCCAAGAACAGTGGCTTCATCTCTTTCCTGGCCAATTTGGCCGTTCCCCACTCTAACCCGTCCAAACCTGGGAAAGAGCCCAAAAAAGTGGAGGTTTCTTTTGAGCGCGACCCCATGACGCCCTATCCGGCCTACATTATCCAGAATCTTACCATGGGTATGCTCCACACTGTTCTCCCGGGTGGAGCCGTCCATAAGAACAATAAGAACAAGAAGTAATTACTTCGTCATCACGGCATTCCATACGGCCTTGCGGAGGGTGCCATTGGCATCGTCCTGGTCGTATTCCCAGTACATGAGGCCCCGCATTCCCTGTTTGCGGGTCCATTCCCCTTTGAGGGCGATGCTGCGGGGGTTGTCATAGCCGCAGAAGAAAGTCCCGTCCATGGTTTCCACATAGGGGCAACTTGCGACCGCATCCCATTTGTTGCGGCGGTATTGCCGAGGGTCCAGTTCGAGAATGGACTTATAAGTGAGGGCGCCGGGAGACTTGCTCCAGGAATGGCGGCCGTAAAAGGGAATGCCCAGCACCAATTTATAGGGCGAAACCCCGGCATCCAAGTACGCCTGGACCGCCCTTTTGCAGTCTTTGTAAGCACGGGAGTCACTAAGTGCGGAATGGTGATGAGGCGCTTCATCCAAGTCGTACGTCATGATGTTCACATAATCCACATACGGGTCCATGGCTTTTATGTCAATGTAACGATAGCCATCGGTAACGGCCGCCTTGTCGGTACAATAACCTGCGTAAGAGATCTCGTACCCGCTACCCAGTGTCTCGCGGAGCTGTTTGACCAGCAGCACATAGTTGTCGGTATCAAGGGCAGGATTGCAAGCGGCACCGCTCCAGCTGAGACCCGGATACTCCCAGTCCAGGTCAATCCCGTCCAGGTTGTATTTCCTCAAAAAGGCCAGGCAGTCCTCTGCAAAGGCTCTTCGACCGACCTCACTGGCCGCCAGGGCCGAGAAACCTCCACCCTGCTTGTTATCATTATTGGCCACGCCATTGGTGAAGCTCAGGGAGATCTTTAATTCCGGGTGATCCTTCTTGAGACTGGCTATGGACTCGAACCGTTCCACTTTTCCCTGCACCTTGAAGCCCTGGTAGATGCCATCTACCATATAAAGCTCCGCAAATGCGTAGTTGATGTGGGTGAGAACGGAACAGTCCGGCGTCAGGGATCCGTAATAGGTAACGTATGCCGTAACATGGCGACCATCGGCAATACGATTGTTAGGAACTACAGAAGGCTCGATGATGGGATCGTCAACTACAGTTTCTATTGGCGGCATCGAAACATCCAAAGACTCGGGAGTACAGGCCGCAACCACCAATAGGGAAGCCAAGAGGGAAGGAAAAAACCTGGTTTTCATTTCAAGCGGGATTGCCTTGTCATATCGGGAACCAAATTTACAATAATAAATGGTTTTTTCCGCCGGAAAGTTTATCTTTGTGAAGACACACAACTGATAACCATGGGAAGAATCAACATCTATCAAGAGGCGGAAAGGTGCCTGCTTTGCCAGGACGCGCCGTGCGGCAGGAAGGTGGCCGATGCTACATCTCCTGCCGCGACGGCGGTCACCAGGCCATTGCGTTTGAAGACCGCAAACCTCGCATACTGGGCGACAAGTGCGTAGGCTGTCACCTGTGCACACTCGTCTGCCCCACGGGAGCCATGGGGATTTCCAAACGGGTACCTAAAAAGAATTAGTTTTCCTTGAAAGCCAACTTGAGGGCCAGGACGCGACGGACGCTTTCGTCAATTCTGGCCTCGGGCAGCGTACCATCTTCCACGGCAGCCACCACGGCGTCAAAGGCCTCGGGCAGATCCACAGGCATGAGGACGATATCGGCCCCGGCCTGGAGGGTCATGATGGCCGATTCCCCGCTGGTGTAACGGTCGCTGATGGCCTTCATGCCCATGGCATCCGTAATGATGACACCCTGGAAGCCCAGTTCTCCGCGGAGTTTATCCTTAAGAATGTAGGAGGAAAGCGTAGCGGGAAGGTCGTCGCCCGTCACGTTGGGAAGGGACACATGGGCCGACATGATCATGGGTGCGCCGGCCTTGATGGCAGCCTTGAAGGTAACCATTTCGCAGTCCAGCAGTTCCTCCCAAGTCTTGTCCGTCTGGACATATTCTTTGTGGGAGTCCCCTACGGTGTCACCGTGACCGGGGAAATGCTTGATGCATGCGGTAACGCCCACCTTGTGAAGACCATCCATGAAATTCACCACCATGGGAGCCGCCGCCTTGGGATTGTTGGAGAAGGCACGGTCTCCGATAACGATGTTCTGGGGGTTGGTGTTGACATCGGCCACAGGGGCAAAATCAATGTCGAAGCCGTATTCCTTAAGATAAGTGCCGATGGCAACGCCTGCCTCGAGGGCCTTGGAGGGATCTCCCGTAGCACCCACGGCAGCCATGGAAGCATAAGTGGGTACATTGAAATGCTCATTGCTGCCGATGCGGGCCACGCGGCCGCCTTCTTCATCGACGCTCAGCAGCGGTGCTCCGGCCAGGGCGTGCAGATCCCGGGTGAAAGCCTTGAGCTGCTCGGGATTGTCGATGTTGTGGGAAAAGAGCGTTACGCCGCCCACGGGATATTTCTCACAGAAAGCCTTGGTCTCTTCGTTCACGGCCTGCATGTGATAGGCCATCATACCCATGCCCGATGCCTGGAAAACCGGATCCAGCGATTCAGGACGGACGCAGAATAACTGCCCCACCTTTTCCCGGATGCTCATCTGGGATAACTGTGCCTCTATGGCATTTTCCTGCTCAGTGGTAAGAGCGTTTTTCTTGGGAGCATTCTTGCACCCGGGGACTGCCAGAAAGGCCAGGCAGGCGGCCAGAAGGACGAAGGTCTTTTTCATGGTAAAACAGGTCGTTTTTTCGGAGAGCGAAGATAGTATATTTTTGCTACATTTGTATAGGGTGAACCAATAAAAAACGGAAATTGGAAAATAATCCGTAACTTTGTGAGACACTAAAACTGCCCTAAAGGGCCATATCATCTTAACCAAACACCATGTCAGAACAAAAATTCAGGGTCGAGAGCGACCTTATTGGAGAACTTCAGGTTCCCATTGATGCCTACTACGGAGTCCAAACCCAGCGGGCCATCAACAATTACAAGATTTCCAACACCCGGATGTGCGACTATCCGGAGTATATCATTGCCATGTCCTATGTGAAAATGGCCGCCGCTGCCGCCAACACCGAACTCGGTGTGCTGGACAAGAAGATAGGCGATGCCATCGTAGAGGCCTGCAAGGAAATCGTGGCCGGGAAGCTTTGGGACCAGTTCCCCGTAGATATGATGCAGGGGGGCGCCGGAACTTCCGTAAACATGAACGCCAACGAGGTCATTGCCAACCGCGCCCTGGAAATCATGGGACACAAGAAGGGCGAGTATCAGTTCTGCTCCCCCAACGACCATGTCAACTGCGCCCAGAGTACCAACGACGCCTATCCCTCGGCCTTCCGCTACACCTTCGTGCGCATGAACAAGCACGTGGAGAAAGCCCTGAGTGACCTTATCGCCGCCTTCCGCGCCAAGGGAGAGGAGTTCAAGGACATCATCAAGATGGGCCGTACCCAGCTGCAGGATGCCGTCCCCATGACTTCCGGCCAGGAATTCAACGCCTTTGCCAACAACCTGGAAGAAGAGCTGGCCAATCTGAACCGTAACGCCGTTCTCCTGAAGGAGATCAACATGGGCGGTACCGCCATCGGCACCGGCCTCAACGCCGTTCCCGGTTTTGCCGAACTCTGCACCAAGAAGATGAGCGAATTCACCGGAGACACCTTTGAAAAGGCCCCCGACCTGGTGGAAGCCACGCCCGATACCGGCGCTTATGTAAGCTACTCCGCCGCCCTCAAGCGCCTGGCCGTCAAGCTTTCCAAGACCTGTAACGACCTCCGCCTCATGGCCTCCGGTCCCCGCTGCGGCCTGCATGAGATCAATCTCCCGGCCATGGCCCCCGGTTCCTCCATCATGCCCGGCAAGGTGAATCCCGTCATTCCCGAGGTCACCAACCAGGTCTGCTTCAAGGTCATAGGTAATGACACCGCCGTGTGCTTCGCCGCCGAAGCCGGCCAGCTGCAGCTGAACGTCATGGAACCCGTGATCGTGGAGTGCATCCTGGAGAGCCAGACCTGGCTCATCAACGTGATGAACACCCTCCGTACCCTCTGCGTAGACGGCATCACCGTCAATGCAGAGCACTGCCAGAAGATGGTGAAGAATTCCATCGGCATCGTTACCGCCCTCAACCCTTACATTGGCTACAAGGCCTCCACCAAGGTGGCCAAGGAAGCCCTGGAGACCGGCGGCAGCGTATATGACCTGGTGCTTGAGCACGGCCTCATGACCAAGGAGAAGTTGGACGAGGCCCTGGATCCCAAGGCTATGACCGCCTCACACGATTTCATTAAATAATGATTAGAAAACTTTTATCCTGCCTTCTGCTTGGCACAGTGCTGCTGTGTCAGGCAGAGGCTAAAGATCCTCCGCTCAAGCACCACCAGTGGCGCCTGGGCTGGGGGGATCCGCTCTTCGAGACCCTGGCCTTTCACGAAGGCGCCGCCACCCAGGCGGGCGTGCACCGGCAGGACTTCCGCTACACCGGCCACTTCTTCGTGGAATACCAGTACCGGTTCAATCCGGTGGTCAGTCTGGGCATCCAGACCGATATCGAAGGCATTTTCTGGAAAGAGACCAGCTCTTCCCGCAACTACGACCTTAGCATCCTCCCCACGCTCAGGCTTACCTGCCTCAACACCCGTTACGTCCAGCTCTACGGCGGTTTCGCCGCCGGTCTCATGCTGGCATTCGACAATGCCCATAACAAGGAACTGGCCCCGGTGGTGAATTTCACCCTGCTGGGGGTCCAGGTGGGCAAGGGCCCCTGGAGCGGCAGCCTGGAACTGGGCGGCATGACCGCCCTGCGCAATGCCAGCAATGTCTACATGCTGGGCTCCCGCCTGGTATCTGTAAGCGTCAATTACTCCTGGTAGCCTATGAAAAGACTCAAATACTGCCTTCTGCTGTGCCTGGGGCTGGCCGCCTGCCATCACCCCGAGGTAGAGTATGTGGATTTCGATACCTTCCAGGTTCTGTCCGTCAAGTCTTCCGACTTTTTTATGGAAGACGGAAGCCTGAACCCGGAAGTGGCCCTGATGGGAGACACGGAATACGAACCCGGGACCAAAGTAGCCAGCACCCAGGCCGCTACGCTGGTGCGCGACATGCTGGGCGTAGTCAACAGCAACAAGCTCATCCACATGGCCGGCACTTACAACGGCCATGACACCGACGGTTCCCCCCTCAAACTGTCCGGCAAACTGGTGGTTCCGGCCAAGGGTCCCGTGAAAAACCTCATCCTGGTGAGCCACTACACCATCGGCGCCAATTACGAATGCCCTTCGGAAACCTTCCCGCTGGAGGCCATGCTGGCCGCCAAGGGATATGCGGTGGCCATTGCCGACTACATCGGCTTCGGCTTCACGGCCGGCCGCATCCATCCCTACATGCATACGGAGAGCACCGCCCGTGCCGTGGTGGATTTCGGCCTGGCCGTGAAGCCGTACCTGAAGCACATCGGCCGGGAACCCGAAAGCAACGAAGTCATCCTCTTCGGCTACTCACAGGGCGGCTCCACCACCCTGGCCGTGATGGATATGATCCAGGACGAATACGGCCAGGAACTTCCTATCAAGATGACCTACTGCGGAGGAGGCCCCTACGACCTGGCCGCCACCTTCGACGTCTCCATGGAACAGGGCCTCACAGGCATCCCCTGCGCCATCCCCATGATTGTGCAGGGCGTGAACGAAGGCGAGAAGCTGGGCCTTAACATGGCCGATTTCTTCAAGCCCTACCTGCTGGAGAACTACAATGAATGGATCAACTCCAAGCAGTACACGGTCTCGCAAATCAACCAGAACATCGGCACCAAAGACCTCCACGACATCATGACCGACGAAGGCCGGAACAAATACAGCCGCACCACGGCCAAACTCTACTCCGCGCTGCTGCAGAACTCCACGCTGAACTTTATCCCGTTCAGTCCCATCTATATGTTCCACAGCCGCCAGGACCAGACCGTGCCCTTCATCAACGCCCTCAAGGCCGAACAGTATTTCAAGGGCTTCAACGTTTTCTATGACTTTGGAGACTATGGCGCCCACGCTATGGGCTGCATCCGCTTTGTCCTCACCGTTTACAAGGATCTGCCATGAGAAAGTTTATCATCTTCAGCGCCTGCACGCTGCTGCTGGCAGGCTGCACCGCACGGGAAGTGATGGTTACCGACATCGTTCCCCTGAACATGGAGATTCAGGAAGTGAAAGGAAGCAAGGTTATCTTCACTATGGATCCCGCCAACCCGGATGCCTGGTATACGTACGGGCTCTTTCATGAAAGCACGGAAGCGTACCGGATGAACGACGCAGAACTGGCCCGGCTTGACCTGAAACTGGCCCTGCAGTCCTACGAAATCAAAAAGGAGGTCGAAGAAGGGTTTATGACCTCCTTCCTGGATATGTACTGCATGCGGGGCTCCCGCACCCTCCGCGCCACCAATCTGGCGCCGGACACGGATTACCGGATGCTGGTCTACCAGGTCAATCCCAAAACCCAGGAACCCATGGTGGACAACATTATTTCTACCACCGTCCACACCCGTCCCGTTGAAGAGAAGGATATGGATTTTACCATTGGGTTTGACGGATTCCTGCTCAGCATTGTCCCTTCCGACCCGGAACGCATCTACTACTGGGACTTCGACCTGTCCGAAAGAATCTATGACAACTATCTCCGTCCCCGCTACTACTTCTATTCCCTGCTGGACATGTTTGATGAGTACAACTTCATGGATGAGGTGTATTCCAAGGGTTCAGAGGTTTACGACCTGAAGAAAGACAACCTGATAGAAGGCGCTGCCTACACCCTGGTGACCGGCGCCACCGTGGACGAAGAGATTACCTCCCCCCTCACGCTGGTGACCTTCACATATTCTGCCAGCGGCATACAGAACATTCGGCAGTACAAAGACGACGGTAAAGAATTATAAGCCTATGGCCATCCAGATTCATTTACAGGAAAGCGAGGCCGAACTTTTCTGCTCTTCCAAGTGGTGGGGAGACCCGGATTTACCGGCCGATATGGAGTATCCCACGGTAGAAGTGACGGATGAAGACGGCACCTACGATTATCCCCTCACCTTCGTTTGCCAGATAGACTGCGAAGACCTGGCCCCGCTGGACCCGGAGGGCCGCCTCCCCCACCAGGGCATGTTCTACCTGTTCGCCGGCCTGGACGAGTATCTGGACCAGTTCGAGAGCCCCTTCCACAACGGCCCCGGTCCCTGGCCCCGCAAGATGGTGGCCGTCAAATACACCAAAGCCATCAACTTCGAGACCTTCCGCAGCGCTATCCTGGTGGACGACGAGGACCAGTCGCTCACCCAGCCGGCCCTCAAGATGACCTTCAGTCCCTGTGAAGACGACGCCCCCGTCACCCGCCTATTGGGCAATTCCCCGGAAGAGGGGCTGGAGACCTTCCTCCAACTGGCCTCCGGCACCGCCGGCCTGAAATTCCCGGACGGCCTTTCCCTGCAATTCTGCTACGCCCCGGCCGACTGGACCGCCGGCAAGTGGAAACTGATCAAGGGACTCCTCCAATAAACGAAAAACCCGGTCGCAGTGACCGGGTTTTATCGTAAGACGGGCCGATTCTTAGTCCATCGGGGAGAAATCGTCCTTGCCTACGCCGCAGACGGGGCATACCCAGTCGGCGGGGATGGCTTCGAAGGCAGTTCCGGGAGCGATACCGCTGTCGGGGTCTCCCACGGCGGGGTCATAAATGTACCCGCAAATGTTGCATACGTATTTTTTCATATCAATCAGTGATTAGTGTGTCTTTGGGTCTATAATCCAATGGATTTAAAGAAGTCATTACCCTTGTCATCCACGAGGATGAAGGCCGGGAAGTCTTCCACCGTAATCTTCCAGATGGCTTCCATTCCCAGTTCGGGATACTCTACGCACTCGATGCTGCGGATGCTGCTCTGGGAAAGCACGGCAGCCACACCGCCGATGGTACCCAGATAGAAACCTCCATGCTTCTGGCAAGCGTCGGTAACCACCTTGGAACGGTTGCCCTTGGCAATCATGACCAGGGAAGCGCCGTGATCCTGGAACTCATCTACATACGGGTCCATACGGTTGGCCGTGGTGGGGCCCATGGAACCGCAGGGATAGCCTTCCGGAGTCTTGGCCGGACCGGCGTACAGGATGGGATGGTCCTTGAAATAGGCAGGCATACCTTCTCCGGCGTCCAGACGGGCCTTGAGCTTGGCATGGGCGATGTCACGGGCCACGATGATGGTTCCCTTCAAGTTCACACGGGTACCTACTTCGTATTTGGTAAGTTCGGCGCGAACGGCATCAATACCCTTGTCCAGGTCTATCTCTATACCCTTAGGGCCCTCGCCGGGACGGCGGAGTTCTTCAGGAATAAGTTCGGAAGGATTGGTGTCCATCTTCTCGATCCAGACGCCGTCGGCGTTGATCTTGGACTTGATATTGCGGTCTGCGCTGCAGCTCACGCCCATACCGATGGGGCAGCTGGCACCGTGGCGGGGAAGGCGTACGACGCGGATGTCGTGGGCCAGGTATTTGCCGCCGAACTGGGCGCCCAGGCCAATCTTCTGAGCCTCAACCAGGAGTTTCTGCTCCAGGTCAATATCGCGGAAGGCACGGCCGGTCTCATCACCGGTGATGGGCAGGTTGTCATAGAACTTGATGCTGGCCAGCTTCACGGTGAGGAGGTTCTTTTCGGCCGATGTGCCGCCAATCACGAAGGCGATGTGGTAGGGAGGGCAGGCTGCCGTACCCAGAGAACGCATCTTCTCCACCAGGAAAGGAATGAGGGTTCCTTCGTTCTGGATGGTGGCCTTGGTCATAGGATAGAAGTACGTCTTGTTGGCGCTGCCGCCACCCTTTGCCACCATAATGAAATGGTATTCGTCGCCGCCGATGGCCTCGATGTCAATCTGGGCGGGGAGGTTGCACTTGGTGTTAACCTCGTTGTACATATCCAGAGGGGCGTTCTGGCTGTAGCGAAGGTTCTCCTTGGTATAGGTGTTGAAAACACCCAGGCTCAGGGCTTCCTCGTCTTCGAAACCCGTCCAGACCTGCTGGCCCTTTTCGCCGTGGATAATGGCGGTACCGGTGTCCTGGCAGAAAGGGAGAACACCCTTGACGGAAGTCTCTGCATTGCGCAGGAACTGCAGGGCCACATACTTATCGTTGTCGGAGGCTTCGGGGTCGCTGAGGATCTTGGCTACCTGCTCATTGTGGGCGCGGCGCAGCATGAACTGGCAGTCGTGGAAGGACTGCTGGGCCACCAGCGTAAGGGCCTCGGGGCTCACTTTAAGCATCTTGTGGCCTTCGAACTCTCCGGTAGAAACCAGTTTCTCGGAGCCGGGAATCTTGTAGTATTCAGTGGTATCCTTACCCAACTGAAACATAGGTGCATATTTGAATTCTGCCATAAGGGTTACATGTTTGTCCTACAAAAATAGCCAAACAATCCGACCTCTGCAAATTTTGCAGGGTTTATGATACCTGAGCCTCTAGTCCTGCTTGCCGTAGTATTCGATATAGGGCTGGACGTCGGGGGAAGTGACGTTGGAGGCAGTGATGTAGAAGGTGGGCACCAGCTTCCCTTCCGTGGCCTTGTCCAGCACGGCATCTACGGCCCTGCGGGCCATGGCGAAGGTGTTCTGCGCCATGATGCCCTGGAGGCAGGAGCCTCCGGCAATCAGTTCATCCAGGAAATCTCCGTAGATATCGAAGGTATAGACACGCTTGCCGGCCGCCTTGAGCGTGGGCAGCACCTCTGCCAGGTGGCTGCCGTTGAAGAACACGAAGTCGTCGTAGCTGTCCAGGGCCTCCGCCACTTCACTGGCGACCGATTCGGACGCTTTGAAAACCTGGGTAGCAGGCTTCACCGTCAGGAAGGCCTCGGCGCGCTCGATGCCCGGGGTGTTCACCTTGGCGAAGGCGGCCACCTTCTCGGCCGTCACCTTCTGGGCCAACTCCTTGCCGGCGGCGGTGTTGTCCGTGCCGATGTAGGGGCAACCGGCCAGCGGGCCCGTGGCCGTGGCGGGAGAATCCAGGATGATGACGGGGATGCCGCGCTCCTTGGCCAGGGCGGCCACCTCGGCCTCAGCGCTCTCGCCGTCCGGTCCGTAGCAGGGTGCGAAGATGATGCCCTTCAGCGTACCCGGGTCAACCTCCGACAGTACCTCCACAGCCTTAACCTGCTCGGAATAAGCGCTATCGGCCGATGTGCTGCAGTAGTACGCACTGATTCCCTTGTCCTGGCAGATGCTGCGGAACGCCGTCTCTATCTGGCGCCAGTAATCGATCTGGCCACCCTTCGCAATCATGGCGATGCCCGGGACCTTGGTCATTTCGAAGGTGGCGGTGAAGGTGGTGCCGTCCTCTTTCTGGCGAAGGGCGGTCCAGTTCATCTTGTCACCGGCGATGGAGATTTCCCACCATTCGCGGTTCTCCACGCCATTGTCCACCCAGCGGGTGCAGAGGAGGTTGCCGTCCACGAAGTACTCGTTCAGCGTATTCTGGCTGGGCACCCATTTGCCCTCGCTGTTCTGGACATAGTAAACGAAGTTACCGTCTTCCGTATACGACCAGCGGTGCACCTGTCCGTCGTCGAACTCGGAGCCTTCGCTGGTGCAGCGGCCCTCCCAGGTGCCAAGGATGGCGGCGATGTAGTCGGAAGTGACTCTGGTGAAACGCTGGTTTTGCATATTACTCATCCTTTCTTCTTCATTTCCTTCTTCTTCGGAAGGCGAAGGCATACCACCAGGAGCATCACGGAAGATTTCACATTCAAACTCAGACTCCGAAATGGCTATGATTTGTAATTTGAGGGAATGAATGGCGCCGTCGGGGCCGCCAGACATAAGTGTCACCAAGCTTCCTTCAATCTTCACATCACACTCCTCATAAGGATCCCACCCAGGAGCACCTGGCATATCACCTGGGATGGCTTCTGGCGAGTCATGTTGTTCAGGAGCCTGAGGTCCACCATCCCTTTGCCCACGAGACCGGCTTACACGAGCCTTAGTGGGCGACATAAAGGTTATAACCTCCTTATCATTTGTCAGCGCAGGCTGACCATCCATATCGGTTAACGTCATCCATTTGCCGATCAGGTTCTCATCGAGATTGAGGTCAATCTTCTCCCAAACCATATTCTGCTGGAAGGTGGTGCCGTCCTCTTTCTGGCGCAGGGCCGTCCATACCATCCAGCCCTCGCCCAGGGTGTAGATTTCCCACCACTCGCGGAGCTCGTCCTCGCCTTCGTTTTTCCAGCGGGTGGCGAGCAGGCTGCCATCCACGAAGTAATCCTGGAACTCGCGGTTGGTGACGAGTTTCCACTGTCCGTTGTCATTCATGCGGTAGTACCGGTACGTTCCGTCGGAGAGGAACTCCAGCCGACCATTGGCGTCGTTGTACGTCTCGTCTCCCGTCAATTCCTTGCATTCCCACAGGCCGAGGATAGCCTCGCTGTAGTCGGCGGTGACTCTGGTGTAACGGACACCATCTTCAATAGAGAACACTACATCGCTCCCAGCGGTCACGGTTATCTTATGGTTGGCCGTGAACTCGCTACCATTGATGGCGGTAACGACATAATCTTCCACCATTGTTTCGCCCTCTTTGGGATGCATGGTGAGGGTCACCTTGTTACCGTCGATGGCGACATCGGCTTCCATCTGCTTGTCCCACCTAACGTCTTGTTGAGCAGAATTAAGCGATGCACTGATATATGCCTTCGTGTAAGAGTCGAAGGTGTACACTTTCTTGTCGTTGGTCGGCGAGGCCTTCCCTCTGCTTTCAGCGGTAATCCACTTCCCGATAATCTTCTCGGCCACGTTTAGGTCAGGGATCGCCTTGTTATAGAATTCAAGGAAGGGCTGCACCTCGTCTGCATCCAGGGTGAAACCGTTGATGTAGAACGTAGGAATCATCTCGCCCTGCTGATCCTTGGCCAGCACGGCTTGCACGGCCTTGCGGGCCATGGCAAAGGTGTTCTGGGCCATTACGCCCTTCAGGCAGGGACTGCCCTTCATGAGCAAATCCAGGAACTCGCCGTACACATCGAAGGTGTAAACGCGCTTGCCGGCTGCCTGGAGCGTGGAGAGGGCGCTAACCAGATCGTTGCCGTTGAAGAACACAAAGTCGTCATAGTCATTGAGCACAGCCTTCACCTCGTCGTTGCAAGTGTCTCCCACGCGATAGATGACGGCACCCGGCTTAACGACCTTGAAGGCCTCGGCACGCTCGATGCCCGGACTGCCCACCATAGCAAAGACGGCCACCTTGTCGGCCGATACATATTCGGCCATAGCCTTGCCGGCAGCCGTGTTGTCCGTGCCGATGTAGGGGCTGGACGCCAGAGGCCCGCTGGCACTGACGTGGGAATCCAGGATGATGACGGGGATGCCACGCTCCTTGGCCAGGGCGGCCACCTCGGCCTCGGCATTCTCGCCGTTCGGCCCGTAGCCGGGAGAGAAGATGATGCCCTTCAGGGCACTCTTCCCCAGTTTGCCGAGTTCGGCCACGGCGGCAATCTGCCCCTTGTAGTCCGTTTCGGAGGATGTGGAATAATAGTACGCCTCAAGACCCTGCTGCTGGCAGATGTCGCGGAAGGAAGTCTCTATCTGGCGGAAATAGTCAATCTGCCCGTTCTTTACAATCATGGCAATGCCCGCAGGGTCATTGTCCGGGGCTTCTGTGTGGCACGCGGTGACAGCGAGCAATGCAGCAGAAATGATCCAGAATAGCTTTTTCATATTTCTTTTACTTTGATATTAAATAATTTAAAAATCCTAATTTATATATTTTTCAAATATAAGAATAAACTTCCAAAAACCAAATTAACGGCCTTCTACTAAAATTTTTGAATTTTTTAGTACCTTGTGTTGCAAAGTACCAAAAAATATTTATATCTTTGCATCGGAAAATATTTTTAACGCACGATAACCTATGAAAAAAGTAGTCAACGTATCCCTCGGAGGGCGTAACTTCACCCTCGAAGAAGAAGCTTATGCACGCTTGGGACGCTTCCTGGACCACTACAAGGCCCGCCTCACCGTCCCTGAAAGCCAAAAGGCAGAGGTAATGGACGAGATGGAGGGCCGCCTGGCCGAACTCTTCCTCCAGGAAGTGGGAGAAGGCGGCCGAGTGGTTTCCCTGGAACTGGTGAACCGGGTAGCCTCTACCCTGGGCATGCCCGACGGTTCCGAAGAGGGCAACTTCGGCAGTTATACTTCCGGCGGTGCCGCATCGGCCCCCCGCAGACTCTATCGCGAGATGGACGAGAAGAAAGTTGCCGGTGTCTGCTCCGGCCTGTCCTACTATTTTGACGTAGACGTGACCCTGGTCCGCATCGTCATGCTCATCGCCCTCATCTTCGGCACCGCCGGATTCTGGGTGTATGTCATTCTCTGGATTGCCATCCCCGCGGCCGACACCGCCGCCAAGAAGTGCGAACTCCGCGGCCTGGCCCCCACACCGGAGAATATGTCCCGTTTCAGCACCTATAGAAGATAGATTATGGAAAGCAGCAATGACAACGTTCGCGCTCAAATGCGCAAAGGCGTGCTCGAATACTGCATCCTGTGTATTCTGAGCCATAAGGAGGCCTATGCCTCCAGTATACTGGAAGAACTGAAGGCCGTGGGTATGCTGGTAGTGGAAGGGACCCTCTATCCCCTTCTGATCCGCCAGAAAAACCAGGGACTTCTGAGCTACCGCTGGGAAGAATCCCCCCAGGGCCCGCCCCGCAAGTATTATGTGATTACGGACAAAGGCCGCGCCCAGTTGGAAGACATGGATTCCGCCTGGCAGGAAATGGTCCAGAGCATAGCTACGCTCAAAGGCAATCATGAGAACTGTTAAGAATTACAAGAAATGAAAGAGACAGAACAAGTAGGTATCGGCGGTTACGCCTTTATCCTGGAAAAAGACGCCTCGGAGTCTATGAGGCAATATATTTCCCAGCTGGAAGCCCACTATTTGAGCCAGGAAGGCGGGAAGGAAATCATGGAAGGAATCGAAGAGCGCGCGGCCGAACTTCTCCTGGAGAAGGCCAAAGGCGGCGTAGTCACCCTGGATCACGTGCAGGCGGTCATCGACGTAATAGGACGTCCGGAGCGCATTGAGGCCGATGATCCCGGTCCCTCCGCATCGGCCGGCGAGAAAAAGCAGAAAAAGCTGTTCCGCGACATGGAGAACAAGAGGCTGGGCGGTGTTTGCAGCGGCCTGGCTACGTACCTGAACATTGAGGTACAGTGGCTCCGCCTGGGTTTCATCATCCTTACTCTCGTAGGCTTCTTCGGTGGATTCCATTCCGGCGCCTGGAGCCTTACCGTTCCCGTCATTTACTGCGCCCTGTGGCTGGCTATGCCGGCCGCCCGAACCGCGCAGGACCGCTGGGCCATGAGCGGAGAAGGCACAACGGCCGATGACATCCGCCGCAACGTGCAGGCGGGCATCCACGAAATGGGAGATGCCGCCCGTGAAGTGACCAGGTCGGATTTCTTCCAGAAGTTCGGACGCATCTTCATAGTCATCATCGGCATCATCTTCCTCATTACCGGTACGTCGGGACTGGCCTCCATTTCCGTGCTCAGTCTCAAGGGAACACAGCTCTTCGGCATCCCCTACGCCCAGTTCATGGACGAATTGACCGAGCACGCCCCCGTGTTCCTGGATCTGCTGGACACCACCTGGGTGGTCGTTCTGCTGGCCCTGGCCGTCATCCTGCCCTTCGTGGGCATCCTCTATGGAGGCATCCAGATGCTCTTCGGCTTCAAGTCCCCCTCCTGGAAACCCGGCCTGGTCATCTTCGTGCTGTGGCTCATCATCCTGGTGGTCCTGTTTGTCCTGGGCTTTGCCGGAACGGTTTCCTCCCAAGCCATTTGGACTTAAGTGTTGTTAGTTAAATATCTTTCTTTTCACCCCCGGGCCACATGGCTTGGGGGTGTTTGATCTTAGGATATGGCCCGTGATTTGCCTAGTTTCGGCTTAATTTGTATATTTGCAAGCTATGGCAAAGATTTGGAGCGACATATTGGTTCCGCTGGCCATTGCGGGATGCATCGCGGCCCAGACCATGGGGGTGGAAGCCTCCAGGGCCTCGCGCGTAGCCGCCTTCTTCCCCAAGCATCCCCAGGACACCCATAAAGTGGCGCTTCCGGACTCCGTCAAGCCCATTCTGCAGGACACCACCAAGAAGAAGCTTCCGGATACCACCAAGGTAGCTATTCCCGACACCGTCAAGGTGACTCTGCCGGATACCACCAAGGTAGCTTTGCGGGATTCTCTGGCCGAAGAAGACGAGGAATTCGACCTCTTCGGCCCGCTGGAGGATACCGTTCCCCAGATCTTCGCCCGGGATACCATGCGCGTTCCCGACAGTCTCCGCCTGACCGATCCCTTCCTGTACCAGTGGTACGTGGCCACCCGGGACAGTTACACCCACAAAGTGGTGGTGGACTCCCTCAAGGCCGAAGGCGACTCCCTCATCTGGCCCCGCATCGATTCCCTGTTCCGGCTGGATTCCGTTGCCGTGGCCAAGGCCGCATGGGAAAAGAAGTGGGCCTCCATGAGCAAGGCGGACCGCAAACGCTGGACCTATGAGAACGTGAAGCTCCCGGCCATCCGCCGCAAGCAGGATTCCATCCTCCGCCGCAAAGACAGCATCCAACACATCAAGGACAGTATTACCCAGAACACGCCCCGCATTCTGGAAACCTCCTACCTTCCTGATTCCCTGCAGTACAAGCGACTGGTCACCTGGAAACACGACCGCCTGTACAACAGCATGGAAGTGTTCCATTGGGATACCACGGCCAATTACCACTTCTACGACTATCCCTTCATGCGCAATGACGTGGGAGCCAGCTGGCTGGGCATGCCGGGCTCGGCCGTCCAGCAGTACAACTGGTTCGAAAGGGACAAAGAGACCTCCACCTCCTTCTACAAGGCCCTGGAAAGCTGGTCCTTCACGGCCGACAACCTCCCCCAGTTCAACACCAAGACGCCTTACACCGAACTGGAGTATTCCGGAAACATCCTATCCAACACTACGCTGGCCTCCGACAACTTCCGCGTAACCACCACCCAGAACATCCTGCCGTCCCTGAACGTAGCAGCCGAGATGAAGCGTTACGGCGGTGCCGGTATCCTCAAGAACGAGAAAACCACCAACAGCAATTACTTCGTCTCCGGCAATTTCCTGGGCAAGCGGTATCTGGCCCACGCAGGCTTCATCTATAACAAGAGCACCCGTCAGGAAAGCGGCGGCGTCCGGGACAGTTACTGGATCCGCGATACCCTGGTGGATGTGAGGGAAATTGACGTGAACCTGGCCGCCGCCAGCAACCGGTACAAGAAGATGACCGTCTTCTATGACCAGAGCTACCGCATCCCCTTCGACTTCATCGAAACCCTGCGCCACCGCGGAGACACCAACTGGGTAAAGCCCGATACGGTGAACACCAACATCATGACGGGCTTCATCGGCACTTCCACGGAGTACACCACCTACTCCAAAAAGTACGTAGACAACACGGACGCCCAGTTGAGTCAGTTCTACAACGGGCAGTTCTTCATCAATCCCAACAAGAGTGCGGACTCCCTGCGCACCATGCGGCTGGAGAACCGCATCTTCGTCCGCTTCCAGCCCTGGAAAGAGCAGGCGCTGGTGTCCAAGATCGAAGGCGGCGTGGGCAACCGGCTCCAGACTTTCTACCTTCAGGAACCCAATGAGGTCCTTTACAAGAGTTCCACCCACCGTTGGAACAGTTTCTATGCCTACGCAGGAGCAGAAGGCATGCTGGGCCGATACTTGAACTGGGACGCCACGGGCCTGGTGAACTTCGCCGGGGCCGAGGCCGGTGACTTCTACGTAAAGGCCAACGCCAAGGTCAGCATCTATCCCTTCCGCCGCGCTCCCCAGAGCCCCATCTCCCTGAGCGCCCGCTTCGAAACCCGCCTCCAGGAGCCGGACTTCTACGAGCAGCACTTCTATTCGAACCACTTCAAGTGGGAGAATGATTTCTCCAAGATATCCACCACCCGCATCCAGGCCCAGCTGGACATTCCCCGCTGGAAGCTGAAGGCGCAGGTGGGCTATGCCCTGCTGGCCAACAACATCTATTACGACACCCTGGGAGTCGTCCGCCAGAACACTACGCCCATGAGCGTGCTGTCGGCCGCCCTCACCAAGGACTTCGCCTTCGGCCCGGTACACCTTGACAACTCGGCCCTGCTGCAGTTCTCTTCCAATCAGGAGGTTCTTCCGCTCCCGCTGCTGGCCCTCAACCTTCGCTGGTATCTGCAGTTCAACATAGTGGATCCCAAGGTCTTGCAGTTGCAGGCCGGTGTCAATGTGCGCTTCAATACCCTTTGGTATGCCCCGGCCTATAACCCGGTGGCCGGCGTCTTCCACCACCAGAAGGAAGAGCAATACGGCAATACACCCGTCTTTGACGTGTTCGTAAACATGCAGTGGAAGAAATGCTGCATCTTCCTCAAGATGGAAAACCTGGGTAAGGGCTGGCCCATGTCATCCCGCGACTACTTTACTTCCCATCATTATATCCAGGCCCCGGCCATGTTCAAATTGGGCATCAGCTGGCCGTTCTATCCCCATCTGGGCACCCAGAAAACCATGTCTGCCCGCGCCAGTTCCTCCTTCAGCGGTGGCGGCGACAGTGGCGGCGGAGGCGGCAGCGGCTTCAGTGGCGGTCTGGGCGGCATGCTGGGTGGAGGAAACCGATAAGGCCATGAACTGGAGAGCCTTTGCATACGGAGCCGGACTTACCGTGGTTCTTCTTCTTATTCCTGTAAGAAGAATCAACACTGTAGACGGTCCCCTCCCCGAAGGCACCCTCCACTGCGCCATTCCCACCCAGGACGCGGAATTCCACCGCTCGCTGGTGAAGAAATATGCCGATGACAAAGGCCTGGAATTCAACATTGTCCTTTGCCGGGACCTCAGCGTCCTGGATTCCCTCCGCTCCGGAAATCTGGATCTGGTGGTAGCCAACGACCCTCCGGACTCGCTGCTGGATGGTCTGGCTACGTCCCGCGCCTTTGCCGACGGCAGCGTATGGGCCGTGCGGGAAGACGAGGTGGAAGCCTTGCGCCATATCAACCAATGGATTACGGAACTTACGGCATCGGCCCGCTTCAACCGCATGCAGAAGCGGTATTTCTCCGGGAAAACCGTGAGTCTTACCTCCATCAGCCAGTATGACAACATCCTCCGCCAATGCGCGGACAGCATAGGCTGGGACTGGCGCCTGCTGGCTGCCGTGGTATATCATGAATCCCGTTTCCACAACGACGCCAACTCGTCCAAGGGGGCCCTGGGCCTCATGCAGATCCGCAGCAAACGCTATCCCGAGGAGGTGCTTCTGAACCCCGCCGCCAACATTGCGGTGGGTTCCCGCTACCTGAGCAAGCTTCAGGATATGTTCACAGAAAACGCAGCCGGACCCACCGAGGCTATCAAATTTGCCCTGGCCGCCTATAACATGGGCGAAGGAAAAACGGGGCAGCTGATAGACAGAACCTTGGAACAGGGCCAGGACGCCTCGCGCTGGGACAATGTGAAACAGCAATTACCCGAGCACCATCATACCCGGGCCTACGTGGAGAACGTGCTCAACACGTACGCGTATTATTCCAAGCTGTATCCCCGTTAATCGGCCTTCACCGTGCGGGCCGGGTCTATCCGGGCCACTACGCGGGAAGGAATCCACAGAAGCAGGAGGATACCGGCGAAAGCGGCGGCATCGGCTCCCAATATCCATAACAGGTTGACCCTCACCGGCACCCAGGCGACAAAGTAATTGGCCGGGTCCAGGGGGATGAGGTGGGTGGTGCCTTGGATGAGGCAGAAAAGGAGGGCGGCGGCGTTGCCTATGAGCATGCCCTTGAGGACGGCTTCGGCCCCGATGCGCACGAACAGGCGGCCAATGGCACGGTTGTCCATACCCAGGGTCTTGAGGGTTCCCACGGTGGAAATGTTCCTGAGGAGCATGATCAGAAGGCCGCTCACCATGTTGAAACCGGCCACCACCGTCATGAGGATAAGAATGATTACCACATTGAAGTCCAGCAGGTTGAGCCAGTCGAAGACCTGCGGATAGGTGCGTTTGGAAGAGCTTACATAGTAGTCTTCCAGCAGGGTGCCGATTTCCAGTTCAATCGCTTCCTGGTTGGCATGGTCGGAGAGGCGGACTTCCAGGGAAGAGGCTTCATTGGCCTCCCAGCCGTTGAGGCGCTGCAGGTCTTCCAGGTTGGCGTAGACCAGCAGGTTGTCGTCCAGCTCTATGAGGTCCCGGTGTACGGAAGCAATGTGGAACTTGCGTACGCGGAGCTTCTCTCCCACAAAGTAGGTGGTGAGGTCGTCCCCCTCTCCCAGCCCCATGATTTCGCTCAGGCGCTGGGGAATGGAAACGGCCAGAGAAGGCCGGTCGGAGCTTGAACCGTCATTCCCGACCGGATCGGGAATCCCTTTCACTATGACTCCGTGTACTATTTCGCCGTTTTTGACTATGCCGGCCCGGACGGCGACGGGCACAATATCCCGGACTCCCGGGAGGGCACGGATGGCATCCTCCTGGGGAAGGTGTATCGGAAGGGATTCCGGTTCATCGGCCCCGGACGGGAGAGGGGATATGTTTATATCGCCGGTCATGGCCGCCACCCCTTCCCGGATCTCATGCCGGAAACCGGAACTGACGGCCACAGCCACGATAATGACAAAGAAACTGACGGCGATGGCTATCGCCGCCACGTTTCCTTGGAATTTGAGTTTCTTCGATATGAAGCGTTCCGCTACCAAATGTGTACGCGCTCTTCTTCAGGACGGAACATAGGGTCTCCTTCCTGGATGTCCCAGGCGTCGAAGAAGGTCTGGAAATTCTTCACAGACACGTTTACGCGGTTCACGGCCAGGGAGTGGACGTCCAGGTTGGTAAGGCGGGCCTTCTCCTGGTCGGTGATGTTCTGGGCCCAGATGGCACCGTAGCTCAGGTAGAAACGCTGGGCGCGGTTGAAGCCGTCAATCATGGGATCCTCCTTGCCGGCGGTAGCATTCTCCATGGCGGTGAAAGCGATGGACAGACCGCCGTGGTCGCCGATGTTCTCACCCAGGGTGTAACGGCCGTTGGCGTGTACGCCGGGCAGGATTTCCACCTCGTCGAACTGGGCAACCAGTTTGTCTCCCAGGGCGTCGAACTTGGCCTTGTCCTCGGCGGTCCACCAGTTCTCCATATTGCCATGGGCGTCGAACATGGAACCCTGGTCGTCAAAGCCGTGTGACATTTCGTGGCCGATGACCACGCCGATGCCGCCGTAGTTCACGGGTTCATCGGCCTCGGGATCGAAGAAGGGCTTCTGGAGGATGGCTGCCGGGAAGCAAATCTCGTTGGTAGTGGGGTTGTAGTAGGCGTTCACCGTCTGGGGAGTCATGCCCCACTCGGTCCTGTCGGTAGGCTTGCCCAGCTTGGAAAGGTTATCCTGCACATACCAGGCGCTGGCGCTGCGGAGGTTCTCGTA
>Ga0265298_10002845_pt1 | contig 23489 bp, 3 predicted proteins | sample AusTroGonzalo_MG_3_FD_193486 | JGI IMG/M metagenome (GOLD analysis project Ga0265298, IMG submission 193486) | Bovine rumen microbial communities from tropical cattle in Woodstock, Queensland, Australia - Gonzalo_01 | ecosystem: Host-associated > Mammals > Digestive system > Stomach > Rumen ...
CGTGAATGCCGACGGAGATCACGAGCGTCAGGCACATGGCGGGGATCGGATCGTTGTTCTTTCCGCGTCCCCATGCGAAGAAGTTCAGCGGAGCGAAGATCTTGTCCGCCGCAAACGCCTGGAGGATGCGCGGCGCTCCGATCAGGGTCCCGAGCGCGCTGGAGAGCGTCGCGGCCGCGACGCCGGCGAAGACGAGGAACCATGTGTGGAAAATGGCATTTTCCTTGAGCGTTTCATAGTAGACCAGCAGTTTTTCCCTCGGCCAGGTGGCGCCGAAGAGCAGGATCTCGGTCAGGTAGATGACGAATCCGGCCGCGATGGCCAGTATCGTTCCGCGCGGGATGGACTTGCGGGCGTCCTTCAGGTCGCCGGACATGTTGACTCCGGCGAGGAATCCGGTCACGGCGGGGAAGAAGATTGCGAAGTTTGTGGCCAGGACGAGGATGTTCGCGTCCACACCTTTCTTCGCATAAAGATTCGCCCGGAACGTTTCCGCCGAGGGACCCGGGACGCCGAATGCCGCGCTGGCCAGGATGACCGCGATGGACAGCGCCAGGATCGCCATGATCGCATACTGCGTCCTGATGGCCCAGTTGGCCCCGACGATCGCGATGGTGAAGAGGACGAGGAGCGGGATCAGGCCGACCCAGAGCTGCGTCGTTTCGAATTGCGGGAACACCTTGACGAACGCCTCTGTGAAGCCGATTACATAGAATGGCACGGACAGCGACTGCGACACGTAGTAGGTCAGTCCGATCGACGCTCCGAAGCCTGGTCCCAGCGACCGTGAGATCAGAAAGTACGGTCCGCCGTTTTTTACGGGGGTGTTCGTCGAGATGGCCGAGATCGAAAGCCCCGTAGCGACCGCGATGCTTTCCGCCGCCAGCAGAATCCCCAGCGCTCCGATGATGCCGAGTTCGCCCGTGACTGTTCCCAGACGCATGAACATTACCACGCCGAGGATCGTCAGGATGGACGGCAGGAAGACCCCGCTGAATGTGTTGAAATGATATCCCTTCGCAGGTTCCGCCGCTTCGTTCTCTTCCGGTTTCATTCTGGTCGCGTTCTTTCTGTTGATCGAGTCCCGGTATGGTTTTATCCCGATAACTATACTACCCGTTTTTTGTGTTTTCAAATATCCCGGACATGTTTTTCGGGGAAAATGCGCGAAGCAACGGATGAAGATGCGCCGCGATACAGGGCTGGGAGACGGTGCGGGCGGAAACATCCCTGACGGGCGTGGAACGATCAGTATTCGAAATGCGGCTTCGTCTTCAGTATCTCTGTATCGATGACCGCCAGAACGCGGGCGAATGCCTCCCGCACGGCAAGTTTCGCCCGGATCGAACGCGGCGCGACTTCGTCCGCCACGAACCCGATCGCGTCAATGCCGTGTTCCGAGGCAAGATAGATCGCGCGTTCGCAGTGGAACCGCTGGGAGATGACCGTGATTTCGGATGCGCCGAACAGATTGCGGGCGCGGACGACCGAATCCAGCGTGCGGAATCCGGCATAGTCCGACAGCACATCCTCTTCCGACACGCCCTCGGCGATAAGTTCGCGCTTCATGTCGCCCGTTTCGTTGTAATCCGTGCGGCTGTTGTCGCCGGATACGATGATCTTGCGGATCTTTCCCGCGCGGTATAACGCCGCCGCGGCGTGGACCCGGTTGTAAAAATACGTGTTGAGATATTTCCCGTGTACAAGGCGCGAAGTGCCCGGCAGAAGGCCGTATTCGCGGGCGGGAACGGTTTCGACGTCGCCGAATACGCGTCCCGCGGCACATTTTTCGACGCGCCGGTCGGCGGCAAACAATGCGAGGACACTCAGCAGAATGCACAGCGCGAGGACGTCACCCGCGATGAGCAGGATCCTGCGGGCGCGGGAGCGTTTCTTTGTCGGTGTCGGTCCGGATGGATTCTTCGATGTGTCCTGGTTCATGAAAACTCGAGAAAAGGAAAAGGCCGCAAACGCTTTTTTGCTGCATCTGCGGCCCGATTTTTTACTTCGTCACTGCTTGCAATGTGCCCGAGCGGAGCCGGGCACTGCCGCACTGGAAGCTCTGCCTCCGTGCCGTTGCGAAGCAAGGCACAATGACAGTGGAGGAGTTGTCCTCCACTCAGAGCTTGGAGAAGCTGGCGTTCATCTTCAGTTCTTCCTCGACGTCGATCTTGGTGTCAGGAATGGTCTTGCCGTTCTTGACCTTTTCGATCACGACATCGTCGAGCCAGGCCTTGCCTCTGCCTTCGACCAGGATGCCGATGCGGTCGCGGATGGCCTGCGCCGGGATGTCGAATTCGCCGGAGTAGCTCTTCCAGTCGGTGGCGTCGGTGGCGTCGAAAAGCTGGAGGTCGAGGCACCGCTGGAAGCCGGAGTTTTCGCCGCGGATGCGGATCGTGACCTTGCTGAAGCCTTCGTTCTTCACCTTGCAGGAGACCTTCACGTGCGTACCGGCCACGTCGCGGATCCAGGTGCCGATGCCGTCCGCGCCGGGAGCCGTCGAAATCTCCTGGACGGAGGGCAGCGCGGTCGCCGGATCAAGGTTTTCAATACGCAGCGAGGCCGGTGCGGAGGCGTAAACTGCGGTGTCGCGGTGGGGATTGATGCGGATGGGATCCCAGCGGCGGGCTTCCCAGCCGAGCGGACGGTCTTCGCCCATCGTCATGTCGCCGTTTTCGACGGTGACCCAGCGGGCGTCGTATTCCGCCATCTTCTTTTCGATTTCGGCGAGGAGCGGCTCGAACTTCTTCGCGGTCTCGGGTTCGCGCATCTTCAGGTAGGCGTCGAGGTAACGGCAGCCGAAGGTGTTGACGGAGTAGCCGGAGATGTGGAGCTCGTCGCCGCGGTGCATCAGGCCCTTCGAGCTGATGAGCTTGCAGTTGTCGATCTTGGACTCGACGTCCTGGATCATGCGGTTGAAGCCGTCAGTCCAGTTCACGTAGCGGCCGAGTTCGCCCACGAAGAGCGGCAGGTCGGCGATCCCGATGTCCGTGCGGACGTCGGTCACGAGCTTGTTCAGCTCGTTGATGTAGTTGCGGTTGCCGGTGTCGGACTCGCCCTGGTGCCAGAGCATGGCCTTGATTTCGCCCTGTTCCTGCGCGAATTTGATCTTCTTGATGAGGTTGTCGTAGTTCGGCGCGCGGTCGGTGTTGTCACGGCCGCCCTTGCTCAGTTCGCGCATGCTGCGTCCGCCGCGGGCCGCGTGGATCAGCCCCACCGTCACGTCCGGGTGAAGTTTCGCATAGTGCAGGGCGAACGATTCGCCCGGGCCGTAGCCGCGTCCGTACGGCGCGACGTTCTTGACCCATTCCATCTTGTCGTTCAGCTCAAGCACCTGATACGTTCCTTCCAGGTACTCGGGGAGCACCGGGTAGCCGGCGCCTTCCATGTTGGACTGGCCGGTGAGCAGGAAGATGTGGAATTTCTGCTTCTCTGCCGGGATCTTGAGCGTGGAATAATCGGGGGTGGCGGAGGCCTGTGCGCAGGAAGTCGTGGCGGCAACCGCCGCGAGGACCGGCACGAGACCCTTCATCATACGGAAGAACTTCATGATGATGTCTCCTGTTCGGGGTTGTTTTGGTGTTATGGGAAGATTTGGTCTGAATCTGCGTATTCCGTTCGGTCACGATCATGGGACGAAACGTTCGATCAACACATTGATCGTTAATATACCACCTCGCGACAAAAAAAGAAATGTACTTTCTGTTTGATTTTGTGTAGTATTTATGCGCTGCGACGAAAAAAAGATGTCGAAATCTATCATATTCGGGGCGTTCCCGAATCAGGTCAACATCCGAGAGTCAAACCGGAAAAATATAAAAGGGTATGATTGCAAGTCTCATATGACCTATGTGTTTTATCCGAATTTCTTTCCGAAAAATGGAAAATAAAGTGTTCTTTGTCCGTATTATGAAATTGCTATCTTTTCTGATCGTGATTAGATAAAAAATTAAGATGAAATACAATCTGAAATGCGAGCACATCATGCTTGAGTTGATAGAATTTCATTTTATCCGAAAAATAGAGATGAAAATCATATCAATATTTTGTTCTTCATCTGTCAAATAAATGGGGGCTCAGATGTGTTTGAGACAAAGCAGAAAAAGAGAATATTATGAACAATGCAATGTAAAGAAATCCGATTCGTTCCATTGGTGAAGCCGGAGTGTCGTGGCTTCAAGGCGGAGAGGATGAAAACCATTGCGTCCGGTGAAGCGCCCGCCGATTGTCGTCCCGGCAGGATGCGGGCGCTGCAAATGCCGCTCGAAACTGCTTCCGTCGACATATTGTTTAGAGTTTTTACCAAAAAAATGTGCTAATGACAAAAAGAACATGTTTTTCGATAAAAAATCCATTTGAAATTTATGTGTTCACGTGTATAATATACGCGAAAAATAATAAACTAAAACGCATGTGAGCAGGCGCAAAAGGAAAAATGAGCTCAAAACGAACGATACAGAACGATCGGCAAGAAGAGAACGAAACGAACTGAAAACGAACTGAACGAACAAACAAAACGAATTCGAGATACAAACCATGAACGAAACGAACAGCAAACGAGCGGAACAGGAGGCCGGAGCCGGGTGGTAAACCGGATCGCCGGACGGCGGTGGAGAAACCGGCCATCCGATCTTGGCCCGAGCGCGGCGCAAAGCCGGGCGGGGCAGGGCGGAAACCGGGACTGCCGGAAGGATGCGCGAAGCCGCTTGAGCGGCGCCTGAACGCAAGCTCAGGCAGGAGTACGATTTTAACGGACTTGAACTTGGTCGAAGGGTTGTCGAGGAGACGGCCCGGAGAGCGGACCCGGGAACCGAACCCCGGGGCCGGAGAAGCGAACGGAACAACCGCGGGAAACCGCAGGAGACAGATGATGACATCGAACTGGAAACGAACGGGAACGGCGAGCGGCGCCGGGGTTGAGGCTCCGTGTGTCGCGATGTGCGTTTCCGCCCTCCCGTCGGGTCGCATCGTCCGGGCGCTTCGCTGGAAGCAGGACGCCGTATGCAGGTATGCCGCGGCGGACGAAGAGCCCCGCGCGGCGGAACCGGGCGTCTGCCCGGATGGCCTCGCGGATTCCGCAAGTTCGAGCTTAACCAGAACGATTTTTTTCTCATCCCGTATTCAAACAAAAACTCAAACCCGAAAGGAAACCAATTACAAAACCCAGGAAAAGAAAGGCAAACAATCTGAAAACCAAGTGACAATTTCGCAAAAACTCGAAACCTTAGCTTAACAACCAAGGAGAAAACAAGCTATGGCAGAAAGAACAGTCAAATTCAACGTGTACGTCGATCCGTCTTTCTCGGAAGCGACTACCGGGACTACCAGTTCCATTACTGGTGAGACCCTAACCTGGCAGGTCAATGCGTTCAGCAGCATTGAGTCCAACTATGTCACCGACGTCTCCGGGGACACCGTCTGGGTCGACGAAGGCTACACCGTCTACTACAACGGCTTCGACTTCAGCGGTTCCAACAAGAACCTCCTCCACACCGCGAAGGAAAACTACTACATCACGAATACCACGGTCACGTGGATCTATTCCGTTCCTTACAATGACCCCCGCGGCGAAATCCGGAACTCCCCGTTCACCCGCACGACGGACATGGTCATCTACATGGACAATGTGGGCAACTATCCCGTCGGCGACCAGAACAGCGGTTTCTTCCTGCTGGGCATGAACAACACGCCCAACAACTTCACGGCCAACCTTGACATCACGATCAAGAACTCCAGCCTGAACACGATCAACTTCGGTTCGGGCAACGGCCAGGACAACTACGACAACCGCGGCAAACAGAACGGCACCCTCGTTTTCAACGTCGAAAACACCAAGGTTACCGGCAGCGGCAACTGGGGCAACTTCGCCCTTCCGAAAGGCAACTTCAACCGCGACGCCGCCAAGGACGTCGTCGGCACCCTGACGAACGTCACGATCAACAACAACTTCTTCGGGTTCAAGACCGGCGGCTCCAACGTCGTGGAAGGCAATATCTTCATCACGATCACCGGGTCCTCCGTCCGCAACTCCATCCAGTTCGGCTCCTTCAACCCGTCCGCCAGCTCCACGCCCAATGGCACCTTTATTGGCGCCGGCACGTTCTCCATCGCCGGTTCCACGGCTGCCACCATCCAGGGCAACCCGCGCGAAGGTGAAGGCAAGCAGGCGAACGCGACCTACAAGCTGAACCTGCTCGCCGATGCCGAAGACCGTGCCACCGTCGCCGATACGATCCAGGGCTTCGATACTATTTCTATTGAAGCGGGCGCACGTGTGCGCACGAATACTATTGCGGTGAATGGACGCGGCACGACGGCTGTCACGCTTGATGCCGCTGCCATGCTCCAGGTCGGCACCCTCGGAAGCGGCGTGACGATCGATGTCGTCAACGTCACCGGCCTCGACACCGTCGTCCTCTACAACTTCGAAGGCTCCCTCTCCGATGGCCAGCTCACGGTCAACGGCACGGCCGTCAAGAAGTACTCCACGAGCGGCGACTACTCCAACACCTACGAGGTCGTCGGCGGCAACCTGGTCTACCACAATGCCGGCACGACCCTCCTCGTGAACAGCAAGTACACCGACGGCGAAGATGTCGTCATCGGCGAAGGTGAAGAAGAAGTCACCCTGAAGGGCTACAAGACCTTCGCATCCGCCCAGGCGGCTGCCGATGCCCAGGGGCTCGACAAGGCCACCACCCGTATCGTTCTCAATGCGAACATCGAGAGCGGCAACGTCTTCTCGGCCGACGTCTCCACGAAGGACTACAACTCCTACATCGTCGGCAGGAGCGAGGACGTCCCCGTCGACTTCGGCGGCCAGAACCTCATCATCGGCGCCATCGGCGAAGATCTTTCCTCCGCGTTCCTCTCCCTCTCCAACGCCACGAACATCAACGCCGTCAAGTTCGGCAACCTGGCTTCCGCCAATGTCAGCCTCGGCAACGTCGTGAGCTCCGAAGTGGAGATCCCGGATCCCGAAGATCCGGAAGAGACGATCACCGTGGACGCCCCCGGCATCGTGTCCTTCGATATGACCGGCGCTACGCTCAACAACGCTCAGATCTCCATCTCCAACAGCCTGATCGGCGAAATGAACATGGGCGCCAACGCCGCCTCCACCGGCCGTGTCGCGATCAGCGGCTCCACGATCGGCGATTTCTACGCCGGCGTGAACGGCCTTGAGGTCGCGTTCTCCGGCGAAAGCCTGATTAAGAACGTGTACACCGAAGGCCAGGCCGGAGACGGCCTTGATTTCGGCGATACCGCCATCACGGGCAAGTACGTCGCCGGTTCCATGACCGCCGGTACCTCCTTCGATGAATTCAAGCCCACTATCGGCGCCAACGCGAAGGAACTCATCGTCGGCGGCTATGCCAACACCTTCGGCTCGATCGATGCCACCGTCACCGGCGGCGGCGACCTCCTGTCCCTCGGCGGTGAGAACGACGTCGTCACCAACGATGCGAACCTGTTTGCCAAGGGCGATTTCAGCGAGATCTCCCTCGGCAAGAAAGTCTCCGTCGGCGGCGACGTGAACGTCGAAATCGGCGGCGGCGAGATCCACAAGCTCGCGATCGTCACCACCAGCAAGTCCGGTGAAGAAGAAGAAGAGGAAGAAGGCAACGACGCGACCGTCACGGGCGATGTGAACCTGAAGCTCAGCGGCGGCAAGATCGACGAAGTCATCGTCTCCGACAAGGCTGGCGCCGTCGGCGGCAACGTGACCGTCGAACTCGCCGGCGGCACCGTCGCCCCGATGAACAACGGCGTCGTGATCAACGGCTCCGGCGACACCGCCAACTCCTTCCCCGGCCTGGTCTACGGCGCGTCCGTGACCTCCATCCTCGACGGCGGCGTCATCGCTGCCGGCAAGACCGCCGACCTGGTCGTCAGCGGCAATGCGAAGATCAACAAGATCCAGAACTTCACCTCCCTGGTCGTCACGGGCGGTACCCTGAACGTCGCAGGCGGCGAAGCTCACGATTCTGTTGTCAGCGAAACCGGTAACACCCTGACCATCGACGGCGACATCATGAACAGCCGCGGCATCAGCGCCGGCGCGATCTATGCTGACGACCTGTACAACTACGGCCTGGTCGGCACGCTCCGCGCGACCGGCGACCAGCCCGGCATCACCCTGACCGGCAGCCTCGTCAACACCGGCTACGTCAAGACCTCCAAGCTCACCATCGCCGGCAACTTCGCCAGCACCGGCAAGGTCACCACGGCCGGCGACATCACGGTCAACGGCACCGGCACGTTCCTCAACGAGGGTGAACTCTACATCCGCAGCACGTTCAGCAAGGAAGGCGTCTTCGCCCAGGACGGCGGCATCACGCTCAACAACGTCGACCTCGAGAACACCGGATTCATCAGCACCGGCAAGCTCCTCGGCGTCAAGAACCTGACGACCTCCAAGCTGTATTCGACCGCCGGCGCCGAGATCTCCGGCAACCTCACCATCAACGCCGGCGCGGAAGTCGCCTTCACGAACAAGGCCGACTCCACCAAGACGCAGGCCCTGACCCTCGGCGGCTCCATCAACATGTACGCGGACGCCCGCCTCATCGTCTCCGGCGACCTTCCCGCCAACAAGGTGATCACGGTCAATGTCGGCGACATGGTCGGCGCGAACGAGATCGTCCGTACCGAACGCGACCTCTCCGCCGCCAACTGGACGGTCAACCTCTCCGACACTGCCAACTACAAGTGGGAATACAGCGCGGACAAGACCTCCATCGTCGTCTACTCCACGGCTGAAGTCTTCGTGAACTCCGGCTTCACCGCCGACAAGAAGATCTTCGTCAACGGCAACCAGCTCCTCTTCGGCAAGAACGCATTCGCCACTGTCGCGGACGCCATCGCGGCCACCACCGACAAGTCCCTGATCGTCATCATCGACGAGACCAAGGCTCTCGATGTCACCGCGGCCGGACGCGAGATCGCGATCCGCAAGTCCGAAGCGGGCGCCAAGCTCAACCTCGCCCTCGGCAACGTCTCCGCGAAGGGCATCATCGTCGAAGACGACTGCACCATCGCCTCCATCGTCGATGCGAACGGCGTCGTGATCGACGCGGACGCCAAGCTGACCCTCAGCGGCACGATCCCCGAATCTCTGCCCTTCACCATCGACGCCTCCGAAGGCTCCGGCTCCCGCCTGAACCTCGTCGTCGATCCGGAAAAGGTCACCCTCGACTCTGCCCAGGTCACTGTCCTCGGCGAAGGCGCTACCTTCATCGATGCGACCGGCAAGGTCTTCCTCCAGGCTACCGGCAACGTCTTCTACGGCGAGTCCTTCTACAAGCAGGAAGGCGAATTCATCATCCCGACCTTCAAGGACGGCGACATCGACAAGGCTACCGGCGACGTCCTCTTCGACGGCGTGAACGTCTTCTCCACGAAGGAAGCCGCCATCGCCGCCGCCAAGGCCGCGAAGGGCAACCTCTACCTCGTCGGCATCGCCAACGGCGAACAGGGCGAAGGCTACAACACCGTCCTCGAATACACCGGCGCAGCCAACATCGTCGGCGCTCCTGGCGACGTCTTCACGACCGACAAGGACTACACCACGCACCTCTCCGGCGGCTCCTATGGTGAAAATTACGTCTACGGACTGAACAGCAAGGTCAACGTGGCAGGCGGTACCTACACGTTCATCGCTGAAAACATCACCCAGGGCAGCGGAGACGGCGACAGGTTCTACATCGTCGGCAGCGACAACTCCAACGTCTTCAACGGCGACATCGTCGCCAAGATCAGCGACAGCACGATCCGCCGCACCTCCATTGGCACCGGCAGCTTCGGCCAGACGGAAGGCAGCCCGATCAACATCGACGTCGAGATCACCAACTCCACCGTCAACAACGGGTTCCACGGCATCAAGACCGTGACGAACAACATGGACGTCAATGCCCGCCAGGACATCAACGCCAACATCAACATCAAGATCTACGACTCCGTCATCGGCGGTACGTTCACGGTCCTCGACACCAACAACGAGCACTGGAACGGCAACGGCGCGACGCTGCTCCAGACCTACTTCACCTCCGGCAGCATCAACGTCGAGATCGGCGGCACCCGCATTACGGACAACATCCGCAACGGCCTCTCCCTCGAACTCGCCGGCAAGGCCCCGCAGGCGTTCAACGTTCCGAACACGCTGCACATCGTCGCCACCGACAACAGCACCGTGACGGACGCCTCCTACCTATGCGAATGGGACACCATCATCGTTGACGCGAAGGCACGCCTGAATCTCAACACCCTCCAGTACAGCACGACCGCCATCGGCGATACCGGCGACAACATCCTGGACAACAGGAAGGGCCTGACCCAGGTCATGATCAACATGTCCGGCTACGAAAGCGGCACGCACCTGGTGATCAACGCCTCCGGCCAGATCTACACCGACAAGGATTCGAGCGGCAAGCCGATCATGAGCAACATCACGGTCATCGGCGACAACGACCTGACCGGCCAGTGCCAGCTGGCGTACGCCTTCAACAGCGACGGCACTCAGCTCAGACGCATCTACGTCTTCGACAAGGCCGACGACATGTATGTCAACAGCACGTATGACAACAGCGTCAGCGGCACGGTCGTCAACGGCCAGGAACTGCTCCTCGACTACAACGCCCACACCACCGTCGACGCGGCCACGAAGTACGCCGACGATTGGCACGGCACCGTCATCGTCACCGGCGGCAACTTCGCCGATGCGGTCGACTTCCACGGCAACAACGTCACCATCAACGGCGGCGCCACCATCGCCACCATGAAGCTGGCGGGCGAAAAGGTCGCCAATGAAGACGGCGCAGCGGTCCTCACCCTGAAGGCCGGCGCGAACGTCTCCGACATCACCGTGTCCGACGTCGCCATGACCGCCGCCACCGTCACCATCGAAGGCGCCGGCGCTGCCAAGACGAACATCGACGGCTCCAAGGCGAAAGTCACGAACTCCGTCCTCAACATCAAGTCGAGCAACGACCTCGGCATCGTCAAGGACTTCAACGACATCAACATCGCCAAGGGCGCGGAAGTCGCGTTCAGCAGCCTCTCCGGCTCCAACATCAACATGTCCGCCGATACCGTGATCACCACCGGTTCCTTCAACCTGACCGGCGCGACCCTCACGATCGACGTGAACGGATTCGAAGGCACCTCGCACGTGATCGCCGATACGACCGGCATCACCGGCTTCGGCAGCAACTATGCTGTCGTCGGCAAGGACGCCGACAAGTACAGCGTCATTCAGGTCGATGACAGCCTGGTCCTCACCACCAGCATCAAGTCCGATGTCTACGTGAACAGCGACTACTCCGCTGCCACCACCGGCACGATCCTCGAAGACGGCACGTACCTCGAGTTCGGCTTCAACGCGTTCAACACGATCGCCGAAGCCACCGCCAACCTCGGCAGCGCCGAGAACACGATCACCGTCACCGGCGGCACGTTCAACGAGGATGTCATCCTCAACGGCGGCAGCTTCGTGATGGAAGGCGGCGTCCTCAACGGTATCATCTATGCCAACAACGGCAGCGATGTCGAAGGCATCAACATCACGATCGGCGACGACTCCACCATCGGCGGCATCGAACTGACCTCCGACGCAGGCGCGTACATCGTGACCGACTCCACCATCACGATCGGCAACAACGTGACCGTCAACGGCGGCATCGCCGGCGACAACGTCCTCGATGGCAACAAGCTCATCCTGAACGGCAGTGCCACGTTCACCGGCCTGATCGACAACATCGGCGACATCTCGATGAACGCCTCCGCCGTCCTCACCGTCGGCGGCATCAACGGCGGCAAGCTCTCGCTCTTCGGCAAGGCTCCCGAATTCGTTGGCGGCGGCAACGTCTCCAAGGTCATCGGCTCCGTGGCCGGCGTCAACAACGTCGAACTCGTCCAGGCCCCCGGCCTGACGATCTTCAAGTCCGCCAACGGCAACGATGTCTACCTGCTCGACACCAGCCGCATCTACGTCGATACGCACTTCACCTCTGCCGTCGACAACACCATCGAAGAGTTCTTCGGCACCGGCGATACCCTCATCTGGAACTCCAACGCGTTCAACAGCATCGACGCCGGCAACGCCGCGCTCGTCACGGGCGGCACGCTGTTCATCTCCCAGTGGGGCAACGCGGGCAGCCAGGGCGGCGACATCCGTCCGACCGCTGACGCCAGCATCGTCGCGCAGGGCCCGACCAACTTCTCCGTGGTCTTCGGCAACAACGGCGGCGACGGCAGGACCGTCAACGTCCCGATCACGATCATCGTCGACAACACCGGCACTCCGCAGGCCGGCACCGCGATCATCCACTCCGGCAACGACAACGCCAGATGGATCTTCAAGGATGACGTCACGATCACGATGACGGGTTCCGGCCCGGTCAACTCGAATGCTGACTTCGAGTTCACCAACCGCGTCCGCTTCGACGGCGGCAAGGACCAGGTCTTCCAGGTCAACATGATCGGCAAGCGCTTCGAGAACGACATCACGTTCTTCAAGCAGGTCCAGGAGGCCGACTTCAACAACCTCGGCACCCTCGAGATCAACATCGTCGACTGCTACGGCCCGAACGACAAGTGGGTCCGCGTGTTCTCCAGCAACGACAACCGCGACAGCGACCCGACGGTCTCCGCTCCGAACGTGGTCATGAACATCACGAACAGCTTCTTCCGTGCTGACAGCGCGCAGAACTGGTCCATCAGCCTGGTCAACAGCGGCGCCAACAGCCGTAAGACCTTCTACTCGGTCCACATGTCCGGGTCCACGGTCGACGGCATCATCTCCGGCCTCCGCAACAGAGCCCAGGATGCCCCCGGCACGACTTCCCAGTATGCCGGCACCAGGACCCTGTACATCGACGAAGGTGAAAACCGCGTCGCCAGAGCGCACCAGTTCCACCACATCGCCATCGACGCCAACGCCAGCCTGGTCGCCACCGACCGTCAGGGCTCCTACGGCAACAATACCGCAGGCGCGATCCAGTTCCTGGCCTCCAGGACTGCTTCCGACGGCAACAGCGGCGGCCTCGACGACAAGAGCGGCTTCATCGTTGACGTCTCCAACTACGACGGCGCCGACAAGATGCTCATCTCCGCTCCGAGCTTCTACTACGGCACGGAACGCCAGACGGCGAACGGCTGGAAGAACCGCCTCGACCTCGTGGTCAACGGCAACGAAGACGGCAAGTTCCTCGCCAACCTCGGCGTGAACTACGGTCTGTATCTCGTCACCGAGAAGGGCGACGTGTACTACAGCGACGAAGTCTCCGCGGAACAGGACGGCCTCGCGTTCGGCGACACGTTCGTCTACTTCAACCCGAACGAGAATGAGGACGAAGAGAAGCCGAAGACCTACTTCAACAACGCCTACAACAAGTTCGATGATGCCAAGGCCGGCCTCGCTCTCCGCGAAGGCACCTACATCTACGTGAACGAGACCACCGAAGACGATGAAGGCCACAACTTCTTCGCCGACGGCTACAGCATCAACGTGATCGGCGGTTCCTACTCGAACGTCATCGGCGCGGACGACACCGAAGTGGAAGTCGCCTCCGTCAATGTGACCATCACCGACGGCGTGTTCGGCAACGTCCTCGCCGCGATGGAAGACGATGAGGAACTCGAGATCACCACGCCTGTTACCGGCGATGCCGACATCACGCTGGTCGGCGGCACCTTCGGCAACCTCGTCATGAAGGAATACGAGTACGAAGATCCCGAGACCGAGGAAACGATCGAGACCGAGGTCATCGACAAGAACCGGACCTCCTACTCGACCATCGGCGGCGGCTCCAAGGATGTTGTTGGCGGCGTCCGCACCCTCACGGTTGACGGCAAGATCAACGTGGTCGGCAATGTCGAGAACTTCGACGTCGCCCTCATCAACGAAGACTTCACCGTCACCGCCGGCGATTTCGCCGCGGATGCGATCACCATCGACGCCACCAAGACCCTTACGGTCGCGGCGATCCAGAAGGAAACCAGCACCGGCGTCGCGCTCCAGGGCGGCAACATCACCGCAACGACCATCACGATCGATGCGAAGGACTACGACGGCCCGACCCGCGCGGTCGCGATCTCCGAAAGCTTCAAGACGCTGGCGACCCAGCCCGCGATCGTGATCGACGGCGACACCGAGACCTACGGCTACAGATTCGTCGATGACAAGCTGTACCTGATCTCCCAGAAGGCCGGCAACGTCTACCTGAACGCCGGCTGGAACGAGAGCATCTCCGGTACGGTCCTGAAGAGCAACAACGACCTGCTGATGCTCAACATCAACGCCTTCAACAACGTGACGGCGGCCGCAGGCGCTCTCTCCACCGACTACAAGATGTATGTCCAGGGCGGCAACTTCGCCGGCCAGGGCGTCCTCGACCTCTCCGCCGTGAACAACTCGAACGGCAATGCGCTCGTGCTCGACATCTACGGCGGCACCTTTGACGGGATCAAGGTCCTCGACGGCGCCGACAGCGATCACCGCACGGCCATCTACGTCAACAACGGCATCGACCTGAACAAGGACTTCGTCTACTCGCCGGTCTCCGCCGGCAACGTCGAAGGCTCCGGCTCCACGGTCGGTTACCTCCTCAGCGTCGGCAAGGATGCCACGTTCGGCGACATCACCGGCGTCCGCACCCTCAACGTCGTCGCGGATGCGAACATCCAGATGAACGGCGTCGCCTTCCGTGCAAACGGCGGCACTCTGTCCATCAATATGGCGAACCTCGATCCTGAAGAGAGCGAAGACAAGGTCACCCTCTTCACGCTGCCCGGCGGCCTGACGAACTTCTTCCAGAACAACGTCACGATCGGCGACACCACCACCAGCCGCAATTACATCGAGACCAGCAACAACAACGGATTCATCGTCTACTACGACAAGGCGACGTCCTCCATCGTTGCTGAGAAGCGCGGCAAGGTCGCGGTCCTCTCCGGCACCGCCAGCAACCTGTTCGACGGCACCACGATCAAGGACGCCAAGGGCAATGACACCACGCTCGCCTACGGCTACAACGTCTACTACATGGGCGGCGATCCGCTCTACGGATCCAATGTCCTGTCCTCCGACGGCAAGCTGTATGTCGAGTACGTCTCCACCGGCGATCTCCGCACCAACAACCCGATCAACACCGTTGAAATCAATGGCGCGACCTTCACCGGCGATGTCGTGTTCGGCCACTACAACCAGGGCACCAGCGCGACCCGCACCGGCGGATTCGATCTGACTGTCACCGGCAGCCGCTTCACGAACAACACCTCCTTCGCAGGCCGCGGCGCCGATGGCGACAACCGTCAGAACTACAACATCACTGAAGACTGGAACCTCTCCTTCGACGACATCTACACCAACATGGATGGCGCGAACAACCAGAAGTTCAGTATCGTCCGTTACGGCAACATCTCCGGCGACGGCACGGTCAATGTCACGTTCACGAACAGTGACATGAGCTCCGACCTGGAACTCTTCTACAGCGTCACCGGCGAAGGCCCGAAGGCCGTCAACGTCACCCTCGACAACATCAAGGGTACGGTTGAAAAGTGGAGCTGGATCTATGATTCGAGATCGGCCGACAACAAGACCCAGCTGTCCCTGACGGTCAAGAACTCCTTCTTCACCGGCAACGGATACAACCTCGGTCTCTTCGGCAACCCGGGCGATGGCGACACCGCTGTCTGGTCTGGCGTAGCTGATGTGTACATCTCCGGTGTCACCATGACCGGCCGTCTGAACGGCGGCGTCTCCGTCAACGGCGACGACCAGGGCTCCGGCCGCATCGGCGGCACCCGCACGCTGCACGTCCAGACCTGCGATGAAGGCCGGACCAACAGCATCCGCCTCATCAAGGACTTCACCAACATCGTGATCGAAGATGGCGCGTTCCTCACCGGCACCACCATCGGCATGGTCGCTCCCGGCACCGCAGGCGCGGACAGCGGATTTACCCTCATTGGCTCGGCCGACTACAACGAAGGCGCCAAGGAATTCGTCAAGTCCAACCTGATCACCTCGCGTGACGGCTCCGATGTCACCGCGAAGTTCGTCACCGCCGAAGGCGCGGAGATCGCCGGCTACACTGCGGTCGTCGGTCCCAGGAACGTGTTCGTCTACAAGCAGGACTTCGGCGGAATCTACGTCGATTCCACCTACAGCACTGCCACGACCGGCACGGAAATCACCGAAGAAGGCGAGAAGAACTTCCTCGTGTACGGCGACAACGCCGTCAAGACGATGGATGAGGCCTACAAGGATCGCGGCGGCAAGGCTGCCACCATCCAGGTCAACAACCTCGTCGAAGATGATCTCTATGCCAACGGCCACAAGCTCATCGTGAACGGCGGCACCTTCGGTACCGTCCACGGCGGCGGCATCCCGACGATCCCCGCCGAAGGCGATCCGATCCCGGCCGAAGCGGTTGCAGGCGCTGACATCACCGTGCTCAAGGGCGCGACCGTCACCAACATCAAGGCGACCAGCGATCTGTCCCCGGTCACCGGCGACGTCCTGATCACCATCGGCGACGGCACGGCGATCCTCGGCACGATCGAGGGCTCCGGCGCCGGCAGCAGCCTGGTCTTCCAGGGCAGCGCCACGGCGGCTGAAGTCGCGAAGCTCGGCGGCATCACGCTCGCCGCGACCGGCCTGGTCGCTCTCCAGTCCATCTCCGAATCCACCGCCATTACGATCGACGCGGCCGGCTTCACCGACTTCACGAAGAAGGTCATGACGGTCGAAGGCGGCTTCGGCGACACCTCGAAGTACACCGTCAACGTCATCAACGGCGGCGAGGGCTACAGCTACCAGTTCATGGATGAAGGCAAGACCCTTGTCATCACCACCAACAACATCGGCAGCGTGTACACCAACGCCGACTGGACTCAGGCTGAAATCGACGGCACCTTCATCGGCGACATGGCTCTCGTCTGGGGCCAGAACGCGTTCAACACCATCGAAGAAGCGGCCGCAGCCGGCGGATCCGGCGACATCCTCATTGATGGCGGCAAGTTCGATGCGACCAAGCAGGTCGAAGTCGCGAACAACGTCATCGTCAGCTCCAACACCGCCGGCACCGCGGTCGGCAGCATCGCCTCCACGAACGCCGGTACGCTGACTGTTGACGCCGACCTCACCGCCGTTGCCCTCACCGGCTTCTCCGCGATCAACATCGCCGCGGCCACCGCCGACTCCATCGTCGTTGACGGCGCGGTCGAACTCGCCGAAGGCGGCAAGGTCACGATCGACGTCACCGGTTACAAGCAGACCGGATTCGAGCAGGTCATCCTCTCCGCCGGCAGCTCCAACCTGACGACCGAGAACGTCGAACTCGTCGGCGAAGGCAAGGGCGCCTACCACCTGAACGTGGAAGGCACGGCTGTCAGCCTGATGCGCATCGACAACTTCTACGTCGATGTCAACTACAAGGAAGACGGCTCCGGAATCGAGCCCGGCCAGGTCAACCCGATCACCGGCGAAAAGCTCATGTTCGGCGTCAATGCGTTCTACAGCCTCTCCAATGCCCTCGCGAGCATGGTCGACGGCCAGAACCTCTACATCAACGATCGTCCGTACAACACCCCGATCGGCGGCAAGCAGTATGGCAAGCTCGTTATCACCGACAGCGCGATCCAGACCCTGTCCAACGAATTCGCAGGCGGCGATCACGTCTACGAAGGCGACGTCGAGGTCTCGATCACGAACAGCACGGTCGGCAACAGCGATGCCCGTTCCTACATCCTCGGCAATGTGACCGGCGATGCGCCTTATCAGCACAACAATGTTATCCGCGGCGATGTTACGGTCACTGCCGTCGACTCCGTCATCGGCAGCTACCAGGGCAACTCCAACATCTCCCTGTACGAGTACACCCGCGTCCTCTCCAGCGTTGAAACTCCTGAAGAGCTCTCGCACGTCGTCGCCGGATTCACCAACACGTCCATCCTCAGCAACATGCGCCTGGTCGGCGACTCCCCGACGGATTCCGTCTGGGACAGCGACGACGGCGATGTCGTGGGCACCGACGTGACCCTCAACCTGGTCAACGTCGACACCGGCACCGCGAGTGGCAGGACCTGGGCGCTTTCCGGCGGCAGCGCCGGCAACACCGGTACCTTCTACATCAACGTGACCGACAGCACGCTCGGCAGCGGCAACATGGTCTTCGCAATTGAAGAAAACTGGGGCGAATGGGGCAACCCGGCCAACCTGGACAACAACATTCCGGAATCCCATGCCAACTACATCTTCACGCTGACCGATTCGACCATCAAGGGTAACCTCCAGGCCGGTCGTCTCACGCTCACCACCACGAGCGCTGAACTCGCCACCTGGGACGGCAAGAAGGTCCTGAACCTGAAGGGCGACAACGCGATTACCAATACCTATTGGTTCCGCGAAGTCAACTTCTCGGACAACGCGACCCTCACCGGCACGCTGCTACGCATGGCCACCGACACGGCCACGATCACGATCGATGCCACCACCTATGACGGATCCAGCAAGGTCGTCATCGGCATGGCCGGCGCGATCGAGCGCGGCTCCGAAGGCGCTCTCCTCGGTCTTGACGCCATCACCCTGAAGCAGGCGGAAGTCGCGGAAGGCGAAGCACCGGTTTATACCATGCTCACCGACTTCGACGAGACGACCGGCGGCTTCTCGACCGTCGTCCTGAAGGGCGCGATCAAGGACATCTACGTCAACTCCGACTACACCGAAGCCAAGGTCAAGCTCGGCGACTCCGCTCACGGCGAAGCCCTGTTTGCCGGCGAGAACGCGTTTGCCGATCTCACGGCCGGCGTTGCGGCCCTCACCGACGGCGCGAACCTCTACGTCACCGGCGGCAAGGCCCAGGTCCTCGGCACGGATGCCCTGAACTCCAGCATCACCATCGATGCCGGCGCCCGCGTGAACTACTCCGGCGAAACCGCGATCACCGTTGCTGGCGAACTGAACCTCGCCGCCACCGGCACGATCATGATCACCGCCGCTCCGTTCATCGTCGGTTCTCCGGACGATGTCGTCGTCCTGACCGCCTCCGCCCTCAATGTTGAGGAAGGCGCGATCCTCAGGACCACGGTTGACTCCTACGAGCTCAGAGCGGTCGGCAACGAACTCCACCTCGTCGCGAAGCAGTCCGACCTGTACGTGAATGCGGCTTGGATCAACGAGGCTGCCGGCTCGACCGTCACGGTCGCCGAAGGCATCGAAGCTGTCGTCGGCACCGACGCGTTCGGCGACATCTCCTCCGCGTTCAAGAACAGCTCCTCCGCCAGCACCATTACGGTCATTGCCACCGATTCCGACTTCACCGGACTCGCCATCAACTGCACCGTAGTCGCGACGGAAGGTTCCGTGATCCGCAACGCGGCCGTCTCCAAGGCCACCGGCTCCCTGACGATCCAGAGCGGCGCTTCCGCCAACAAGGTCAACGTCACGGCCGGTTCCTTCACCGTCGAGAGCGGCGCGTCCGTCACCGGCGGCCTCGGAATCCTGCCTGGCGTGAGCGTCACGTTCGCGGAAGGCTCCACGCTCGACTTCGACATCACCAACTCGAACGTCGGCGACGGCGCCTATGTCTCGAACCTCGACTCCATCGTCGGCACCCCGTCCTACACGCTCACCGGAGCGGAAGGCAAGCGCGCCGGCGTCTATGCGCTCGCGTCCAATGCCGCTGGCTTCGGCGCAAGCGAGCTCGTGATGAGCGACACCGTGTCTCTGACGGTTGACAACGCGCAGACGATCGGCAACTTCGTCTACACGCTCGCCCTGACCGACAACAACGACCTGACCCTCACGAAGGGCGTCCTCAAGGCCTACGTGAACAGCACCTGGACTGGTGTCGCCGGCGATACCGTCTCGGTCGCCGAAGGCGTCAACGCCGTGATCGGCACCGACGCGTTCAAGAAGGGCGATGATGCGGTCGCAGTCGTCGACAAGACCGGTTCCATCGAGGTCCTCGCCGGCGAAGTCTCCTTCACCGACGCGATCACCGCCACCATCACGATCGATGCCGCTGCCACGCTCACCGGCAAGGCGACGTTCGCAAACGACATCACCATCGACGGCACGGTTGCCTTCGATACCGCTCTCACGGCTGAGGGAGCCCAGTTCTCCGGTCTCTCCTATGTCAAGGGCGCCACGAAGTACACGCTGACCGACGCCACTCCGACCATCGGCGCGATCTACACGCTCGCTACCGATGCGGCAGGCTTCAACGGCACGATCACGTTCAACTACAACGATGCGACCTACTCGCTGGCCCTCGGCGACAACATCATCGCCGACGCCTACAAGTACACGCTCGCTGTGGATGCCGAGACCAGCGAACTTACGCTCGCGGTTTCCGAATACATCAAGCCGAAAGTCCTCCCGACCGCCACGTTCGTGAGCGCGTCCGAGGAAGCCCTGGTCATCGCCGGCGCCACTGTCGGCTACGACGGATTCCTCACCGGCGACTCTGCTCTCACGGCCCTCGATCCTGCCAAGGACGGCACGGTCGAAGTCCTCGACGGCGAAGTCTTCTTCAACAACGCCATCGGCGGCAAGGTCTCCATCACGATCGACGCGGATGCCACGCTCACCCGCAGCGCCGACTTCTCCGCTGCCAAAGCCATTACGATCAACGGCACGGTCGCCTTCGATACGCAGTACGTCGGCACCACTGCCCAGTTCGTCGGCCTCGGCAAGGCTGAAGGCACTGCGAAGGCCTACACGCTGGCAGTCATCGCCAACCCGACCGATGCGACCTACACGCTCGCGACCGGCTTCACCGCCTTCGACGCCAACGTCGCCTATGGCGATACGGTTCTCTCCGTCGCGGCCGGCGCCACCACGATCGGCTCCTTCGTCTACACGCTGGGCCTGACCGACGGCGCCCTGACCCTCTCGGTCGAGAAGGTCGCTGCCACCGCCGGCTTCGTGAACAGCGAATGGACTGGCAAGCAGGACGGCGAAATCGTTGACGGCCACGTCATCGGCTACGATGCGTTCGCCACGCTCAAGGCTGCTGAAGATGTCGAAACCATCACCACGATCGAAGTGGTCGGCGGCGAGATCAGCTTCACCGATGGCTACACCAAGGCCATCACGGTCGATGCTGGCGTCACCGTCACCGGCACTGCCGTGTTCGACAAGGCCATCACGATCAACGGTACGGTTGTCTTCGATACGCAGTATGCGACGGTCGAAGCCGCCCAGTTCGGCGGATTCAGCTTCGTCTCCGGCGATGCGACCTACACGCTGACCGGCGCTGTCGAAGCCGACAAGACCTACCTGCTCGCGACCGACGCCGCCGGCTTCACCGCCGACATCGCGTTCGGCACCATCACGCTGAAGGTTGGCGAAACGATCAACGTCGACAATGTGGATTACACGCTCGCAGTCACCGAAGGCACGCTCGCCCTCACCACTGCGACCTACATCCCGCCGGTCGTACCTGTCACCAAGGCTTATGTCAACAGCGACTGGGCCGGCAAGGAATCCGGCGAAATCGTCGACGGCCACACCATCGGCTACGATGCGTTCGACACGCTCGCCAAGGCGGAAGCGATCACGACCGTTACCGAGACCGAAATCGTCGGCGGCGCGATCAGCTTCACGGACGGCTACACGACGGCCATCACGGTCGACGCAGCCGCCACCGTCACCGGCAAGGCGACGTTCACCGCTGATATCACGATCAACGGTACGGTTGCGTTCGATACGCAGTATGCGACCACGACTGCCGCGCAGTTCGCCGGATTCTCCTTCGTCTCCGGCGATGCGACCTACACGCTGACCGGCGACGTTGCGTCCGGCAACGTTTATCTGCTCGCGTCCGATGTGACCGCCTTCGAGTCCGGCATCACCTTCGGCAGCTTCACGCTGTCCGTCGGCAATGAGGTCGTTGATCTCGAAAACAGCCTCACCTACGAGCTCGGTCTCGCTGATGGCGTGCTCGCCCTCACCGTTGACACCTATGAGCCGGTCGTTGTTACCAAGGCTTATGTCAACAGCGAATGGGCCGGCAAGGAATCCGGCGAAGTGGTCGACGGCCACATCATCGGCGTCGATGCGTTCGATACGCTCGCCAAGGCGGAAGCGGTCACGACCGTTACCGACATCGAAATCGTCGGCGGCGAAATCTCCTTCGCGGACGGCTACAGCAAGGCCATCACGGTCGATGCCGGCACGTTGGTCACGGGCGCTGCGGACTTCGCCACCGCGATCACGGTCAACGGCACGTTCGTGCTCGACACCGCCATCGCGACTGCGACGAACGCCCAGTTCAAGGAATTCTCCAACGTCAACTACGCTGGCGCTTCCTTCATCCTGGTCGACGCCACCCCGGCTGTTGGATCCTACCTGCTCGTTGACGGCCTGACCGCCGGTCTCGGCTTCAGCGTCCAGTTCGGCCTCGACACCCTGACGGTCGGCAACGCCCTTACGAAGGGTGACTTCATCTACACGCTCACGAACGAGAACTCCGTCCTCGGTCTGACCGTTGAAGCCAATCCGGAACCGCCGGTTGTCGTCACCAAGGCCTACGTCAACAGCGAATGGTCCACCAAGGAATCCGGCGAAATCGTCGACGGCCACACCATCGGCTACGATGCGTTCGACACGCTCGCCAAGGCGGAAGCGATCACGACTGTTACCGACATCGAAGTCGTTGGCGGCGAGATCTCCTTCGCGGACGGCTACAGCAAGACCATCACGGTCGATGCCGGCACGTTGGTCACGGGCGCTGCGAACTTCACTGCCCCGATCACGATCGACGGCACGATCGTCCTCAGCACCGGTATCGCGACTGCGACGACCGCCCAGATCCAGGGCTTCGCCAACGTCACCGGCGGCGCGTCCTTCCTCCTGGTTGACGCCAACCCGGCCGCTGGCACCTACCTGCTCGTTGACGGCCTGACCGCCGGCCTCGGCTTCACGGTCCAGTTCGGCTACGATACCCTGACGGTCGGCAACGCCCTTACGAAGGGTGACTTCATCTACACGCTCACCAACGACAACGCAGTCCTCGGCCTGACCGTCGAAGCCTACGTCCCGCCGACCCCGGTTGCGACCACGGTCTATGTGGATTCCAACTGGGCTGGCAAGACGGCCGGCGAAACGGTCACCTTCGTCAACAACGACGGCGAGACTGTCACCGCCACGATCGGCACCGATGCGTTCGCGACCGGCGACGCCGCCGCTGCGGCAGTCGTCGAAGACGGCGTGATCGAAGTTGTCGGCGGCTCCGTCTCCTTCACCGATCCGATCACCGAAGAGACCACGATCGACAAGAACGCGACGCTCACCGGCAAGGTGACGTTCGTTTCCGGCGCCACGATCAACGGCACGCTCGCATTCGACGGCACGGAAGGCCAGGTCACCGGACTTGAGAACGTCACGTTCGGCGACGAGGCGAAGGTCACGGTCACTGGCACCCTTACGGAAGCCGGCCAGTCCTTCACGCTCTCCGCTCCGATGGATACGGATGTGACCC
>Ga0265298_10002846_pt1 | contig 23489 bp, 22 predicted proteins | sample AusTroGonzalo_MG_3_FD_193486 | JGI IMG/M metagenome (GOLD analysis project Ga0265298, IMG submission 193486) | Bovine rumen microbial communities from tropical cattle in Woodstock, Queensland, Australia - Gonzalo_01 | ecosystem: Host-associated > Mammals > Digestive system > Stomach > Rumen ...
AATGGCGAAGGTCTTGTGCGATACTTGCAGTATTTGGCTTTCCCGGAGGAGGAAGCCGGGACAATGAGAACTTACATTGTCCGCGACAACTTTTCTTCAGAACTGGTAGGGTATTTTTCGGTAAAACTGGCTTGATATCGGTAAATGAAGTCCATACAGAGGACGAAGAGACATTCGATACAATTCCCGGTGTGGAAATTGCGAATTTTGCTGTTAACGACACCTATCTTCAGAGGCATTCCGAGCTGAAGGGGACGGGCTTGATTATATTCAATGATTTCATTGTTCCTGTTATACAGGAAGCTTCGAAGAACGTTGGGGTTAAGATTATTTATATATTTGCCTTGCCTTTTGAACGCTTGATTAATCGCTACAGAGAATATGGATTTCTCCGTCTTGACAGCGTCTCAGAAGATGAACTACATAAGCGATTGAAGCCAAATTATGATGAAAACTGCATTTTTATGTTTCAGCAATTAAGATAAGCTCAGTGAGATCAGGGCATATTGCAGACGGGCGACCGGTTTTATTACCGGCCGCTTTTCCTTTGTCCGGAAATGTGCTATTGGTCACTCTTTATTTGCAAGGATTGCCATCCATTCCCGTCCCGGCAGGTGTATTTCCTGCTTTCCGGCAGCTCCGGTCATGACTGTTTCGCGGGTCATATTCCAGGTATCCAATATTTCTACACGATAACTGCCGGTTTCCGGCAATTTGATCTCATATCTGCAGCAACAATTGAAATCCAGATACCACAGCAGCGCGTCCGGCGTTTCTTCCGGACCGCAGCGGCCGGTGACGCAGGGCTCCATCGCAGCGAAACGGCTCATCTCAAGCTTTCCCATTCTGGCCATTGTAACGGGGAATAAGTTGTCCTGTGTAACCGGAGCTTTCAGCAGCTGCTGAATCTGTTCTTCCGAAAGCTCCGCCATTTTCACCAGACCTTCAGGACGATAGCACAGCGGACCAGGCAGGCTCTCCAGGACAGAACGCAGGAAAGCGATCCGTGCCGGGCTTTCTCCCTTCAGTTCTCCGCCCTTGGCCCACCAGACGATTTCCTTTTCATCCGGATAAAAGGTTTCCCCATGGGTGCAGTAACCGCCCGCTGCAGCGGTCCGCCAGAACCGGGCTGTCATTTCTTTTCCGCTGAGGCTGCCCCAGGTCTCGGGCAGCGTACCTTCATAGCAGCATTCGTCAATCAGGACGGGCTTGCCGTACTTCTTCTGCATTTCCGGAATGCGGGAGAGCTGTTTGGTCTGCCAGGACATATGCGTGATGTTCTTCCGTTGGGGATCGTAGGGCTGCAGGCAATTATGATTGCCCAGCAAATGATGATAAGGGTCATTTTCCGCTACAAAACGCTCGATTTCATACCAGTCCTCCATCGACTTGGCGGGGCACAGGTCATATTCGTTGGCCAGGCTCCACCAGACATTTGGATATGCAGCGAAACGGCGGATCAGATAATCAAGATAGAGCAGGTTTTGCTGCTGTGTCAGCGAAGAATGTCCCCAGCGGTCATAGGGATGGAACAGAATCAGATCCGCCTGGATTCCCATGGCGTCCAGTTCTTTCAGTCTCTTCTCAAAAGCGTCCCAGAACGCATAATCCGGATGATTCATATCCCATTTACCCTGTTCATTCCGCAGGAAGGCAAAATGCGCCGGTTCGTTGTGATTGTAGTTGTAATGCTTCGGGAACAGGCACAGGCGCACCTTCGTGAAAGGCGCGTTCTTCAGCGTTTCCATCGTTCGGTCGATCAGCGCTTCTTCCTGGTGTAACATGGCGTAGATTGTGGTGCCCAGGCCGATCCAGGGTGTTCCGTCCGCGTAGTAAAGATGAATCCCTTTCGTGCGAACCGGGCCGTGTCGGCCTTCCAGCGCCGGTTCCACACTGATTTCACCCTGATCGGATACGATACCGGTAATCTCATACTGATAGGCTCCTGTTTCTTCCGGCAGGAACCGTACACGGTATTCTCCGTTTCCGGCGTAGAAGCCCTTCACATACCATATTTTTCCGTCTTTGCGGAATACAGCCTTCAAATCTACCGCTGATTCAGGCCCGGCCGGCGGATTGGCAGAATAGCGCAGCTCGGCCATTTCATACTGATACAGCATATTAAAATCCTCCGTATTAATTGTATTGCATTTCCCAAACATCGCCGTTCAGCCCTTCCAGAATAGACCCGCATGCCCAGGGCATCAATGCAAACCATGTGGACGCAGGGGATCCGTCCGGCCATTTTTCCGTCAGCAGTCCTTCACTGTGGCAGAAGCGTTCGGACATCCAGCCGGTTTTTCCGTAGCCGTATTCCCCGTCAAACGTGTTATGGCACTGGCAGCTCCATCTTTTCGTGTCTTCCAGGCGGCTTTGAATATAGCTGTCATTTCTGAAACGGAGATAATACAGCATCTCATCCATCACGGAAGAGGACATGGGATGAATATGCGGATTGGTTACGGAGGTGATGCTCCCGCCGCAACCGGACCAACCGGTTGTACTCAGGGGAGGTACCTTGATCGGGGAATTATAGCAGAACTTGAAAGTATATTCATAGTAAAGTGCGTCACGGAGATGATCCAGCAACTGTTCCGCTTCCGCGCTCCGGGCCGGGCTTTCCCTGCGAACCATTTCATGCAGATAGCGGACAGCCCGGATATAACTCAGGATTCCTTCAGAATCCACGTTTTTATCGATATCCAGCGGTCCGCCGTAGCATTCCTCATGCCGGATGTAGCTGTCATGATACCACCGCTCACTGCGGAGCAGATCCGCAAGGTATGTTCTTTCACCGGTCAGGAAGGAGTAATACGCCGCTGCCGCCATACACCAGGAGCCGGAGAAAGAGTCATATTCCAGTCCGGAACCGGTCTTTTCCGAGAAGACATATGGATATTCACCGTCCTGATTCCGGCTTTGCTCGGTCCGGGCAATCACACGCGCGGCAAAGGAGAGCCAGTCGGGATGAACCGTTCCGTACTTTTTCTCCTGTTCATATCCCTTCAGGATCAGGTAAACACTCTGCCCGACGAGATAAGAGGCGTGCCCTGGTGAATGCTGCTTGTCAAACCACCATCCCCGGTTGCTCCAGACGCCGTCCTGCTCCGTCAGATACGGAAGGTCGTTCTTTTCATTGATGCTGCACTTCACAATATGATCAATGCATTCCAACGCCTGGGAACGCATTTCAGCGTTTTTCAGATGAAGGGATGAAACCAGCATGGGAACCGCTGCCGCAAGGCCGTTTGTCCAGGTAATGGAGGGGAGAAGCCGATTCTCATAATGGTCGCCCCTGTCAAAAACGAAGCCTGTATAGCAATGGCTTTCCGGAACCCATGCGTCTTTCATGATTGCAGTTGAGATTTCGCGTACGGTATCGGCAATCGACCGGAGTGTGCGGGGCGGTTCATGGTATCGGGTATAGACCCACTTCAGGACAGAATGGATTTCCCGCTCATCCTCCGCAGGGAGATCAAAAACGTGAAGGAAAACGGTGAAGGTTTCTCCTTTCCGGATGGAAAAACAGTTTTCTCCCAGTGCTCCGCGCGGCTGGAAATGATGGGAATCCATAAACATCCAGGGGGCGTTTTCATACCCGAGGGTATACCATACCTCACCGTGTTCAAGCGAACATCCGAATCCGGCATACTGTTCAAATTCCCCGGTTATTCCCGGCTCCCATGCATCGCAGCGCCCTTCCCGGCGCACATAATAGGGTGAAGCGGCCAGTCCAGTGATTCTGCCACCCAAAAACATCATGGCACAGGGATGCGAAAGCCTGTCGCTGCGAACCATCCACCAGGGGGAAGCCGGAAAATCCTCCCGCATCCTCAGGCGCGGCGCCTTGCTGTCCACAACAAGCGGAGCTTCGCCCCGGTTGGTTCCGTACATAAATCCCGGAAGGAAAAACCGTGCGGATGCAGAATTCCCTTCGGAACCGAGCGCAAACCGGATTACGCCTGAAAAATCTGTTTCAGCAGAAATCCGGACTGTTGTTTCCGAGAGAAATCCTTCCGACGTATGAAAAGATTCAGCCCGGAGGCCAAGATTGGATAAAGCCGAATATTCTTCCGGCCCATCTTTGCTGCGTGCAGTCAGTTTCAGATCCATATCGCTTTCCACCTTTATCAGACTCTTCTGTGCCGCCGATTATCGACTTTGTAATGATACATTCTTTCGTGCTTGCAGGATCCTGCGCAAATGGGTGGTTCCCGGATAGGCCGTAAGCAATCCGATCCTTCTGCGTCTGCTCATCTCATCTTCCTCCGTCTGCAATGGTACGGCCAGGTTGATTTCATTATACCGTATAACCTTAAGTTGTTCCAGCTTTTCCCGGATAAAGATGTGCCGGATTTGCCCGGATTTGCACAGCTAAAAGCCTGCTGATCCGGCTGAATCAGCAGGCGAGTTGGGACGATATATAGCGGAAAGACACAGTTGATCGCAGTGGATTTGCTATGCCTTTTTCAGCAAAACAGTTCCGGTTTGAGATATGATCAATTATGCTGCATCAGAAAGAGATTCTGTAATATTCATATCACTTTGACAATCTATAGATATCAATGCATGTTATATGACCCTTTCCGGTTTCTTCCGGAAAATCGCCAGACAGAGCGGGCGTTTCCTGAATTTGCTGATACAGCTTTATAAGATCGTTGCACATCATTTATCCTTTTTTTCCATTGCGGCTACCGCGCATGGAATTCTGCCTTCAGCCAGCATGATCCTCACATTTTTATAACCTGCATCGAGAAAAAACTGTTTATAGCTTTGGACGGTAAACTGTCGTTTGAAATCAGCACCGGCTTTCCCGACAACGGAAGCAAAGCTGCTGGTTTCACCCTTCTGGTCCTTATTCATGTAGGTTGGGATGATCAGCATGCCTCCGGGTTTGCATACACGGTCCAATTCGTTCAACGCCTTTATCGGTTCATCCAGCAGATGGATCACGTTCCCGGCAACAACCTTGTCGAAACTGCTGTTCGGAAAATCCAGCGACAGGATATTTGCCTGCCGGAACTGAACGTTTTTATATTCCGCACAGTTTTTCTCTGCATGCTTCAGCATCTTCGGGGCAAAATCCGTTGCCGTCAGCTGTTTGCTTTTTTCAGCTATGACCGTGCTTAGCATGCCAGTTCCGCAGGCACATTCAAGAACAATATCCTCCGGTTCAATAAGGTCAGATACAATCTGCCGCAGTGTCTTATGCGTTTTCCCGTTAATAACATTTACGAACAGGTCGTATACTCCGGCAACCCTGTCCCAGAACACTTTCATCCCTCCATTTTATCCGAAGATACTGGCAATCCCGGCAACAGCCAATCCGGCGATCGGGCAGACAATCAATGTCCACATCAGTCCATGCTCCGGAATGGCCAGCGTTTTCAGCCATTCTTTACGTTCCCAGGCTTTACAATCCTCTGCGCCTTTAATCATGTGTCGGATTCTCGGCGGAAACCAGCAGTCAAGGATCAGGAAATCAGTAATGCTTACCTCGCTGTTTATCCAAGCGTTACATCCAGGATCATCATCAGAACAAAACCTAACGCAAACGTTATCGTGCCGAAATTGGAGTGCCTTCCTTCCGACATTTCAGGAATGAGCTCTTCCACGACGACGTACATCATGGCTCCCGCCGCAAAAGCCAGGAAATAGGGCATGACCGGCGTAACAAGCCCGGCGGCAATGATTGTTATAACAGCGGCAACAGGTTCAACAACACCGGAAAGCACGCCCATCAGGAAAGTTTTGTTCTTAGGCATTCCTTCCGCCAGCAGCGGCATGGATACAATCGCGCCCTCCGGGAAATTCTGGATAGCAATTCCAATAGCCAGTGTCAGAGCGCCTGCAGTGGTAATTCCCGAAGAGCCAGCCAGCAACCCGGCATATACGACCCCTACAGCCATGCCTTCAGGGATATTGTGCAGCGTTACCGCAAGGATCAGTTTCGTTGTGCGCTTGAACTCACTCCGCGGACCCTCGACCTGCCTGTCCATATGCATGTGGGGGATAATGATATCCAGCAGAAGCAAGAAGCCGATGCCGATCAGGAATCCGATAGACGCTGGCAGGAAGGAAAGCGTGCCCATGGCTGAGCTGCTCTCCAGTGCCGGCTGAAGAAGGCTCCAGAAGGAAGCCGCGACCATAACGCCCGCAGCAAACCCGGTCAATGCTTTTTGTACTGTATCGGAAATCTGTTTTTTCAGGAAGAAAACCATTGCCGCCCCGAGGCTTGTGCCCAGAAATGGAATCAGGATTCCTTCCGCAAGCAGTTTCATGGGAACCTCCTTACTTTTTCTTTGCCAGCGGAAATGTTCTGGCTTTTTCTTCAGTATCATCTGATTCATCATATCCGTCATACGGAGCGTCCGGATCAGGGACCCGCTTATGCAGCCTGGAACAGAGCTTATCCCGGTGGGCAAATACGAAATCCAGATCATCAGACCATCCGGTGTGCCCGGTGATTACAGCGATTCTGCGGTTCCTCAGACGCAGATTGATCTCGAGTTTTTTTAAGCTGCCTTTGGCAACCTTGTTGCTTTCCGCCAGCATAGCGATAAAACTGTATCCACCGTCCGCTCCGAACCAGATCGTGTCCCCGGTGAACAGATACTTGTCATCGATCAGATAGACCATGTGGCCCCAGGTATGGCCAGGAACAAGGATGCATTCCACCTTGATTCCTTCAACATCCAGAACCTGCCCGTCTTGCAGCAACCTGCGCTCGTTGTTCATTTTGACCATGGGCAGTTTATAAAGGCCGTGGATCACTTTCCGGCGCTTTTCGCCGGTGATATATCGATTTTCAATCTCGCTGAGATAGACTGTAGCATCTTTAAACAGTTGATCACTGTCTGTTTCCAAAGCCCCGACATGATCTGTATCCTGGTGGGTAATCAGGATGTGATGGATAGATGACGGATCAATATCCAGCCAGCCCATCTTCTCCTTCAGCCGTTCATAGTTATATCCGGCGTCAATCATGATCGTTACACCGTCTTTGGTATAAAAGAAGATATTGGCGATCCATTCCCGAACACAGCTGACATGCTCATCAATCCTCCCTGTATTCAGGGGTTTGAAAATCTGTGTGCCGCGATACAGTTTACTCATGGTGATCCGCTGGTATTCCGTATCTTTTCTGGACATCTTCTGATACCCTCCTTATTATTGTTCTGCGCATGCGCTGATGGACATCCCGCCAAATTGCTGCAAGCAGGGTTGGGAAGAGCGTTAGATAAAACTAACATATGCACAAAAAAGAAAACCTATTCAGCTGTCTGGGCAGCCTTCTTTACGCCCGGTTTTTGCTTCTCCGGCTTGACAGCATCCTCTGGAATGGCCCAGGATTTACCGAACCGTTCCACGCCCGGAACCCTTCCATCCTGAATGTATTGATTGACCCATCGCACGGAGATGCTCCATTTGTTGGCTACTTCCTTTGCTGACAGATAGCCTTTCATTTGCTCTCCTCCAATTCTGTAAGTTAGTTACAACTTACTTTACAATTATATTCCAATATGAGCAGATTGCAAGCACTTTTTCATTATAGTCAATAATTGACAAAAAAAGACTGCCGCAGCTCCGGCGGCAATCTTTCACGTTCGAATCAAACAGGACCGTTTTTTCAGGAATATCTCTCCGGTTTATGCAGACTGCATTTTCCAGCTGGCAGCTTCCTCTCTGAGCTTTATGAATTTGCTGTATTTCTCGCTGCTTCTGAGCAGTTCTTCATGTGTACCGCTGCTGATCGTTCCTCCGTCAAGTACCACGATCTGGTCGGCATTCCGGATCGTCTTGAGCCTGTGAGCAATCATGATCACAGTCTTGTTTTCAGTCAAGGCATCAAAAGCAGCTATCAGTTTATCTTCATTCTCAGGATCCACGTTGGCTGTTGCCTCATCAAGGATAATGATCGGAGCGTCTTTCAGGATTGCTCTTGCAATGGATATCCTTTGCTTCTCGCCTCCTGAAAGCGTCGCTCCGCCCTCACCGATTACGGTGGAATAGCCCTCCGGAAGCGACGTGATAAAATCATGGCAGCATGCCTTTTTCGCGGCAGCTACAACGGCGTCATGGCTTGCGTTTTTCATTCCGAACTTTATATTGTTTTCAATCGTATCCGCAAAGAGATAGACATGCTGAAAGACCACACTGATCCGTGACATCAAACTTTCCAGCGTATAGTCTTTTACATCCCTGCCGCCAATGGAAATGCTCCCTTTGTTAACGTCCCAGAAGCGCGCGATCAGCATTGCCAGCGTTGTTTTGCCCGCGCCGGATGAACCGACAAAGGCAGTCATGGTCTTCTCCGGAATCCTAAGGCTGATATCTTTTAACACTTCGTTGTCGCCATAGGAGAATGATACATGGTCGACCGATATCCCGTAATGCTTCGGATTATACTCTTTGCCGTTCTCATCCATGACCGGAAGTGCATTGATCTTCTCGGCTTCCTCTATAGAGCTTGAAACCACCCTCAAGATGGTAAGCCCGGCACCGGTCTGTTCGATATCGGCGAAAACCTGAAAAGATATGATTACTGCCATCAAAGCATATGTGATTGTCATATTTCCGGCGATAAAGAGCGTCACTGCCGCAAGCAGGAATAAGGCTTTGAATAAGCCGAGTACGATCCCCTGGATCTCCCCATAAGGGATGAACAGCCTTTCCATTGCAAGATTGCTGTCTCTGTTGTCATCGATTGCTTTCTTCAAAGCGTCATCACCCTTGCCGGTCAGGTTGAAGGATTTGATCACGCTCATCCCCTGCAGGCTTTCAAGCACCCTGGATACCAGGGCGGCCTCATTCCGCTGCCTTACCGGAGATAACGCCCGGCTCTTTTTCTCCATGGATGATGTGATGAGCATGTAAACAGCCATGCCGATCAGGTTGATCAGCCCCAGCCGCCAGTCGAAGAATAAGACGCAGACCAGAAACACAACAGAATTCATCAGTCCGCTGAGAATCTGCACAAGAACGTTCGCGCCCTGATTCTCCACAACATCCAGTACGGTAGTCGCGATACCGGTTACCTGGTCGAGATTACTGTCATTGAAATATCCCATAGGGACCTTCTTCAAGCGTTCCGCTATGTCGAGCCTCTTGTAAGCGCTCATATAGTATCCTGCATGAACGGCCTGAAGATCCGCTGCCATTTTCAGAATGAATTGTCCTATGATACTTACGCCCAGGAAGGCAAGCGCTGTCCAGGCCGGTTTCATTGTATGGCTGCCCTCTTCAAATGCAAGAAGAACGTAATAGATTGCAGCCATTCTGAACATTGAGAACAGGGACTTAAAGAATGACAGGATGATTGCCCGATAGATTTTTTTCTTTTCCTGCCCGGAAAACACTATGATTTTTATGATTGCCTCCATCATTATGCCGCACCTCCTTCACTGATATGTGCCTGCCACATCGTGTTATAAAGCGCACTTCTTTTCAGGAGCTCGCTGTGGGTTCCCGAACATTCGACCGTGCCGCCATTGATCAGCACGATCTGATCGGCATCCGTAACTGTAGACAACCTGTGGGCAATGATAATCACCGTTTTATCTTTCATCAATTCAGTAAGAGCCCGTTGTATGACAGCCTCATTTTCCGGGTCAATATACGCTGTCGCTTCATCAAGAATTACGACAGGGGCATCTTTCAACATGGCCCTGGCAATAGCGATCCGCTGACGTTCGCCGCCCGACAGGCGGGTACCGCCGCTTCCCACCCGGGTCTCATAACCGTCCGGGAGAGCCATTATGAATTCATCACAGCCGGATGCTTTGGCAGCGTTCCGAACCGCCTCATCGGAAGCAGATATCTTTCCCATACGGATATTATTCATGATTGTATCGTCAAACAGCCAATTGTCCTGTGATACATACGCCACCTGATCATAGAGCTGTTCAAGGGGGATTGATCTGAGATCTTTTCCATCCATCTTTACCGAACCGTCCTTCACATCCCAGAATCCGCCGACAAGCTTGGCAATCGTGGATTTCCCGCTTCCGGAAGGGCCGACGAGCGCAGTGAAGCATTTCTCCGGAATCGTGAGATTGATATGGTGCAGGACTTCCTCGTTTTCGTGATAAGAATAGCTGACGTCACAAAACGCTATGTTATGAGAAGCAAACGTAACCGGGGTTTCCGAATGCTCCTGTTCCTCACCGGCCAGCAGCTTATCTACCGTAGCAACAGTGGTTGCCACTTTGGCAGAAGAATCCGTAAACTGGACTGCAGTGAGGATCGGTCCGACAATACACATGGAAAGCATGATCGAAGTCATGAAAACATACGCGGAAATACTGCCTGCGATATACATGCCCCAGCCGATCGGCAATACCGTAATCAGGGTGCAGGGTGCGATCGTATAGCAAAGCGCCTGGTATACTTCTGTTTTCTTCATCCACCAGCAATAGAAGGAAGCGTTCGCGAGCACCTTATCCCTGAATTTCTGATACGATGATTTGCTTTGGCTGTATGCTTTGATCACTTCGATCCCATGGACATATTCAACGATACTCGCATTCATGTCCTGTGTGATCTCCACGGACTTCTTATAATCCGCGGAATAAGTGCGGGCGATAAAACCGAAAAACATCAGGCCGACCGGTACTGAAATCAGGCATATAAGTCCCATCCTCCAGTCAATGGTCATCATATAAACCCAGACAGCGACGGCACCGATGATATTGGAGGTAAGCTCCGGGATCATATGGGCTATGGGGCGTTCCATCCGCTCCACCTCGTCGACTATGATCTGCTTGAGCTTGCCGCTGGAAGTATCGATGATCGTGCCAAGGGGCATCCTGGGAAGTTTGGCAAAGATCTGCTTACGTATCTCCCCCAACAGAGAAAAGGTCGCCTTGTGGCTCACGCTCAGCCCCATAGCATAAAAAAGGCTCTTAAGAGCAAAGCCTGCGAAAGCAGCAGCTACGAACACAAAATAATAGCTCCATTCCCTGTTTCCGGATATCATTCCGGAAATAATCTGTGCGGCGGAAACAAAAGGAACGATACCGGATAGGACGCCGAGAACTGCCAGCACGACGGACAGCAGCAGCCTGCCGTGTTCAGGCTTTGCGATCTGCCAGATTCTCGCCATGGGATTTGATTTTTTTTCTTTCAAGTTTTTCACACCTCCTGTTAGTCAAAACTAACCATTGTCTGATAAAAACCGCCTTCTCTTTGTGATCGTCAGGGAAGGCGGTAGTATCCTAATATCCGAAGAATTCCCTCCAGCCCCTGGAGAAGAACCGATCCAGTGTATCCGCGTAATGCATGGCTTCCTCCCGGGTAAAGCCATGCTCTACGGCCTGAAACACCGCGTTAACATTGGCTGAGGTCAACAGATGAAGTTCATTTTCGTTGAATTCATTCAGCTTCACGCCCTGTGTTTTAAGCATATCCATAAAAGAAAGCGTTACTTTTTCTTCCATTACGGCCAGGTCATGAAGGAAGTTCTCATACTTAGTTCCCTGAGACTTACAGATGATCAGGCGAAAAGCGTCCAGATGATCATAGATGTAAGCAATCGCAAGCTTTGCGTCCTGCCCGGTCTCCAAAGTACTTAAATTACCCGCCTCGACAAACTGCTCCTGGCCACCTGCTTCCAGATGGAACATGTTTAACAGTCCCTGACAGGCAGGCTCAACCAGGGCAGCAAACATCTCCTCTTTTCCGGCAAAATGCTTATACAACCCAGAAACACTCATCCCCGCGGATAAAGCGATACGGCGCATCGATGCGTCGGCAAAGCCATAGGTCAGAAATTCCTGCCAGGCTGCTGCCATGATCTGATCATGATGACCGGCTTTGTCCCGCGCCATATGTCCACCTCCTTCTATGCTTTAGCGAACGATGTTCGCCACGCCAGATAGAATACACTGTTCGCTAAGAATTGTCAATATGTTTTTTTGTTTTTTGCAAATGGCTTGACATGAACGGAAAAAACATTTATAGTATACGATGTTAGCTAACAATGTGTGCTTAGGAGGGATGTATGCCCAAGGACAAAACGGCCAGCCATCTGAAGGTTATGGCTGCAGCGAGAGACGAGTTTCTGGAATACGGCTTCGAGAAAGCTTCCATGCGGCGTATCGGAGAACGATGCGGGCTAACGGCAGCAGGGTTGTACCGCCATTGCAGGGATAAAGAGGACCTGTTTGACCAGCTGGTGGCCCCGGCGCTGGAGAGACTGGATGTATGGATGAAAACGCATCTGGCGAAGTATCTGGAGGCGGTACAGAACAAGGGCAATTTCCAGTGGCAGGATTCATGGATCGATATGATGCGCGAGGTGGTTTATCCCTTTGCTGACGATTATCATCTGCTCCTGACTTGTTCTTCGGGAACAAAGTACGAAAGCTTTCTGCATGATCTGACGCAGACCGCCCAGGATCAGATGCTGCAATTTCTTCCGGTCTTACAGAAGAAGGGGCTGGCAATCCGTGAAATCAGCCCAGCAGACCTGCATCTGCTGTTCAGCGCCTATGTTACGGCTCTTTTTGAACCTGTGATTCATCGCTATCCGCCGAATGAAGCGGCCCGATGCCTGGAAACCGTTGAAGCTTTCTTCCTGCCCGGATGGAAATCCCTGTTCGGTTTCTGAGCAGATTGTGACGAGATGATACCGCCTGTTCCCTTCAGGGGACAGGCGATATACATCAATAACAGTTAGTTGACACTAACACAATACCGTTAACTAACAGAAAGAGAGGGATTCACGTGAAAAAGAAAAAAGAAAGCAAGTCACCCTCCGCATTTGGGCGGCTGATGGAATATGCCGGCCGGTTCCGGATCCTGACCTATCTATCGCTGCTCCTGTCTGCCGTGAGCAGCGTGATGACGCTGATGCCCTTTGTATTTATCTGGCGTATTATCCGGGAGGTACTGGAAACACGGCCTGATTTTTCCCGGGCGACCGGAATTGTCCATAACGGATGGATGGCGGTGCTGTTTGCGGTGCTGGCATGGATTGTCTATGTCGGCGCACTGGTCTGTTCCCATGGAAGCGCTTTTCGAACGGCCGGTAACATGAAAAAGACGCTGATGCGCCATATTGCCCGCCTTCCCATCGGATTCGCTGATGAGATGGGATCCGGCAAAGTGCGCCGAACCGTGACGGAGGTGACGGCCTCCACTGAAACGCTGCTTGCCCATAATCTGCCGGATATGGCAGGTGCGATTGCCATGCCGCTTTGCATGGTTGTTATGCTTTTCATTTATGACTGGAGATACGGGATTGCCTGCCTCATTCCGGTCGCGCTGAGCTTTGCTGCCATGATGCGCATGGCGGGCCCGGCCATGCAGGAAGATATGAGGCTGTACCAGAATTCGCTGGAGCACATGAGCAATGAAGCCGTTGAATATGTACGGGGCATACCGGTCGTAAAGACTTTCGGGCAGACGGTGTTTTCCTTTCACCGGTTCAAGGCCTCTATTGATGATTACTGCGAATTCTGCATGCATTACACAAGATTGATGCGGAAGTCCATGCTGGGATATATCGTGCTGATCAACAGCGCTTTTCTCTTCATCCTTGGCCTGACGCTGTTTCTGATCCGCGGGGAAAACTACGGAATGGATATCCTCCTGAATTTCCTGTTTTACGTCATCTTTACTCCGGCTATCGCCACAACCATGAGCAAAGTCATGTTCATGAGCGAGAACAACATGAAGGCACAGGATGCGGTGACAAGAATGGACTCCATCCTCAGCCTGCAGCCTTTGCCGGAACCGGAACACGGGCAGGAACCGGACGGAACATCCGTGGAACTGAAGAATGTGACTTATCGGTATACGCCGGATGCCCCCGCGGCGGTGTCCAATCTGTCACTGAAAGCGGAACAAAATGAGATTGCAGCGATTGTTGGCCCTTCCGGCAGCGGAAAAACCACGGTAGCCGGCCTGATCTCACGATTCTTTGACCCGCAGGAGGGACAGGTCCTCATCGGCGGCAAAGATGTACGCCAAATCAGCAAAGAAACACTGATGCGGCATGTGGCCTATGTTTTCCAGGACAGCCGGCTGCTCAAGCGTTCCATTGCCGACAATCTGCGCATTGCCAGGCCGGACGCAACAGAGAGTGAAATGATGGAAGCGCTCAAAAAGGCACAGTGCATGGATATTATTGACCGTCTGCCGGAGGGAATCAACACTGTACTTGGCAGCCGGGGGACCTATCTGTCGGGCGGTGAACAGCAGCGTATTGCGATTGCCCGCACCATGCTGAAAAATGCTGACATCGTCATCCTGGACGAAGCCAGCGCCTTTGCCGACCCTGAATGTGAGGCTCAGGTACAGCTTGCTTTCAGGGAAATGGCAAAAGGACGAACCGTCCTTATGATTGCCCATCGCCTTTCTACGGTTCGCAATGCTGACCGGATCTATGTGCTGAAAGACGGACAGCTCGAAGAGCAGGGGAGACATGATGACCTGATGAATCAGAACGGGCTTTACGCGGCGATGTGGACGGAATATCGGAAAGCCGTGAACTGGAAGGTTGGTGAAGCAGTATGAAGCATTATATGATGAAACGGTTTGCCCTGACGGAAAAAGGCGCCGCGGATATGCTGAAAGCTATCACGGCGGTTACAATCTCGAATATTGCGCTCATGACTCCGGTCTGGCTGCTGTTCGCATTTACAGGGGATTATCTGGAGGGGACAGCGGCCGGGCGGTGGGCATATTATCTGCTCTTTGCCGCCGTCTGCCTGGTGCTGATTTTTCTTCCGAATTACTGGCAGTATAACGCGACGTTCTTCTCCACTTATGAGGAATCCGGCAAGCGGCGGATTTCCCTGGCCGAAAAGCTCCGTAAACTGCCCCTGTCATTCTTCGGAAAAAAAGACCTGGCGGACCTGACAAACACGATCATGTCGGATGCCGAAACACTGGAGCATGCCTCATCCCATCAGATTCCCCAGTTTTACGGAAGTCTGATTTCCACCTCGCTGATCTGTATCGGCCTGTTCTTCTACAAATGGGAAATGGCCCTGGCAGCTGTGTGGCCGATTCCGGTTGCGATCTTTATTGTGGCCGCGTCCCGAAAAGTGCAGGCGCATTTTATCCGCCGGCAGTCAGAATCCAAAGTGAGGCTGAATGATGCCGTGCAGGAATTTATTGAAACCTCCCGGGATCTGAAGAGCTGCAATGCCGAAGGCGGATATCTGGCAGAACTGGACGGCAGGATCGATGATGTCGAGAAGAAAGCCATCGGCGCAGAACTCGGACAAGCCGCTTTCATTGTTTCCGCGCAGCTGATTCTGAAGATCGGAATCGGTACGGTTGCGGTCGTCGGCAGCGCATTGCTTCTGCAGGGGCGGCTGAACGTGATGGAATTCTTTTCCTTCCTGCTGGTGGCTTCCCGCCTGTATGAACCCATGAGCGGTAATCTGATCAATCTGGGAATGCTGAACCTGCTTACGGTTCCCGTGGAGCGGATGAACGAGATCGCTGATTATCCGGCCCAGACAGGAGAAGCATCATTCCACCCGGACGGGTATGATATCTGTTTTGAGAATGTCGGCTTTTCCTATGACCAGGGAAAGACCGTACTGAAAGATGCGAGCTTTACCGCAAAGCAGGGCGAAGTCACGGCGCTTGTCGGCCCTTCGGGCGGCGGAAAAACCACTGTTTCGCGTCTTGCGGCACGTTTCTGGGATATCAGCAGAGGACGGATCACGGTCGGAGGACAGGATATTTCCCGTATCGATCCGGAAACTTTGCTGAGTGTCTATTCGATCGTTTTCCAGGATGTTACGCTGTTTAACAACAGTATTCTGGAGAATATCCGCGTCGGGAAGAAGGACGCATCAGACGATGAAGTACTGGCTGCAGCCCGACTGGCAAACTGTGACGAATTCGCCCTGAAACTGCCGGAGGGATATCGGACAGTCATCGGTGAAAACGGCAGCGAGCTGTCCGGCGGTGAGCGCCAGCGCATATCCATTGCCCGGGCTTTCCTGAAGGATGCGCCGATCATTCTGCTGGACGAGGCCAGCGCCAGCCTGGATGTTGAAAACGAAACGGCTATTCAGGAAGCACTCTCCCGGCTGATTCAAAACAAGACTGTGGTGGTTATTGCCCATCGGATGCGTACGGTCAGCGGCGCGGACAAGATTGTCGTGCTGTCTGACGGAATGATTGCCGAAGAGGGAAGACCGGCCGAGCTGTTCGCCAAAGAAGGCAGCATGTTCAGCCACATGGCACAGCTGCAGGCTGCCAGCGCGGAATGGAGTATTTGAACCAATAAAACAACTGCCGAAAAAGGCGTCTTATCGTGAGACGCCTTTTTCAGATTCAAAAGTTTATCCTTCATCAATCAAATGACATATGCATACCGGTTAATCATTGACAAAAAAGATTGCTGCGAAAACTGCAACAATCTCATACAATTAAGCCTTTCTGGCAAGTACTGTGATCCATGGCTTTGAAGGATGATGATCTGTCCGGATGTCCGTAAAGCCGGACGCGGCAAGCGCTTTCTTAAGCTCTTCGGCAGTATGACATTTCATACCATCAATGATTTTCTCGTATTTGAGGCTGACATTATCAGTCCCATCTGATTCATTGCAAATCATGAACCAGCCTCCGGGCTTCAGAACTTTGCAGATCTGGGCAAAGCATTTTTCCAGTCCAGGCCAGAAATAGACCGTCTCAAAGGCTGTGGCCAGATCGTATTTATCTGCCGGCAGTTTCAGGTCTGACACGTCGCCCTGCATGACCTTACACCGCCCGGACGAAATTTCGTTCTTGTTGTAATTCTTTGCCGTTTCAACCGAAAGCGCGGAATAATCGACCGCCGTCACATTAGCCTTTGGATACTTTTTAAGCAGTTCTCCCGCGTTGCGGCCTCCTCCGCAGCCAAGGTCTGTAATCTCTGCCGGTGTAATGTTCGGTAGATGTGAAAAACCCCAATCCGCCATTTTCGCGTGTCCGGAGTTCATTCCGTTCAGCATCATTTTTCCAAGTGCCCCTTCCGGTTTTCGTGTCTGGCTGACAAAATCTTTGTAGAGCCCCATTCTTATACGCTCCTTTCCCTTATCTATGATCTTGAAGTGGTTTCCATAAGTCTACTGTCTGGTTTGACCTCGAATCGCTTCATAAGAATCATCTGAAAGATCGTGTTCAATCTTGCAGGCGTCCGCCCTGGCGATGTCGTCCGGGACGCCCAGCTGGATCAGGTATCTCGTCAGCGTTCGATGGCGTTCGTAAATCTTCCGGGCGATGGCGTATCCCTTATCTGTCAGGGAGATCAGATTATCCGAGCCCATGTTGATATAGCCGTTTTCCCGGAGCTTCCGCATCGCCACGCAGACGGAAGCTTTGGTCACGTTCAGCCCAGAAGCGATATCTATGGATCGCACGTGGCCTTTTCTTTCCATCACCATCAGGATCTGTTCCAGATAGTCTTCGGCGGATTCATGAATCGTCATAACGGACCTCCTTGTCCTCAGGTTGTGATATCAAATGCTGCATGAAGCACTGCATCATATGACTGAATGGGCTGTTCTTTCTGCCTGGAACTCCTGCAGAAAGCGGGATGCCGGTACGCTTCGGCATCCCGCTCCCTTTGGAGGTAAGGTCATGGTATATCATTCGGGCTGCCCGACCCGATTGATATCAAGTCTTATTCGGCCTTCATGTAGCTGATCACACCGTCAACAGCATAAAAGGTCAGAACAATCCGGTTGCTATCATTTGTCACCATTGTATAAGGAGCTGCTTCCGGTTCCTTTGCTTCATTATCATAGGCTACATACAGACCCGCACCGTCGCCTTTTTCACCGTTATCAAACGCAAAGGCCTCAAAATCACGGGTCTTCTGGCTATTCATAAAGGTCAGCCCATGGCCGTTTTCATCAATGACCATGTAGAGCTCAACACCGGCATAAGCCTCTCCGAACGGCGACATATCCGCAACCCATTTTCCTTCGAATCCCAGATCCTTCAACTGTGCCAGCGATCCTTCACTGTGAGCGGAGTAATCCAAGTTTTCCAGACAGAAGAGCTCAATTACGTTTTTGACTGTATTCGCATCAGCGTCCACCGGGAATCCGGCGGCCAGCCAGTAGGCATAGGGGCCTTCGTTGTACTTGGCCAGATCATCCACATTGCTGCCGTAGCGGAACTCCAGATGGAAGGTTGTGGCAGGAGTATCAGGCATCATATAGAAATACTTGAATTCGCCCGCATCCGCGTCTGCGGTTTCGTAGAGATATCCTTCCATCATGCCAGCAAGGGCCAGTTTGCCGGCGTACGCATATTCATGGCTGAATACCTGGTTACCGCTTTCATCAGCGCCTTTGATTGTCGAGCCGTTGAAGGTGATGGTAGAAACACCGTTGATGAACAGGCAGTCAAACTGCGCTCCGTTGGAACCGTCACCGAAAGACTCAATCGCCGCCTGGCCGTAAATCGTGCCGTTACAGGCTGTTTTCAGCATTTCCGCCATCTGGGGCGCTGCTTCTTCACCCACTACAGCGGTGCAGGGATCCAGCCACAACTGATCATATTCTGACCTGGTAATCACAGGGAACAGCGGTTCATAAGTACCTTTGATGTTCTCCAGAAACGCGGCAGCCTCCGCTGTGTCATCCGCAGCTTCGGCCATTGAAAAGGCGTTGCAGGAAAGCATCAGTGCAAAAACCAGCAAAAAGGGAAACAGTTTCTTCATGGTCTTCATGGCAGTAAGTCCGTCCTTTCATTTATGGTCTATTCCATTCCTTTTCAGGAACCAGAACAGCTGATTCAGGCAGTCACTGTCAGCTTATCCAGGGAATATCCCTGCTGACAGCGCTGCAGATACAACTTCCGTGCAACGCTTGCATCGTGTGAACTGCCGGGAAGACCTCAGCATTTTATTGGACATGGCAGCCCTCCCTGTTTGTCTGATGTTGATTAGATAAAACTAACAAACATTTCAATAAATGGCCACGCATTTATTCGAAGCATTTGAAAATGCGAGGCTAGTAGGTTAGCTTACACTAACAAATATACGATATCATGATATCAGAGCTTTGTCAATTACCCGAATATCGCGTTATTGGCTTTTTATTATTGTGCTTTGACAAATTATCAGTTACAATTTATCCCAGAATCAGATTATTTCAAAGGGAGCATGGGATGCAATCTGCACTGCCCGATTTATCGGATATAAAACACAGGACGGGAGGAAAGAAAAGATGGGCAAAAACACAATCAGGAGATATCGGTTCGGAAACCCGACAGACACGGACGCCGTTGTCCTGAAGCTACCTGCGGAAACCGGAGAGATTCCCCGGCTGAAGGCGGAGCCGGTTATCGATCCGGAAACCGGGTCAGAAAAGGGCATACGGTTTTCTTTCGGCATGGATCCGGAGGATATTCTTTTCGGACTGGGAGAAACCGTGAGGGGACAGAACAAGCGGGGACACCGCTATACCGCATGGAACACCGATGAAGTGAGCCATACGGAGGATAAGCAAAGCCTTTACGCTTCCCATAACCTGCTGCTGATTTTCGGCCCCGGAAAACTATTCGGGATCTTTCTGGATGATCCGGGGCGCATAACCTGGGATCTGGGCTATACGCGTCAGGATCAGGCGGTGATAGTATCGGAGAACGGCGACCTGGACCTGTACATTCTGGAAGGCGAATCCCTGACGGAGATTGCCCGTGAGTTCCGGCATCTGACGGGCCGAAGCTATCTGCCACCGCGATGGGCTTTCGGATATATTCAGAGCCGATGGGGTTATGCCAGCGAAGAGGAGATCCGGCAGGTAGTAGGTGAGCACCGGAAGTGGCATATTCCCCTGGATGGTATCTGCATGGATATTGACTATATGGAACGCTTCAGGGATTTCACCTGGCGGAAGGATGCCTTTCCGGACATGAAGGCATTTGTCAGGGAAATGCAGGAAAACCATATTCATCTGATTCCTATTATTGACGCGGGTATCGCCCGGGTGGAAGGTTATGAACCCTATGAAACCGGGAGGGAACGCGGGGCCTTCTGCACCCTGGAGGACGGATCGGCGTTCGAGGCTGCTGTCTGGCCGGGGCTCTGCTGCTTTCCCGATTTTCTGAACGGGGATGCGCGGGAATGGTTTGGAGAGCAGTACCGGCCGCTTCTGGAAGCCGGGATCGACGGATTCTGGAACGATATGAATGAGCCGTCGCTGTTCTATACGAAGGAGCGGCTCAACAAAGCCTTTGAGAAGGCTATGGAGCAGCAGAAGCATCCGGAAGACTATGAGGGCATGTGGAACCTGAAATCTGTTTTCAACGGTGTGGAATCCAATCCGGAGGATTACCGGTTATTCTACCATCGGACGGACGATGGGGAGCGGATCCGCCATGACAGAGTGCATAACCTTTACGGCGCGCAAATGACCCGGGCTACAGCGGGAGGCTTCCGTGCCTTTGATCCGGAACACCGTTTCCTGCTTTTCTCCCGTTCCTCCTACGTCGGGGCGCACCGCAACGGCGGCGTCTGGATGGGGGACAACCGCTCCTGGTGGTCCCATCTGGAGCTGGCGGTGCAGATGCTGCCGAATATGAACCTGTGCGGCTTCCTGTACTGCGGATGCGATCTCGGCGGATTCGCCGGGGACGTGACGGAGGATCTGCTGGAACGGTTCCTGCAGCTGGGAGTTTTCCTGCCATTGATGCGGAATCATTCAGCGCTGTATACCCGGGACCAGGAGGTTTACCGGTTCTCGACGGTGGAGACCATGCGGAATACTATCACCGTACGCTATGCGCTGATTCCATATCTTTACAGTGAATTCATGAAGGCTGCCCTTACGGACGGAATGCTGTTCCGGCCCCTGGCCTTTGACTATCCGGCGGATCCACGGGCGTGCAGGGTCGAGGATCAGCTGATGCTGGGCGGGGAATGCATGATCGCACCAGTCTGCCGCCAGAACGCGTGGGGAAGATATGTCTATCTGCCGGAGGATATGCTGATGATCCGCTTCCGTTCCGCCTCGGATTACGACCTGGTTTCCCTGGAGAAGGGAGACCATTATATCGAGCTGAAGCCGGAGGAATTCCCGCTGTTCGTGAAGCGCGGCCGCTTCATTCCCCTGGGCGCCGCTGCAGAATATACAGACAGTGTGACTGGGGATGGTTTCCGCCTGATCGGATGGGACGCGGAGAAAACAGAGTACGCACTGTATGCTGACGACGGAATCAGCGCGACACCGGTTTACGAGGAGCATCTGAAGATCCTGCGGGAAGGATTCGGCCAGTAAAAGCCCGGAGTCTCCGTATGGTTGGTTAAAGAGTATCTGCATTCAAGAACAATCTAAATTTCAAAAGCTTTGATATGCCGGATGTGACAAATGTTTTTGGTCTGGAACCCGAAAAACTGAAAATCGGGATGCTTACAGTTACGAAACGAGTCCTGGATATTGCAGATGTGGATATTGAGGAAATGTCTGCGGAACTGATGGAGATATCTCCTATGGCTTATGTCATTTATTATGAAGAATGCTCCACGCGATCCAGGATCGCGTCAGAACGCTGAAGGACGGTGATGCAGAATGACAACATCTCAGATTATGGAGAAAATGATCAAGACTTCGGGCGGAAACATTCACGACATTGAACACCTTGTGAAGGTGTGGTCTTACGCGAAAACGATTGGCGAACTTGAAGCTCTTGATGATGAAACTCAATTTCTCCTTGAAGCAGAAGCGATCACTCACGACATTGCGTGCCCTGTATGCCGCGAGAGATACGGCAACGCAAACGGGAAACTTCAGGAACAGGAAAGTCCTTCTCTGATTAAAGCCTTTTTTGCTGATATGGATTTGGCAGAAGCGCAGACAGACAGGATTTCCCATGTCGTCGGACACCATCATACGTATGAAGGTGTTGACGGTCAGGACTGGCAGATACTTCTTGAAGCAGATTATATTGTGAACGCGTCTGAAAACGGCTATACGAAGGAAAATATTCGGAACTTTCTGAACCGGCACGCAAGAACAATTGCAGGGAAAAGACTGATCCAGGAAGTGTTTTGCCTGTAAGACGGAGGAATCGACATGAAAACAGCGCTCATCATGGAAGGCGGGGCCATGCGCGGCATGTTTACCTGCGGAGTGATCGATGTGCTCATGCGGCACGGTATCACCTTTGATGGTGCGGCAGGAATCGACTTGTTTCTGGTGATTATCTGAAATGGATACCGCTGCAAATACTGTGAGGTGATTGTTTGACCGTTTATATTGACGCTGATGCTTGTCCGGTAACCCGTATCGCTGAGCGGATTGCAAAGGAACATGGCATTCCCGTCACTCTGCTTTGCGATACAAATCATCAGCTGACTTCTGATTACAGCACGGTTAAGGTAATCGGCGCAGGCGCTGATGCGGTGGACATAGCGCTGATTAATCTTTGCCATTGTGGAGACATCGTTGTTACACAGGATTATGGGGTGGCAGCGCTGGCGCTTGGTAAAGGTGCGAAAGCAATCCACCAGAGTGGCAAGTGGTACACGGATGAAAACATTGACGGATTGCTGATGGAACGCCACCTGGCAAAGAAAGCCAGACGCAGCGGAAAGCATCATCTGAAAGGACCGGCAAAACGCACTGATGAAGATGATAAGCGTTTTGCGGAAAGTTTTGAACGAATGATACAGGAGGCACAGAATGAGTAAATACACTGATCTGGCAATGGAACGGCGCAGCCAATTCACTCCGGAAGGACGGCCTGCCTGGAATTGCTGTCAGGCAGTTGTGACTGCGTTCGCACAGGATGCCGGATTCGATGAGGAAGCCAGTATGAAAGCGGCAACCTATTTCCGAGGCGGTATGCAGATAGGTTCTGTCTGTGGGGCTGTTACCGGAAGTCTGCTTGCGCTTGGGTTCGCCGGAGTAGACGATCCGCAGGTATCAAACGATCTGATTCGACAGATTCGAGAAAACCATGACGGTATGATCAACTGCAGGGATTTGCTGCGGGTAAACGCTGAAAACGGTGGTGAAAAAATGCCTCACTGCAATGCGATGATCCGGGAATGTATTGAATTGGTTGAGAACGCGCTTAAAGCCCGGGGAAAACTCGGAAGCGACAAGGAAATCTGAGAAAGCGAGGATTGAGGAAGTGAAGCTGAAAAAAGATCTGAATATACTCTTTGTTGGAAACAGCCACACATACTTTAACGACATGCCGTTAATGGTTCAGCGACGCGCTGTTGATGAAGGGTTTTATTGCAAGGTTACCATGATCGCTCATGGTGGGTGGTTCCTGTATCAGCATGCTGCAGAGCCGGATGTGCGTTTCAATATTTTGTATGGGAAATACGATTATGTCGTTCTCCAGGAGCATGCCCATCCATTTGGGCCTGAAGAGGACTTCCTTAATGCGGCAATGACGCTGAATGACATGATTCGTGAAGCCGGGAGCACGCCTGTGATTTATGAATGCTGGGCGAAGAAGGATGAGCCTGAAGTTCAGAATCATATGAATGAGGTTCATCAGCATGTGGCTCAGGA
>Ga0265298_10002847_pt1 | contig 23488 bp, 20 predicted proteins | sample AusTroGonzalo_MG_3_FD_193486 | JGI IMG/M metagenome (GOLD analysis project Ga0265298, IMG submission 193486) | Bovine rumen microbial communities from tropical cattle in Woodstock, Queensland, Australia - Gonzalo_01 | ecosystem: Host-associated > Mammals > Digestive system > Stomach > Rumen ...
CCATTACCACGATGAACGGAACGGCTTTGCCTTCTGCGATGAGGTTGTCCAGGATCTGGGCGGTATGGCCCTGGGCCGACCAGCCCTGCTCGTTCTCGGCATTGCCATGCTGGAGATACAGCACCGTATACTTCTTACCGGGGCTCTTCTCATATTCCGCGGGCAGGTAGATGTAGCAGTGACGCATGCTCTCGGTGGCCTTGGACCAGTAGTATTTCTCTACGATGGAGCCTTGGGGCACATTCTTCACCTGCCAGAAATCCATATCGTCCGAAGGGATTTCAATGCCGCTGCCCCAGCGGCCGGCCCCGAAGAAATAGATGCTGCCGGGATCGGGCACTGAAGCACCGTCCACTTCCAGCTGATAGTAGTGGAAACCAACATCCTGAGGGTCTGAGGTACCGGTCCAGACGCCGTTTTCGTCCTTGGTCATCTCATATTTCTTGCCTGCGATGTCCAGCCGCACCGCTTTGGCCTCGGGAGCGCGGAGTTGAGCACGTACAGCGCCCTGGGAGTTAACCATGGGATACTGATGCCCCTGCTGGTTGGTGATGTTGGGTTTGAAATCTTCAATGGCGCCAACGAATGAAGGCACAACCGGATTTCTCTGCTGAGCCGATAAAGACAGGGCTGCAAACAGAAGGAGGGAGAGAAGGATCTTTTTCATCTTTACAATCTATTGGGTTAGTTAACTTACTGTGATACAAATATAATTCAATCCTCGCTGATAAAAAAGAGAAACATCTGATGTGAAAGGAAAAATTGTTATAACTTTGCCACCGATATGATGGAAACAGAAAGAATATTACTCCGGCCCTGGCGGGACGATGATGCCGAAGCGCTTTTCAAATGGGCCTCTGATCCTGATGTAGGGCCGAGGGCGGGCTGGCCGCCGCATAAGTCCATAGAGGAAAGCCTGGAAGTGATCCGGACAGTTTTTCACAACGATACTACCTGGGCCATAGAACTCAAGGAATCGGGCGAAGCTATCGGTGCGATGGGCTATTTGCCTTGCGAGGGTAACAACCTTCCATCCCGCGAAGGCGAACCGTTGGTGGGTTACTGGGTGGGAAAACCCTATTGGAACCAAGGCATTTGCACGGAAGCCCTTGGGCTGATGATTGAGCATATCCGCCTGACGACGGATATCACCTCACTTATCAGCAGTCACTTTATCGACAATCCTGCCAGTGGCCGCGTCATGCAGAAATGCGGCTTCATTCCCACCGGTGAAACCTGCATAGATGAAACCTTTGCCGGTTCCAATCGCCCCATGCGGATCCTGCGGTTGGAAATATCACGATAGTATCATTCAGTCTTTCTCCGTCGTTTAAGCATGGGGAAGAAGCCCGCATCATCCCGTCCGTCGTGCACTCCTGCAGGAACCTGCTATCCTTGATATGCATTTTGCTGAGGCAATCGGCCTTAAGCCAGCCGGGGATGAATTCCTGCGCAACTCCGGTGAGAGATCTTTTCGTATCAATAGCCATAAATAGGTATTGGCGGGATGGAGAGAATTGTATACCTTTGCAGCCGAAAAGAGAAACGAAGAAATGAGCCCGGTATTAACTGCATTGACGATTCCCTTTCTGGGCACGGCCCTGGGTTCGGCCTTCGTGTTCTTCATGAAGCGGGATATGCCGGCGTTGCTGCAGAAGGTGTTGCTGGGATTCGCCTCTGGCGTTATGGTGGCGGCATCTGTGTGGTCGCTGATCATTCCCGCTATCGAGATGGGGGAGGGCGCAGCCGCTGTTGTGGCGCCGACCATCGGCCTTTTGGCCGGATTTGCGTTCCTGCTGTTGATTGATTACATTACCCCGCACATCCATCCATCCGGCAGCACGGAAGGTCCTCGGAGCCGTTTATCCCGTACCGCAAAACTGGCCCTGGCTGTCACCATTCACAACTTCCCGGAAGGAATGGCCGTGGGCGTAGCCATCGCGGGTGCATTGACGGCCGATTTCAACATGGCCGGTGCCTTTGCTCTGTCGCTGGGAATAGCCATCCAGAACGTCCCGGAAGGAGCCATTATCTCCATGCCCTTGAGGGCGGAAGGAAACAGCCGGTGGAAAGCCTTTGGTATTGGCGCCCTGAGCGGAATCGTTGAACCCATAGGAGGCGCGCTGGTTCTGCTGCTGGCGACTTCTGTCCTGGGCATTATGCCGTATATGCTGGCTTTTGCCGCCGGTGCCATGCTTTACGTTGTGGTTGAGGAATTAGTTCCGGATTATTCCCAGGGCAAGCACTCCAATATCGGCACCATAGGCTTTGCCCTCGGCTTCGCCCTGATGATGGTACTGGATGTCGTGCTGGGATAAGCGCCAATTGAAAAAAGTCTCAGGGGTGCTAAGGTCGCTTTCAATTATCATAAATAGCAGGAAAAGATTGTTAAATCCCCGTTTAACTGTGTCTATGAAAAACACATTGGGATATATTCTGGGATTTCTGGTATTTGTTGCTGGGATTCCCGCGTTGATGTGGTGGGTGTCCGGAAGGCCTTTTCCCTGGGCACCTGCGCTGCCTTGGGCGATTGTTTCCCTCGCACTGATGATTCCTGGCCTGGCATTGAGCATCTGGTCCATCGTGCATATGAAAAAGGTGGGTGAAGGCAATCCCTTCGATGCATATAATCACGAAGTGGCGCCAAGGACCAAGCATTTGATGACGGACGGACCATACAAGTTCACCCGTAATCCTATGTTGGTGGGTGTTTATGTTTATGACATCGGTGTTTTGCTGTGGCTCCATAGCTGGTGGCCAATAGCAGTACTTGCAGTTGAAGTCTTCCTGCTAACACTGCAGGTCCGCTCCGAAGAGAAACGCCTGGAGGCCGATTTCGGGGAGGAGTATATTGCATACAAACAATCTGTCAGACGTTATTTCTGAATTCGCTGGTGGAAAACTAATACAAAGCATCATGAATCTTATTGAAGCCATTCAAACCCGCCATTCTGTCCGCAGATACAAGGACAAAACCATTGAAGCCAATAAACTGGCCATCATCCGGAAAACCATCGAGGAAGCCAATGCCGAAAGCGGCCTCAATATGCAATTGGTCGTGAACGAACCCAAAGGATTCAATGGCCTCTTCATTAGCACGTACGGCCAGTTCTCCGGCGTTAAGAACTACATCGTCATGGCTGCCCCCAAGGGTAAGCAGTGGGAAGAGAAGGTAGGCTATTATGGCGAGAAACTCGTCATTCTGGCTCAGACCCTCGGCCTCAATACCTGCTGGGCAGGCCTCACCTACAAGAAGATACCGGGAACTTTCACTCTGAGAGACGGTGATATTGTTCATTGTATGATTTCCCTTGGCTACGGTGAGAACCAGGGCAAGCCGCATCCCCAAAAGAAGTCTGCCAGTGAGTTCTTCGAGCCCTATGGGCCCAAACCAGCGTGGTTTATGTCCGGAATCGCAGCCGCCATGCTGGCACCCACGGCCGTCAACCAACAGAAGTTCAAATTCATCCTTCAGGAGGGGAACAAAGTCTCGGCCAAGACCTTCTTCTCCCCTTGGGGCTATACCGTCATTGACCTCGGCATCGTCAAGTACCACTTTGAAATCGGGGCCGATAAAGAGAACTTCGAGTGGGTATAAGAAAAACTGATTCGGCTCCACATTGCCGTTTCGGGCATACCGCCAACGATATAGAACACTTTTCCAAACGACTTTTCACCGCTAAACTACACTTTTCCAAACGACTTTTTATTTGCGAAGTTAGACAAGACTTCGCAAATAAAAGGAAATAATAACCAAATCCCTATCATTGGTCTCTGCATTTTTTTTCGCAAAAATGATGGTTTTCAGCGTGAAAGAAAATATTTTATTTATATTTGTAAAATATTATGAATCAATTGGAGAAGCTCATATACGTTATTCCGTCGTGCCAGGAAGTCCGGCTGGAGCCCAGGGAATCCATAGCCCAGTCGTCGCCCCTCAAAGTGATTTTTCTTACGGAAATAGATGGGCAACGGGCCATCATTGATATTGAACATCTTGGTTATGAGAGTTTATAAACTGGCTGCATTTGTGGCCATTGCGCTATGGTCCTGTTCCAAGGAGCCGCGTGAAAGCGGCGGCCTGGTGCTGCATACAATCTCGGCCGGGATCGGGAATAATACCAAGACGCAGTTGGCAGCAGAATACACGGACGTTTTTTGGTCTGTGGGTGATCAGGTGGATGTGTGGGTGGGGGAGACTGCTTATGAGTTTACCAGCACTCTCGAAATAACATCCAGCCAATCTTTATTCCAGGGACTTGCTCCGGCCGATATGGGCTCCTGGGTGCTGGTGTATCCGAAGGGAGCCAGCACCGGCAAGAACGGCAGCGTGATATCGGCCACCCTCCCCGCCACGCAGACGGCAAGGACTAACAGTTACGACCCTTCCGCTGCGCTTCTCTACGGTGTCAGCCAAACTACCAGCAGCACCACCTGCAAGCACCTCTATTCCGGCATCCGCATTATGTTCACCCAAACCGGAATCCGGCGTGTGAGCCTCAGGGGAAATGCCGGAGAAAAGATAGCCGGAGATTTCGTATTCGATTTTTCCGACGGAACTATCAGCAGCGGCACTTCGGAGACCATTGTCCTGAATGCTCCCGACGGCGGTACTTTTGAAACGGGCAAGTGGTATTTCATTCTCTGCCTTCCTACCGTTTTCTCCAGGGGAATCACCATTACGGCCGATAACGGTTCCCAGGTGGGCTATTTCACAACCGGGACTTCCACTACCTTCTCCAGGGCCATAATCAAGAACAAAGAGTCTTTTACAATAGAGAATTGGGCCAATATCGGATCGGCGGGTACGGTTCACTACGGCCCGGCCAATACCATCTGCCTCCGGCCCGGGGCCAGCACCACCATCGACGTGACGCCCTGGCTCACCACTGCCGGGTGGCAGCGATGCGGTATGGAAACAACGGCTGAGGCTGCTCTCCCGGATGGCTCAGCGGACTTGTGGGGCGATTCCACTGCTTCTCTTTCCGGAACTACCCTCACGCTTACCGCTTCCTCTACTGAAGGCAGTAGCCTGGTGGCCATCACAAAGAACGGCACCATTATCTGGTCCTATCTCATTTGGGTGACTGAATCGGCTCCGGCCGGAGATGTCCTTCCGCCTCTTGGCGGGCAGCTGTATTTCCAGTGGGGGAGGAAAGACCCTCTTTCTGCATCATCGGCCTACGCAGGGAATCAAGGCACAGGAGGACTGAGTTATTCTATTTCTCATCCGTGCCATTTCATAGCAAACTCCCTCTCCGGGAACGGGCTCGACTGGTTCACGGAAAATGCTGATGGTCAAGATGATGCTTTGTGGGGAGAAGGCGGCAGCAAATCCGTGTGGGATCCCTGTCCTTTCGGCTACAGGGTACCGTCGAGAAGCGACAGCGTTTCCAGCTCTTCAGACAATTACGGATACCTTACCTGTATAGGCAACGAGCTGTTCGTTTACGGCGGCAATATGTATTGGACACGAGATACGTTTATAGGTAGTATTCCGCCGCATCAGTCCTATTATTCCCCAGGCTCCCCTGGAAATCAGTATCGTTATATCGCCTATCCGCTCCGATGCATAAAAGAATAACAAATTAAGATTAATTATATTAAAACAAGACTTTTTCCCTTTGCCGCCTTGCTGCTCTCTTTGTGCCTTGCCGCTTTTGTCTCGTGTAACAAGGATGTCAACGTTGACGAAGACAAAGCCCCGTCTCTGGGATACAGTGATGCCGATTACTTTGCAGGTCAGTTTGTAAGCCTGGACGAAGCAGGGAATGTCGCCCTTCGCCTCAGTGGCTCCCTCCTCAATGAGGCCGATGATACGGAAATCTCCTACTGCACCGAAGAATGGCAGGAGGCTGTTTCCATGTTCAAGAGTTGGCTGCCGGAGGAGGCCGTGTACCAAGAAACGGAATCCTCCCTCACGTGGAAAATGCATGATGCTGAGGGTAAGTCCCTTGGGAATGCCGTCCTCTCCAAAAAGAGCGGCGAGCTTGTGGCCGAAGCCATTCTCCCCGCCACCACCCCTTACGTCCGTACCATCCGCTTCATCCCCAAGGCAGCCTGGCCTGAAAATGCTGTTTCCATAATTGCTGTCAACCCATTGGAGGTGATTGACCTGCTGGAGGATTATTACGTGGGTAACACGATAAATATTTCTTCTTTCGATGTTCCCGATGGGCACGATCACGGAACCGGCGAGTTTTTAGTTCTCCGTGAGTTTGACGTGACCAATCAGGAAAAGGGCATCATTTTCCGCCTTCAGCCAGGATTATGGGATGCCAAAAGAGCCGCTGAAGACAATGGGATATTTAGAAGGAGACGCAATATGAGCGACGCTAAATTAGTGAGCAAGCTTTACCGGCAGAAAAAAGATTTTCTGGAGCCCATTATCGAGGAGATGGAGTCTTTTGGCCCACGCACCGCTTGGTATTATGCGCACGAACCCAATCCCGGTTTTTGGGATAATGCGCATCAGAAAATACAGATGCACACCGGGAGCATTCATAATTGGAATGGTATCTATCCAAATGCCAACGAACTGAGTATCTATTATTTCTGGGTGGAACAGGACAAATCTGGCCATGCTGTGTTTAAAATGGAATAGGACTGGAATCATGAAACGTATTGCTCTATTTGCCCTTGCGGCACTTGTTCTGGTTTCTCTTTACGCTTGCCAGCGGGAGGAACCGCTTATCCCGGACGACGGAACATATACCTATAGTCTCTCTGTATGGAATTCCGACTATTCGCAGGAGGTCATTCTGGAGGGAATGGGGCAGGTTAGTCTGGCCTCGGTAGAAGGTCTGCCGGCCTGGGTAAGCGGTGTGACTGTCTCCGGTGATCTTCTCAAAGGAAACAGCGTAGCCCTGATTTCTGTCAAGCGTAACCCCGATCTTGGGGAAAAGCTTACGGCTGACATTACGCTTAAGATGACTAGTGGTGCAACGGCCAAGCTCAATCTGGTGCAGTGGCCTTCCCGCCCCGTCGAGAATGCTCCCGTGCAGTCCGTCAATACCGCTTTTCAGAAAGATTGGGCAGGCACGGAAATGATCACCATCGTGACAGGAAACAGATATGTCAATGGTATTCCGGAACTTGTGACGGAAACTGTCCGTCTTCCCTGGGCGCAAAACAGCAACCATCACCTGCCCAAAGGGGAAGTGACCAAAATGTTGGATCACAAGGGCGACTGGCGCATGGTCTTCAATTTCACGGGTGTGCAGTCTCTTCCCGGATGCCATTATTTTGGCCTTTACAACCGCTATTCCGGCATCCTGCGTGTTTTCTATTACCTCCACAAAAATGATGTCCCCACCAACGGCAATGATCACCTCTGGAGCTTTGAACTGGACGAATCCCTGGCCCAGCACGTTGCCGCTCAGTTTGCCCTGCCGTATAATGAGAAGGCAACCTATGACTTTAAGAAATATGCCGCCCAGCCGTTCCTGGTAACCCCTTACGCCAACAGGGCCGACGGTTTGAGCAATGGGAAGTATCTTCCCACACAGGACTGGTGGGCCTTTGACGTGGATATGTCAGCGGCCAGAAACCACGATTTCTTCAGCGAAAACCCCGGCGAATATGCTTCCAGGATAGGGATGAAACTCTACAAGGAAGATAACGTGATGCTGAACTCCGTGCTCAAGGGCTGTCTGGACGGTGCATTGAAGGGTAAAATCAATCTGGACCAACTGGCTCCCAACGGCACCTCCGTCGGAGGCTCGGTTTCTGGCGGTATCCTTGGCGGTATCGGAGATGTCTTCACCAATAAGTTTATTCTCGAACAGCTTACTAGTAAAAAAGCGGGTATTTATATGGTAATTGGCGGCTGTGTCCTTTCTGCCGTCGGCAAGATTCTCGAGTCCGAATGGAAGGATGACGATGATCCAAGTTCCAAATTGGGTTCAATCAATGCCGACATCAATCTGGACCTCAATGCAACGATGACCACGGAAGGTATCGTCGGCGGTGACGCCACCAACACCATCCCGCCCGCAACGCTGATGATGCAGGACTTCTGGTCCCAGACGGCTTCCAAAGAGCCCACAGGATTTGGAAAAGGGGTCTGGAACCTGAAGAACCACCCGGTCATTTATGTGGTGAAGGATGCTTTCTGGCACGAGTTCAATTTCACCGTTTCAGAATCCAAGTTGGCCTACAAGAAGGATGGGCAGGATGTCTATTACTATCAGTTGGCCACGGACCCGGATCGCCCGGGCCTGAGAATCATCAGTTTCTTCGATCCTACTTCCGTTTCAGGCATCTATCTCAATAACGACGTATACGACCTGGATGTGGAATCCTGCGATGTGCAGTTAACCTACGGCGTTTTTCCCGCTTCAGCCGAAGGCTACACCGCCCAATTCAAGAAAGCGGCCGGCATATACACCCCCACATCCTGGCGAATGACTTCCATGAGCAAGTTCAATGTCAAAAAGGAAAAGGACAAATTGGACTTCAAATTGTACAATTACAAAAAAGATGACGCCATCTTCAAGACAACCGGAGCCATAGACCCGGAATATGCTGAATACGTTGCCTATCGCCGAAGCGAGCAGGGTATCACGGAAAATTCAGTGCGGCGTTATTACGGTCCGTCTGTCTTCTATTCGAAGGAAACGGCTACGCCCTATGACGTTGATCAGGTCCATTTTGTGGCAGACCCTCAGATTGACATCCCCCTTTCCATTGTGAAGAACGAGGGGGATAATTGGAAAGAAGCATATAGATTCTATGATCCCCAGTTGCCGGACTTCGTGGTTACGGGAATACTTACCGTGAAGGGTAGAGACAAGACAGATAATGAGAATCAGGTCATGGTCCATACCCTCCGCTTTGTCCCGAAAATCGAGTTTATCTCCGTGAGCGATATGCAAAGGGTCTATGATAATATGCTTTCCCGTAAAGACGCTTTGAAGAACGTTTCCGGCAGGAATGTTACTGTTGAGTGGCCTTTTATGGATGAGCAGATTGCTAAGGTCAAAGGGTTTATAGACGCAATTGCCAAGTCGGATGCCGACTCCGGTAAAAAATAATTCCATTGAGAAATGAAACATAGCGTTCTCACATTTGCTTTCTTTCTGCTGGGTACTCTGGCATTTGTATCCTGCCAAAAAGACGGCACAGAAGACGGTGTCAGCCTTAGAACCGACGAACTGGCTTATCTGCAAGGGCATTTTGCCGGTTTCGATGCAGAAGGCGAACTGACCATCCTGGCCGGTTGGCAACTGAATGAAGCCGACCCCGGTGAACTGAGTATGAAGGCCGACAGTTACGAAGCGGCAGTAGCCATATTCAAGAAGATTATTCTCCCGGAAGCCAATGTGGAGGAGAGTGAGAATTCCCTCATCTGGCATCTGAGGGGAATGGATGGCCAATCGCAGGGCGATGTCGTCATGAGCAAGGCATCCGGCGACAAAGTGGCCGTGCTGACTATGCCTGCATCCGCCACGCTGGTTAGCCGTGTCAACTTTATCCCGCACAGCCTGTGGCCGGAAAACGGAACGCTGGAATACCGCAAGGAACTCGATGACTTCTACTTTTGCAACGTGGTAAATATCAAGGTAGATGTATCGGCAGACCCACACTCCATTTATTGCAATGGCGATCACGGGACCGGCGATTTCCTTGTTATTCAGGAATATGACGAGGAAACCAACACCTGGGGCTATTTAATTCAGTTGCCAACAAAAAAAAGATGGCTGGATGACATAGAAAAAGATTTACCAAGAGCACCTGACATAGAAACTTTTGATGCGGTAAGGAACATATATCTGAAAAATAAAGAAATCTTTGACAAAAGGTTCGATGAGATAGGCTTCACCTCCAGACTGTCATTTTTCCTCATTAAAGATTATGGTGACTTTGTCAAATTAGAAGATAGGAAATCAAGAATGTGGACTCCGTATCATGAGTTTTTGGTTTATCGTTTCGGGATTCCAAGGTTTAAAAAATGGTTTATTGACTATACCTGTAACTATTTAGTGATAGATCATTTCGAGTGATGCGTTTGGAATAATTATAGTCATGAATAAAATATATATTCTCCTTGTTTCCGCTATCCTGGTGCCGCTTTTTTCTGCCTGCCAGAAGGAACAGCACGAACCCATTGACAACGGCATATATAACTTCTCGCTGTCCGTCCTTAATGATGACTATACGGAAGTAATCCCCATCAAGGGCGTAAAGGCATCTCTGGTGGCATCCAAATCCAACCTGCCTTCGTGGGTAAAAGATGTCTATCTTACCGGCGGGGTGGAAAACGGCAATCTGCTGCTGGGCATCGATGTCAAAGCCGACCCTGCCATGGAAGACCGCCGCGAAGCTTCCATTACCCTGAGCATGACCAACGGATCCACCGTTGAATTGGAACTTGTCCAGTGGCCAACGCTTACAGGCGGAACCAATACTGTGCTGCAGTCTGTCAACACGCAGTTTGAGAATAAATGGTATGATGCCAAGGAAATTTCCCTTGTGACGGGGAGTAGTTATGAGAACGGAAGGCCAAATATAACAACGATAACGGTCCCCCTTCCCTGGGCCCACGACCTTCTTCCGCAGCAACACCTGGCGGAAGCTACGCTTACGCAAATGATGGTTTTCAAGGAAGACTGGTCGTTGGTATTCAATTTGACAGGTATCCTGTCCCGTCCGGATTACCACTATTTCGGCCTGTACAACAAGTATAGCGGCAAACTGCGTATTTTCTATTATATGACTCAGGAGAATCTGCCTGAGTCCGATGCCAATGACCATATGTGGGTGGCTGCCTTTGACAAGTCCCTTGCGGAACACACTTCCGCCCAGTTCGCACTTCCCTATAATGTCACGCCTACCGATAACTACAAATCCATCGCCAACGTCGTGATGACAACGGCCAAGACGGATTCCTGGAAACAGGGCACGGCAGGCAAGGTAATCCCCGCCGAGGGATGGTGGGCCTTTGATGTGGACTTATCCCTTATGCGTCCGCACAATTTCTTTGCCAAGGACCTTACCAAGTCCCTGCAGGTATCGCTCAAACTCTTCAACCAGGACAATGTGTGGCTGGATTCCATCATGCAGGGAAGCCTGGACGGAAAACTGGCCGGCAAGATGAACCTGAAGGCCCTTGAGAAAACATTTGCGTCTCTCACCTCGGGTGGCACAGCCGCTGTTGCCTCTTCGGATGTCCTGGGCTCGGCGGGCGGGCTTTTAATGAATACCTATTTCTTGAAAGCGGTTGCCGGTGATGCTACCGAGTTAGGAGGCTGGGGTTGTGCTTTCGGCTGCGCATTATCGCTTACGGGCAAACTTTTGGATGATTTTGCCACCGATAAAGAGCCGCATTATGATGAGGACTTTGGAAAGTTCGACGCCGATATCAATCTGGATCTGCAGGCTACAATGACAACCTCCGGCGTCATCAGCGGTGAACGTTCCACTACGGTCCCCAATGCGGAGATGTCGTCCGCTTATCTCAAACAGAAAGATGCCGACGGCAAGGATACCTATCTGGGAAGCGGCGTTTGCAACATTGACGATACGCCGGTAATCTACGTGGTGAAGGACGCCTATTGGTATGAGCGTCACGCTATGGTGTTCTCCAAAGAGAAAGCCTTCAATCTGGAGAACGACGACACCAAACCGGTGCATTCCTATTATATTGCCAAGGATGCATCTTTGCCCGGTCTTCGTCTTATCTCCTTCCTGGATCCTACTTCCATAGGCGGCATCCATCTGAATACGGCTTTGTATCCCGAAGGCCTTGAGAAAGTGAATGTGTCCATTTCTTATGGGGTGTTCCCCGGCTCCAATCCCGGGTATACCAATGCTTTCCGCAGCGCCATCGGTCTTGAGAAACTTCCTTCTTGGACGCTCTGTTCCAGGAGTGAATTCAGCACTCAGTATAATCCTCAATTCAAAACGTTCAAGTATCCCCGAACCAGTAAAATCTTCACTGATATCAAGCCGGTTGAAGATGTCTATGCCGATATCGTAGCCACCCGTCTCAGCAGCCAGCTTATCAATGGAAATATCGAGCGTCGCTACTACGGACAATCGGCCTATTATACAAAGCAGAATATAACACCCGATGAAGTGGACAATGTGCAGTTTGTATCGGACCCGGAAATCTTTGTTCCTTTCAGCATGGAGAAAAAGTGCCTGTACGACCCTATCGTCCCCGACTTTGTGGTGACGGTTCAGATTACAGCAAGAGTACCGGGCTTTTCAGTGACGAACACTTTGCGTTTCGTCCCCAAGATCGTCCTCATCTCTTATAAGGACATTGACCGCATCGCCAGCGAGGCTAACAGCCGCAGGAACTCTATGACGGGTCCTGCCGGTGTTCCTGTCGATTACCCGTCGATGGATCAATTGCTTAGCCGCCTCTCCAACTTCACAACTGCAGTAAAATAATCAATGCGTTTTCGTTTACTATCTGCTTTCCTGCTCCTTGCCGCGCTCCTTTCCTGCGGCAAAGGGCCGGTTTCCGAACCTGCGTCCCGGGAGCTGACAGTCCTCATCGGCACGGACGGCTACGGCGACGGAAGTTATAACGACACCATGCTGGAGGGCATCCTGGGCTTCTGCAAGGACCATCCGGATGTGAACCTGAGTCTCCAGCAGCCGGAGAGCATTGCCGATGCAGGGAAACGGCTGGATGCGTGGCTGGCGAAGGAGGGGAGCGGGGACCGCGCCCTTATCCTTGCCAGTAACACCTACGAGGATATCCTTCGGGGAAAATCGGCCCCCAAAAACGGCCGGGTGCTCATCCTGGAAACCGATGACGTTTTTCCGGGGCATTCCTCCTACATCATCCGCCGCTACGGCGCCTCCTGGCTCTGCGGAGCTATGTCCCGCTTATTCGTAGGCGTCATCTTCAAGGCCATGGACGGCAACGACATGATTGAAGAAAGTGCCCGCGGCTTTGCCGACGGCCACGGCGCGGTTTCTGACCAGAAAGTGTACACCTGGACGCTGGCAAATGGCCCCGAAGGCTTTGCTATGAGGGACAGCACTTACCGTTTCGTATATAAGAAGTCTCAAGAGTTTTACGAGTCCGGAGAGTTTTTTGGCGATTTGCTGTTCTTCCCCCTTCTGGGCGGGTCCCTGCCCGGCCTTTTTGACTATAGCAGGTACAACGGCTTTATCCATATTGCCGGGATGGACGTGGACTGTACGGCCTACAATCCTGGGGTCGTACCTTACTCCCTGTGCGTGAACAACCATCTTGCCCTTAAGATGTATCTGGAGGACTGGCTCGCCGGAAAGCCTTGGCCGGAGCACCAGCAGTTCGGGCTGGAAAGCGAATACGTCCAGGTGGTTCCCAATAAGCAGTTCGATGTTGAGTATCAGGATATGGCCGCCTTGTATGAGGAGTATTATTCCCAGGCCGTAGAAAAGGAGAAAGCTTATGAGAAAGAGTAGATGGATATATGTCCTGTTCCCGCTCCTGCTTCTGTCGGCCTGCAACGGGAAAGACCCCCTGGAGGTGGAACAGACGGTGATTCCTTACAAGGTGGCCGTGGTGCTGCCGGAATCGGAGAAGGCGGAACTTTCCAAGATTGTGGACTGGGCGCAGGAGACCATCAAAAGCGCCCAGAAAGGGCAGGAGAGCCGGATAGAGCTGGAGCTGGAATGGATTGACGAGGAAGGCCCCCGTATGGCCCAGGAGGTGGCGCGGATTACCCACGACAATTCCTACGCGGCGGTTATCGGTCCGCGGTACAGCCGTAACGCCCGTGTCATTGCCAAAGAAAGCCTTTCCTACCGGATGCCCGTGCTGGCTCCGTCGGTCACTTCTACGGAATTCCAACGCATCTATGCGGGCAGCAATATGACGGACCCCAATGTCTTCTGCCTGGCCGAGAATGACATGGCGCAGTGCCAGGCGATGCTTTCCAAGGCCCGGGCCAACAACTATTCCCGTATCTCGCTCATTTCCCGGGACGGAAAAGTGGACGACTATGCCGCCTCCTTCCAGGCGTACTATGCCTATATGGCGCGCGAAATGGATATGGAGGTGGAGGAAACCTATTTCTATTCGGACAAGGGAGAACTGGCAGCGGCCATTCAAAAGGCGATTGCCGTGGAAGAAGAAGCGCCCTTTCCCGGCGTGCTCTTCTTTGTCCCTTCATCGGAGCGGGATATGCTGGATTTTGACGATGCGCTCCAGCTGAATGAGGACAGCCAGTACCTTTCCATCGTATGCACGGATATGGCCTACGACCTGTCCCTGGAGGGGAAACTGAAGAACTATGACTATGTGGGCACGGCCCTTGCGTCCAGGCCCGGAGAAGGGTTTGACGTTGCCTGGAAAAGCCGCTACGGGACGGTCCTTCCCGGCGGCTACGCCCAGCTGTACGACTGTTTCTATCTGGTGGCCCTGGCTGCCGGATTGGTGGAAAGCGGGGATGCGCCGTCGGTACGGGAAGCCCTGATAAAGCTCACATCGGGCAGCAAGGCATCCACGCCCATCTATCCCTGGACGGCTTCCGGTATGCGCGATGCTTTCCAGGCGGCCAAGAACAAGGATTACAGGCATATTACCGGGGTCTCCGGCCCGCTGGAGTTTGAAAGCCAGACGCATATCTGCCAGTTGGGCACCACCTACAGCACCTGGACCTATACGGGCGGGAAGTTTGTGGAAACCGGGCGTTTCTCCCGCAATTATACCGGCGGAGACCTCTGGAACTGGACCACCAGCCAGATTGAGGATATGTACGACGAGCAGGCGGCCGATCTCGTTTATCCTGCCCTTGAGGACCACTATGCCGTGGTGATAGCCACTTCCACCGGCCGGAACAATTATCGGCACCAGGCCGATGCCCTGGCCCAGTACCAGATGCTCAGGGGCTTCGGCTATGACGACGAGCATATTATCCTCATCCTGGAGGACGACCTGGGCGAGGACGTGCACGTAACTATCGGCGGGGAGAACCTCCGCGCGGGCGCCGTAATAGACTACAAGACCAGCCGGGTAACGCCGGAAGACCTTCGGAACATCTTCTCCGGCACGCTCACGGAGCGCACCCCTAAGGTGGTCAAGGGCGGCCCCGGCACCAACGTTTTCCTCTTCTGGAGCGGCCACGGCGCCCGGGACGAGGTGCTCATGTGGGCCGATAATAAACTGGAAGCGGAGACTTTCCGGGGCATCCTGGAGGCTGCCCAAGGGAATTACAGGAAGCTGCTGGCGGTGATGGAAACCTGCTACAGCGGTTCCATCGGCACGTACTGTGAGGGCCTTCCGGGCGTGCTGTTGCTCTGCGCCACCCGTAGCGGTGAAACCTCCCACGCGGATGTGATGGAAGACGGCATCTACCTTTCCAACCGCTTCACACGCGTGTTCCGCAGCGAGGTGGAGGCCAACCCGGCCATCACCCTGCACCAGCTTTACTACCAGCTGGCCACCCACACCACCGCTTCCCACGCCGGGCTGTACAACGACGCCTGCTACGGGAATGTCTATCGCAATACCCCGGAAGAGTTCCTGAGGCCCGGATCAAATTAATCAATGCAAGATTCCGTTTCTGGCGCAATTTGCACCTGTTCCCGGGTCCGACCATTTCGACCAATGCTGTTGGACTCTATTTTGAGGTTGTAAATACTTATAATAAATAATTTAAATACCTTGCGCGGGCAACGGGACAAATAGCTGACCGATTCTGATGATTATGGGGCTGTGTATCTATTGGGTATTCAGGTGGATACGGAATCATAAGATCTGGAATGGAACTACCAGTTTGAAGGTCACATTCCTTCCCATATTGGCGATGCCGATGTATTTGAGGCGACTAAGATGGGGCATATAAGCCTGGTCGGTAAGGTTAGAGCCGATGAGGTACAGCGACAGCCGGGTCTTCCCCTTAATGACTATATCCGTTCCGGCCGATGCACCCAGCAGCAGGTATGCGGGCGTTGCCGTCTCCGTTCCACTTGCGGCATAAAAGTGGTTCTGAGCCATATTCCAGTCCAGGTTCAGGGAAACGAAGGCATTGTTAAAAAGTCGGCCGTCGTGAGTAATCTCCCACTTTATCTCCGAGTATAGGCGGGGCGCAGGAATCAACGGAAGGTCGTTACCATCTTTTTCCTTTGCATAAACGCAGGAGAAAGCGCTGCTCAGGTGCAGCTGGTGAACGGGATGGATATCAACGCCGATTTCACCGCCTCCAAGTTGCGCCAGGCCGCTGCGAAAGGCATAGACCGGCAGGCCTTCGTCTGACACACCTCCATTTCGGGCTGCAAAGATGTAATTGTCAATTCGGCTGATAAATACAGCAGATTGTAAAGAGACATACTTTGAGTTAAAATCCAGTCCCAGGTCTCCCTGCAGGCTATATTCCGGCTTCAAATCTTTATTCCCCAGTTCGAACCGAAAGGTCCCCTCATGCTCGCCGTTGGATCCCAGTTCGGCCAGGTTGGGTGCACGGAATCCGCGGGCAACATTGGCACGGACAATGAAATGTTTCCCCAGCGGGCGCACAACGCCCAGGCTGGCGCTGATACCGGGAAAACGGCGATGGAAATCCTCGAATCGTCCGGGAAGAGCTTCGCTGTGAAGCCAGCGGATATCGGCTCTCATACCACCGGAGAGGGTCCATTCATCCAGCGACTTGGTTGCTGTTGCAAAAAGGCCCGCATCAAAAAGACCATAAGCGGGAATCAGATATTCCTCTCCCAGATTATCGCTTTTCTGTCCCATGCCGGCCAGGCCGAAGGCTGTTTTCCAGCCATTCCCCCAAGTGGCCTGATAACGCAAATCGTAATTGATGGTGTTAAGCCGGAAGTCCAGGTCCGCTTCCTCTGCACTTTCCTCAAATTCCTGCCGACGGTTCTGCTGCCAGCCCAGAATCAATTTCAAATTGCCGGGACCAAGATGAATGGTATTGTCGGATACTACCTTATAGTGGCGTACCTTCTGGAAGGGGAGCGAAGGAGTATATCCAAAATTGTCTCCTTCGCCCTCAATCATTCCCGGAGTAAGATGGAAATAGCTGACCCGAAGACGGGAATAGCCCCAGGAACCGTTGTGCCCAAACAAGCCGGAGACCGAGCGTTCCCTATAGCCGGAATTGGCCACCTGACCATTCAGGGCATTTTTGTAAGCGTGGGCGTACTTGTCTGAGAAACGGCCGCCCATAAGCCAGCCTTTGATGTTGCCGCCGGCAGCCAGAGAGTAGCCCACGAGGCCGCTATTGGTCTGGTATTCCGATGAGAGGCTTCCGCCAAACTCTCCCGGCCCACGGATGGGCTCTGGATGGAAGATAAGGATGCCCGCCAACGCATCGGAACCATACATCAAGGATGCCGGTCCTTTGAGGATTTCTACCGAGTGCACACTGGCACCGTCTATTTCGATACCGTGCTCATCTCCCCACTGCTGGCCTTCCTGACGGATGCCGTCATTGACAACGACCACGCGGTTATATCCCATACCGCGGATAACGGGCTTGGAGATGCCTCCGCCCGTAGTGATTTCGCTTAAGCCCGGTTCGGTTGCTATGGCATTGATGATATTGCCTCCTGCGCGGGCTGTCAGATCGGCCGGACGTATGACCGAAACCGGAGCGGGCATTTCCTTCATTTTGCTGTCTCCGGCAAGGCCGGTGACCACGATTTCATTAAGCTGAAGATGTTTGTAAAAAATATCTGTAGTGTCAGGAGTACTCTCCTGAGCAGTCGCTGCTACGTATACGCACAGCAGCGACAATACAATGATTGTCTTGTTCATTCTGTTCGGTTTAAGAGTTAATTAGATTAAAGTCAAACTATAAACAGAATGATACAGGGGGGGCTCTGGGAGAGGATTGAGGGGTGAAACAGAGGATGACATCACCGGAGAAGTCGTCGATGATGGTAATGCTATCCGAAGGCAACAGGCTGATTACCGGCCCGGCTGTGGGCACGTACACCTGTACCAGTAACTGACAAATCAGACATTCGTCCGTGCCGGGCTTTTCCGAGAAATGTCCCGGATGGGGCTGATGATGGGCGCATTCATCGCAGGAGATCTCCTGCGGAATCGGCTCGTCGTGATGATGAAACGGCGCCAGGAATACCATCGACAGGACTATCGACAGTAAGAAGTTGGCTAATATGTTCCTTTTCAATGGCAATTCAAAGAGTGCGCCGATTCGCAAGCAAATATAATGAATATGGCAGACAATAACAATTCACATACGAAAAGCGCCTGGCAATAAGCCGGGCAGCTTAAATAGCTCCGGATTTGATTATGTGTCGTAAAATGAGTATGGCCCCGTATGACGTGCCACCTGGATTTCAGGAGCACAAAAAGCGTAAACGGGGTGGTGGACTTCCCGGGCCCGGTTGTAATGGGGCTGCATCACCAGATATAGGCCCTTCTTTCCTTGGGCAGGTACAGTTTGCAGTTGCGGTCCACGCCAAAGAGGTCATACCAGAGGTCCGTGTTCATCATAACTCCGTTGGTCCTGAGGCGGGCGTGCGAGTGGACGTCTTTTTCCGGGAACTGAGCAAGTTTTTCATCGCTGTACTGGACCCTCCATACATAGGCAAAAGACTCATAGAACTTCCTCAGCTGCTCCTTCATGGTTTCGCCGGTATAGCCATCTGCCGCAAGACGGGCTTTATAGGCATCAAGGGCCGTAAGGAAACCGCCGAGGTCCGCGATATCCTCCGTCTGGGTTATCTCTCCCTTGGAATACAGCCCCGGCTTGCGCTCCGGATCTATCTCAAGGTGGTTGTAGCAGGCCACAAGACGGTCACGGCGTTCCTCGAAGGCCATTCGGTCGGCCACCGTCCACCAGTTGTCCTTGTTGCCGTACTTGTCATACTCGGAGCCGTTGGTGTCAAATCCGTGGGTGAGTTCGTGGCCGATAATGACGAACATCGCGTACTCATAGGCCGCCGTAACGTTTGCCGGAAGGGTGGGCGGAAGCAGTAACGCGGGATAGATGAACACGGCGTTGTAGGCCGGTGCGTACATGGCATTCACAAGGGTTAGGTCTGCGGGAATAAATTCATTGGTGGACTGTACCGCAGTTGTAAGCATGGCACTGAACATATCCTTGCTGCCCAGAAGATGGCCCTTCATAAGCGCAATGCCGCGGTTGCCGCGGTAAACGGCCTCGGCAAGGGTTGCGCAGTCGGTATACTTTGCCACGGCATCCATATACCACTGGTCGGGATAGGCCACGTTAAGGGTGCAGCAGTCCAGTTTGTCAATGGCATTGGCCTTTGTGGTCTCGCTCATCCAGTCAACGTTCTGGATACGGTTCCTGAGGGACCCCTGGATTTCCCGGGTAATGCCAAGGTACTTGTCCTTGAATTCCTTGGTGAGGAAGGTATTGGCAAAGTGGTATGACAGGGTATAGGCATTGGCAAAGGAAGCCGTATTCCGTGCGGATTGCTTAAGCTCATCCTCGCAGAACTGGTCAAAGAATTTCCAACAGTTGTCAATGCCAGAGAGGAGTTCCTCAAGTGACATCTGGCCCATTAAGTCCCAGAAGACAGCCATACTCTGGTCTATCACAAAGAGCGAGGGATCCATCCCCATCCCCTTTATGACAAGACTCAGGGCTGATCCTTCCTCTCCGGCCTTGGTCCGGGCAATGGGAACAAGCTGAGCGGGATCAATCTCTTCTGGAGGCAGGGGCAAATCTGAAGCGCCGGAAGACCCTAAGGGCGGCAAGAGGTTACCCATAAGGGTACCGTCCTTCCATACCAAAGTCCACACCTGGAAAAGATTACTTCCCCACATGGGGAAGCCCTCGGCGATCAACTTTCCCATGGTGATGAAGGCTTCCTCCTTTGTCTTGGGCTTGGGGAAGCGGGCCTTCAGAGCATCAATAAACGCCTTGGACGCCTCGGGCTGCCCGGAAGCCGCGTCCTTGAGGCTGTAGAATGCCTCTATATCCGGGACCTTGGTACGGAGTTCCTTCACGCGCTCCGTCATGGCCTCAGTTTGCTCAAATATCCCGCCCACGGCACTTTTATCAGGAATGGGGGTATTCTTAATCCAGGTCCCGTTGCAGTAGTCATAAAAACTGTCTCCGGGCTTTATGGAAAGGTCCTTGCCGGCTTCAGCGCCCGACGGGAAAGGAAACGGATCCGTTGCAGATCGGGGTTCCTTTTCGCAGGAAACCATGAGCAGCACAGCCAGACCTGCCGCGAGGATAGAGTGTAACTTCATTTCTATTAGATTGATTTAATTTTCAAATATATGAGCAAATATATGAAAATTTGAACAATCCAGGCGACGGACCGCACATAAAACATCAAAAACACGACAACGCTATCGCCAATACAGCCGGAATGTTAATGAGACAGTGTAGCAGGACACCCCACCAGAAGTTTAGGTTGACCCTGGCGTAAGTGATAGCACAACCTCCAGCCAGCGGTGCAATAATCATCAGCTTAAGGAAGGTTTTCCAAGTAGCGTGGCCCATATAGTTGGTGGGATCTCCGCCGAACTTGGTCATTTCCATCGGATTCAGGCCCATCGATATATATATATGGCAGTGCAAGCGATTTTCAGGAGAATTGCTGAACCCATTAATATGACAAGCCAGAGGAAGGTCGTACCGATAACCTTCCTTTTTGACGGAGATAAAGAGTCATCCGGTCTGTTCAGTATAAATTTCGCCATAACAGTGCGAATATGGTGAAAATACCCGATCCCTCCACCCGAAAAGCCATAATCCTTATCTGAAAAGGAGAAAAGACTATGAGTAGATTAGAAGATTTCATGAACAGACTCCATCAACAAGCAAGCGGTGGAGATGAGGCCAGGATCAAGCAGGACAAGGTGATTATGAGGATCTTTGGCAGCTGGATGAGGAAACCGACGCCCGAATATCAGAACTATAGTAAAATGACCCGGGTTGTTGAAGTGAACCCCCAAAGTTGGATCACTTTCATAAGGGACAAGGTGGATCACTTTCCGTCGGAATTTCCACTAATAGAAAGATTATCAATAACTTACGAAAACAAAAAGGGACTACCTCAAAACGAAGCGGTCCCTTTGTGCGGGCAACGGGACAAATATCTAACCATTCTTGACGATTCCAGATCCGTATATCTGCTTGGTGCTCAGATGGTTGATATCGACTCGCCGATCATTGCTTTGACATCAGGCCAGCTTACTTCTTCAAACATAACGGGCATGGGGTCGGCCTCTGCGTCTTCAAAGTAAGATAAACTCTTAATGGCAATGAATAGGGAGCCATCAGGATACTTTTGGAGGTAGAAATCCAGGATCTCTTTCAGAGAATACTGTTTCAGAAGGAAAAAAATGTCGATGAAATCTTTCTTCGTGCCACGGCCGATGATTGCCGCCACTTTCATTGCGGCAATGTCTTTTACATCGGCAAGCCGAATTCCATCTTCCTCAACCGGAGTACCAATCCAATCGTACTTGTAATTGACGATATCGACCATAACGCCGTCTATAAGATAAATATGTATATTCTTTGACTCCTTGATGATGGTAACCTCATGATTCTCCCGAAGTATATCCAGAATCTCTTCAGACGTTTCAGGAACGGTGCCAAAGAAGTCCAAATCAACGGAATTACGATGCCCGAGCTGCAAAGCCAAAGCCGTGCCGCCTACAAGACGGCACTCCTTAAGCAGTTCAAGCGACTGAAGATCCTTCAGAAGCTGGAGTGTTGCGGGATAGATTGTCTGGTATTGTAGCATCGGAACTGTTCGATAGGGGTTCTGGAAACGGTGCTTATAAAAGAAAGAGCTTTTGCGTCGAGTGTTCTCAGTTTCTTGGCGGTATCGACGATACTATCAAGACCATAATATGCGAGCAGGTGCTTCCAGTCCTCATATTGGCCGTACTCCAGCACTCTCTGAACTATGAACGGTGCATTGACAGCAGGATCAATAGAATACCGGTCTACATCCCAGAAGATGTAGTCCGAAAAACCCTGGATGCACTCTTTCTTTGACATATCTTCGCAAATATACGCAAAAGAAACGAAAAACTCCCTGAAATAGGGAGTTTTGTGCGGGCAACGGGACAATTATCGAACCAATTTTGACGATTTTAGAGCCGTGTATTTGTTTGGTATTCAGCTTATTTCTTCAATCACCCACTCTCCGGTCTTTGCCGGGCCGGAGAAGTGAATCGGTAGGTTCTTGATGTGACGTTCAACGGTTTTGACGCTGACGCCAAGGGTGTCGGCTATCTTCTGTCTGGTTACATGCCGATCCATTCTGACCATTTCCATTATCCGGGTGTCAATGTCTTTGGTCTCCAGTTTGGCTTTATCGGCATATATGTGCAGATATCGGCTATGGAACTCATGCTTCGTTCTAATCATAAGGTCTGAAAAGAAGTCGTCCAGCGGCTCCCGGTCTTCGTATACGCCTTTTCTGATATTGTCGTAGTTTGCTCTAACCAAGGCGTCTCTGAAGAAGCGGGAATGTGCCTCAAAGATGGAATTGTCCACGTCGAAGCCCAACATTCGTAAATATTTTATTGCAAATACGGCGGTGGTTCTGGTATTGCCCTCGGCAAACGGATGGATTCTCCAAAGCTCAGAAATAAACTTTGATATATGCCAGACGGTCTCATTCTCGTCAAGACTTCTGAACGGCGTGAGTCTTTCTCCACGGAGCAAGTTCTCAACGCTGTCTTCCAGATTGTACGCGTTGCCATATGTAACAGTATCACCGTCAAGAACCCATTCGTGCTTGAGGATGTTGTTTTTTCTGTATGTCCCGGCATGCTCAAATACCCCTTCAAACAGGCGTTTGTGGATGGATTTTAGCTCTTCCGATGATAGCGAAAAGCCTATTTCGCCAATAAGGATGTTTATCCTGGCCGCCACCTTATCGGCCTCCTCATAAAGAGAATCCGTCTCCCTGTCCTCCTTGACATCGTAGTAGGTGTCAATAAGGTCTTTGGCCTCATAGGCCGATATCTTGCCCTCAATGTTGTCTGCCGCAACCTTGTCCAGATAGTCAGAAGTCTTAAGCCCATCTACGTCCTGCAGTCCCTTTGCCGCCTGCCAGTTGACGTATCTCCTGCTTTTCTCCGGTTCTTGCTGGTTGAGATACTGGTGATTGTCCATAATACTATCTTATTCCCTGCAAAACTACAAACTTTGAGCGACACTTCCAAGCCATGTCGCTTAAAAATGTCGCTCAAAAGTGCGGGGTCGTTAACAAATTTCTAACCAATTTTGACGATTTTTGGGCTCACCTACAATTTCCTGTGTTTAATGAATTCGGCGCAATAACCGGTGTACAGACTAATAGTTTCCCATTACGCATTTTGGGCACTATTTGCGTAATGGTGTGTCCTAGAGGACGTCCCATTACGCGTTTTAGATCTTTTTCGCGTAATGCCACGTTCTTTCACCATCACACATGCAGAAAAAAGGGATTCGCGGCACGAACCATGAAGCCAGTCACAACCACATCCCTTACAGTCGCTCGGGCTTGCACTTGAGATGGACTAAGTCCAGGGTACAAGCGGACGTGGTGTCGGACACTTTTGGACGAGGTCTCTTTT
>Ga0265298_10002848_pt1 | contig 23481 bp, 15 predicted proteins | sample AusTroGonzalo_MG_3_FD_193486 | JGI IMG/M metagenome (GOLD analysis project Ga0265298, IMG submission 193486) | Bovine rumen microbial communities from tropical cattle in Woodstock, Queensland, Australia - Gonzalo_01 | ecosystem: Host-associated > Mammals > Digestive system > Stomach > Rumen ...
TTCATTGATTTTATCAAGTATCATTTTTTCTATAAATTGCAATTTCGGATGCAAAGGTAGTGCAAATCGGGGGAAAAACCAAATGAAAATCCATTTTTCTTTCCACTCATGCGCCTCTGCATCCGAAACATGATTGCTTACAGCCTTATTTTAAGACCAGCCACAAACCATCGACCTGGTTGCGGCACGTTTCCGAAGTCTACATACGAACGATTGTTCAGTAGGTTGTTTACATCTGCATAGACCATGTATCGCTTGACATCCCATTGTATGTGGGCATCCATGAGCATATACGGTTTGTAGGTCTTTGTCTCGCCGCTGAAGGTGGTATACGACCCCACACGGTCTTGCCAGCGATAATCAAGTCTCAGACTAAGTTGTTTCCAAATGTCTGTTTCAAGACTTCCTACAAGTTTATGGCGCAGATACTCCAAGGCATATTGCGACACAATGCCTTCTTCCAGGTCTTTGTCTTGGTAAATATAACTGTAGCAAAGACTGATTTTCGACTTCCTGTCGTTAAATTTTAGCCATTCTGACAGGTTCACGCCCACATTTGCCTCCACGCCATACGAGTTAATTTTCGTATGGTTCACACTTTTCCATTGTGCATCGCCTTGGTTGGTGTCCATAATCCAGTCTATCATATCTTTTCCGTGATGATGATAGATGGTGGCTTTTGCATCGATGATGGGCGAGATGTAGTGCGTACCTATTTCAAGGGCCTGCATTTCCTCAGGCTTCAAATGCGGATCAGCTGCATAACCTTGTAACTTGTAATACATCTCTGTGAACGATGGAAGGCGAAGTGAACTGTTATAGGATGCAAAGAGTTTCAGTGACGATGTGTTTCGACTGGCGATTGATGTGCCAGGCCCCATTAACTGATAACTCACATCAATGCCTGGATAAATCGTCATGTTCATATTGCTCCAGGAACTCTTAGCGGCCACGAAACCCGCCGATACGGTTAGTCTTCTGAGTAGCACATTATGTTCCAGATGGGCCGATATGTTTGTTCGGTTAACACCAAGCGTATAGTCGCGATCGGTACCATTGATGTGATGTGTTCGGAATAGTGGCTCTCCAAGGTTGCCACTTACCAAATCTTCGTTCCTCATCTCTGCACCCAGGGCCGTTCTTCCTGCTATCCAATCAAAATAACTATTTAATTTTAAACTGTATACATCACAACGGTTATAGTTATATTTCATCACTTCAGGACGACCTCTATAGCCTTCGTATCGGTCTTTATTCTGGTTCCAATAAATGGCCGACTGAAAGTGAACAGGCCCTTTACGATTCTCGCCTTGCAGTGCAAAAAACGTCTTAGTGGTATGCTCGTATTGCTCATCGGCCTGCCATTTCGGTGTAGCATAAAATGTACCGGAACCCCATCCTTTATCACTGATACCCAAATGCCATGACAAACGCACCTGCTGGTTATGATACCCACCTTGATAGAATGCTTTTGAGCCACTGAAATCGGTATTCAGTTTGCCGTCTCGTGAACGTGAATAGCCATCGCTTCTTGCATACGAAGCTGACACTATTCCGCTCCAATGATGAGCATTGTAAAGTGGATTAATGCGTGCTCCTGCCTTTGCATAGCCGTAAGAACCGCTTTCTAGTCTGACTTCTGCATGAGAATTAGACTGATGCGTGCGGGTTACGATGTTAATGGCGCCAACGAGTGACGAGGTGCCATAAGTACGGCCCGCAGGACCTTCAAGCACTTCAATACGCTCAATGTCGGACACATCACAAGGCAGGTCCATTGTGTTATGGGCCGTCTGCGGGTCAGAAATGTTGATGCCATTCAGTAGGATGATGATTTGCTCTTGAGTACCTCCTCTAATAGTGATGTCTGTCTGCGAACCAAGTGGTCCTCGCTGCCGGACATCTATGCCAACGGCCATCTTAAGCAAATCGTTAATACTTTGTACTGGCGCCTGCGCAATATCTTCGCGGCTCAGTACAGTTACCATTCTCGCTGCCTGACTCACGGTCAGGGGAGCCCTAGAGCCTGTAATACTCACGTCGTCGAGCATTACTTCTCGGGCTGCAGTCTTGGTGCTGTCTTCGTTAGCTCGCCAAGTCTCGTCGCTAATGCTGGTGGCTCCTGCTGCTTGGAGGGTTGCCACACTGAGCACAGAGATTACGACTTCGCGACCCAGACAGGCAAAAAGCGAATAGCCTTTGCGCTGAAACTGGCGGAACACCAGCACCTCATGCTTGATGAATTGTGGTTTAAACATACTGAGTTAATTAAAAAAAAACGGTGCAAAGGTATAAAAAAATCTCCGAACCTTTGATAGATTCGGAGATTAAAGTGTGTTAAAGAATTGTCTTAACGGCTTCAAGCATGCCTTTCTCTTGTATCAGATCAAGGAATTGTTTCACCATTTGGTTCAATCCTTTAATCTTGTTCAGGTCTTCCTGCCATATAAACTCTGCGCTAAGTACGCCATCGGTTACTTTCTGTGTGTCACCGGTAGCCCAGAGTTCTTTAAGCAGTCCCATGATTTTCTCGTCGTCATTGGGAACAATCTCGACGCCATCGGCACGCTTACCACCTTTGTAGTAGGTGATGATGGCAGCCAAACCAAATACAAGTCCCTTAGGCAATTCACCCTTACGCTCTAAGTATGTCTTTACGCCGGGCAGGTCGCGTGCCTGGAACTTGGGGAATGAGTTAAGCATAATCGAGGTAACCTGATGATCCACGAATGGATTATCGAAGCGCTCCAACACGTCGCCAGCAAACTTCTCCAATTCATCCATCGGCAAATCAAGTGTCTGCATCAACTCCTCAAACTGTACTTTGTGGATATACTTCGATATTACCTCATGCTGACAGGCATCACGTACAATGTTTACGCCACTAAGGAAAGCTACTGGCGAGAGAACTGTGTGAGGGCCGTTCAGCAGTGTTACCTTACGTTTGTGGTATGGTTCTTCTGATGGGACGAACAATACGTGCAGACCAGCTTTGTCGGCAGGGAATTCCTTTGCAACTTCCTTGGGAGCCTCAATAACCCAGAGATGGAAGTTCTCGGCCTGCACTACAAGATTGTCACGATAGCCCACCTTCTCCTGAATCTCAGCAATGTCTTTACGAGGGAAACCTGGTACAATACGGTCTACAAGCGTCGCATATACGCCACAACTCTCATCAAACCATTTCTTAAAGTCTGCCCCCAGATTCCACAATTCAATGTATTTGTTTATGCAATCTTTCAGAACATGACCGTTCAGGAATATCAATTCGCAAGGGAAGATAATCAAGCCTTTATTAGGATCGCCATTGAAGGTCTTATAACGACGATACAGCAACTGGACCAATTTGCCAGGATAGCTTGAAGCTGGTTTGTCATCTAATTTGCAAGTAGGATCAAAAGCAATGCCGGCTTCTGTTGTATTTGAAATGACGAAACGTATCTCTGGCTGATCGGCCAAAGCCATGAAAGCATCGTTTTGAGAGTAGGGGTTCAATGCGCGACTAATGACATCGATGCGCTCAAGCGTATTGACTGGTTTGCCATTTTCGCGACCTTGCAGGTTCACATGATACAAACAATCTTGACCGTTGAGCCATTCTACCATACCTTTTTCTATAGGCTGTACAACTACAACCGAACCATTGAAATTTGTTTTCTGGTCCATGTTCCAGATAATCCAATCTACAAATGCGCGGAGGAAGTTGCCTTCACCAAACTGGATTACTTTTTCTGGCATAACACTTTTAGGTGCAAAGTGTTTGTTTAATGGTTTCATTTCCATTGTTAGTATTATTTTATAGATAATGTTTTGTCTTTTTGAGCATGCAAAAGTACTAAACTTTTTCTGATTAGCCAAAGAATTAGCAAATAATAGGGGTGATAAATCATTTATTGTCAATTTGCACCATCTAGGAGGTTCATCGAGTCCTATATACAATAAACGGGCGAGTTTATTCCAACTCGCCCGAATAGTGTTATAACATTAATATAGTGCTTATACAATGCCCTGAGCCATCATTGCCTTAGCAACCTTCATGAAGCCTGCTACGTTAGCACCCTTCACGTAGTTGATATAGCCATCGGCCTGAGTACCATACTTCACGCAGTTCTCGTGAATATCGTTCATGATACGCTTCAGGTAATCGTCAACCTCCTTGGCAGTCCATGACAGACGCTCAGAGTTCTGTGACATCTCAAGACCTGATACTGATACACCACCAGCGTTAGAAGCCTTACCAGGAGCATACAGGATCTTAGCATCCTGGAAGATCTTGATAGCCTCGGGGAGTGAAGGCATGTTAGCACCCTCAGCAACAGCGATAACACCGTTGTCTACGAGAGCCTGAGCCTGCTCACCGTTAATCTCGTTCTGAGTAGCGCAAGGCAGAGCTATATCAGCCTTCTCGAACCAAGGACGCTTGCCCTCGTAATACTTAGCTGTGGGATACTCCTCAACATACTCCTTAATACGTCCGCGCTCCACGTTCTTCAACTGCATGATGTAGTCGAGCTTCTCGCGAGTGATTCCATCGGGATCATAGATATAACCGTCAGAGTCTGACATGGTCATAGGAATAGCGCCAAGCTGCAAGCACTTCTCAGCTGCATACTGAGCAACGTTACCTGCACCAGAGATAAGCACCTTCTTACCCTTCAGTTCGATACCGCGAGTCTGCAGCATAGAAACAAGGAAGTATACGGTACCATAACCAGTAGCCTCAGGACGGATGAGTGAACCACCGAACTGGATGCCCTTACCAGTGAGCACACCCTGGAACTGGTGAGTGAGCTTCTTATACTGACCGAACATGTAGCCAACCTCACGACCACCTACACCGATATCACCTGCAGGTACGTCCTCGTCGGGACCAATGTGACGATAAAGCTCATTCATGAAGGCCTGGCAGAAACGCATTACCTCTGCATCGCTCTTACCACGGGGAGAGAAGTCTGAACCACCCTTAGCACCACCCATAGGCAGAGTTGTCAGTGAGTTCTTGAATGTCTGCTCGAAAGCCAAGAACTTCAGGATGCCAAGGTTTACTGACTTGTGATAGCGGATACCACCTTTGTACGGGCCAATGGCGTTATTGTGCTGAATGCGATAACCCATGTTGGTCTGAACGTTACCCTTATCGTCAACCCATGTAACGCGGAACTCAATCACACGATCGGGGATGCAAAGACGCTCGATAAGGTTGCTCTTCTCAAACTCGGGGTGCTTGTTGTACTCTTCCTCGATAGTGGGAAGTACCTGACTTACGGCCTGAATGTACTCGGGCTCGTTAGGAAAGCGCTGTTTCAGCTGCTCTACAACTTGTGCTGCATTCATAATCTTTTACCTTTGAAAATTAAAATTGAACTAAAGTTTGTTTATTTTGCATTTGCGTGTGCAAAGTTATCGTATTTTTTGGAAAACACAAACATTTTATCATCTTTTTTATGAAATATGTGACGTTTTGATAATTGAATTATTATCTTTTTGATTTATGTCAAGGATTTACGCATAAATATATCGAAATATCACAAACAAATGGCAAAATGCAACAAAAGGAAAAGAGACATCTTGCCAAACATGACAAAATGTCTCTTTACACATTTCACACCTAACGCGACAGAAGATATTTCTTATATATAAATAATAAGGTGTATCCTTTATTTTCCTATCCAGCGTTCCAGCCACTCGAAGTATGTTCTTTGCCACAGGATTCCGTTCTGGGGTTTCAGAACCCAGTGGTTCTCATCAGGGAATATTAGGAGCTCTGCTTCGATGCCACGCATACGAGCTGCATTGAACGCACTCATGCCCTGAGTAGCATTGATACGATAGTCCTTTTCACCATGGATACAAAGGATAGGTGTATCCCATTTGTCCACAAAGCGATGAGGTGAGTTCTCGTAGGTTTTCTTGGCACGTGCAGTCTGATCCTTGTTCCAATAAGCATCATCGTACTCCCAGTTAGAGAACCAATTCTCCTCGGTCTCAGTATACATTGCTTCAAGGTTGAAGGCACCATCGTGAGCAATAAAGCACTTGAATCGCTTATCGTGATGACCAGCCAAATAGTAGACAGAGAAACCGCCAAACGAGGCGCCAACGGCAGCCAAACGGTCACGATCCACATAAGGCAGACTGTCGCATGCAAAGTCGATGGTCGAGAGATAGTCGTTCATGCACTGACCAGTCCAGTCACCAGAGATTTCCTCAAGCCACTCCTGACCGAAGCCAGGTAATCCACGACGATTAGGTGCCACAACAACATAGCCCTGAGATGCCATAATGAAGAAGTTCCAACGATAGCTCCAGAACTGAGAAACAGGACTTTGAGGACCGCCTTCGCAGAAGAGCAGGGTGGGGTACTTCTTTGTCTTGTCGAAATGAGGAGGCAGAATCACCCATGTGAGGAGTTCTTTGTTATCAGTAGTTTTCACCCAATACTGTTCAACAGACGGTTTTGCCAATTGGTCGAGAATCTCCTTGTTGACCTCGGTAATCTGAGTCTTCTTCGCACCGTTGTTGCCGTCACCTAGTGTCACCACATAAAGATCGTTTGGTGAAGTGAAACTATGTTGTTCAGCCAAGATTTGCTTATCGTTGAGCATCTTCAGCGAACCGAAGTCAGCCCATTCTGTAATGATAGGCTTCACATCGCCCTGCAGATTGGTGCTGTAAAGATTCTCAGTGGCATGCCATACACCAATGAAATAAATAGTCTTAGAGTCGGGAGCCCAGCAATAGTCATCCACATTCGAGTCGAACGACTCTGTGACATAGGTCTTTGTGCCTTCTTTCAGGTCATAGACGCAGAGGCGGTTGCGATCAGCTTCATAGCCGTCGCGTTCCATCGAAAGCCAAGCTACGTAGCGGCCGTCGGGCGAGAACTTCGGATTGGTATCGTAACCGACGTTCATATCTTTCAGGTTCGTGTTGACGAACTGGTTCTTTAGTGACTTTGTCGGGTCGAGCAGATTATCAGTCTCGTAGGGAACGGTGCCGTCGGACACCACACCCCACTCACACCCCTTGCAGAGGTTCTTAGTTTTCTTCATATCGCCGCTTTCTGCGTCATAGAGGAAGATGTCAGAATCGGTCGAAATGCTGTATGCAAGTCCTGTCTTACAGCGACAGGTGAAGGCGATGTTCTTTGAGTCGGTACTCCAAGCCAACTGCTCCATGCCACCAAAAGGCTCCATAGGACATTCGAAGGGTTCGCCCTCGAGAATGTCCTTGCCCTCATTGGCGATGGCAAAATCATCATCCACGGAGAAAACGAAGGGATGCTGAATGCTCTCTACGTAGTGATCCCAGTGGCGATACATCAAGTCGGTAACCACGCGTCCAGTAGTCTTAGGCAGGTCAGCAGGCTTCTCTTTGATGATTTCGTTAAAGGGAATGCTCTGCAGAATAATCACCTTTGAAAAGTCGGGCGAGAACATAAAGCCCTCAACTTTGCCTTCCGTCTCAGAGAGTTGCTTACGACCAGAGCCGTCGAGGTTCATTTTCCATACTTCGCCCCCCTTGATGAAAGCCACAGTCTCGTTGTCAAGCCATTGGGCATCAGTCTCGTTGTCAGCATCCTCGGTCAGTTGTTTCTGATCGGTGCCATCAGCGTTCATCATCCACAACACCTGGTGACTCTTATTCTCCTCCACACTATAGTAGCCCATCTGAAATACGATGTGCTGACCATCGGGCGAAGGCTCGTAACCACCAATGCGACTCATTGCCCAGAGTGCCTCTGGAGTCATCTGGTCGCTGGTAAGTTCTATAGTCTGTTTTTGGATATTCACTTTATCAGTCTCTTTCTGTGTGCCGCAGGCAGTCATCAGCAGAGCAGCTGCAGCAAGTGATAATGCTTTGTTCATATTGTAAAATAGGCTATTTATTTCTTTTTAACGGGATCACATGTCAGTCCGCAGCCCAATTTATTGAAAATCTTGCGGTCTACCTCAGAAAGCATCACCGTAGAGTGGACCTGACAACCTTTGAGTTTAGGCAACTGCTCCAATGCACGGCGACACATTTCATCGTCCTTAGAGAGGACACTAAGAGCAACCAGCACCTCGTCAGTATGCAAGCGAGGATTCTTTCCACCCAAGTACTCAATCTTTGTTTTCTGAACAGGCTCGATAAGACTCTCAGGAATCAGTTTTATCTGATGGTCGATGCCAGCCAAATGCTTAGTAGCGTTAAGCAACAAAGCAGCCGAACAACCAAGCAGAGGAGACGACTTAGATGTGATGATGGTGCCATCTTCCAACTCCATAGCAGCTGATGTCTGTTCTGTGAGTTCCTGTTTAGCCTGAGCAGCAACGGTAACACGACGATAGGCAGTGGTAATCTTAGCCTGGTTAAAGAGCATCAGAATCTTATTAACCTCACGCTCATTGTCAGCGCCCTCTGCCATCTTGTTAGTGGCCGAGTAATAACGGCGGATAATCTCGTCGCGAGAAGCCTGGCAGCACACCTCATCATCGCTGATGCAGAAGCCCACCATGTTGACACCCATATCCGTAGGACTCTTATAGGGGTTCTCGCCATAGATACCCTCGAACAGTGCGTTGAGCACAGGGAAGATCTCGATATCGCGGTTGTAATTGATGGCAATCTTGTCGTAGGCCTCCAGATGGAACGGGTCAATCATGTTCACATCGTTCAGGTCGGCAGTGGCAGCCTCGTATGCGATGTTCACAGGATGCTTCAGGGGCAGGTTCCACACAGGGAACGTCTCGAACTTAGCATAACCGGCACGAACGCCGCGTTTGTTCTCGTTGTACAGCTGAGAAAGGCAAACGGCCATCTTGCCAGAGCCAGGACCAGGTGCAGTAACGATAACCAACTCGCGAGAAGTCTCCACATAGTCGTTCTTACCAAAACCCTCGTCACTGGCAATCAGTTCCACATTGTGAGGATAACCGTCGATGAGATAGTGAACATACGACTTGATGCCCATGCGCTCGAGGCGATGGCGGAACTGATCGGCAGCCTTCTGACCATTATAATGTGTGATGACGACAGAGCCCACCATGAAGTTGCGGTTCATGAACTCCTCGCGCAGACGCAGCACATCCTCATCGTAGGTGATACCCAGGTCGGCACGCACCTTGTTCTTTTCAATATCCTCAGCGCTGACCACGATGACGATTTCCAATTGATCGCGCAATTGACCGAACATGCGCAACTTTGAATCGGGCTTGAAGCCGGGCAGCACACGACTGGCATGATGGTCGTCAAAGAGTTTGCCACCCAACTCCAGATACAGTTTGCCATCGAACTTCGCAATGCGCTCTTTGATGTGTTCTGACTGTATCTTCAGATATTTGTCGTTGTCGAATCCTATTTTCATTTCTGTGTCTATGTGTATGAATGAATGATCGTTCGTTTACTTACGGTTCTGCTGCTGCATCTTCTGAATCTCTGCAGCACGCTTCTGCATCTCCTCCAGTCGGGCGGCCAGTCCGGTCATCTTCTTGGGGTTGTTCTGATTCTCCTTATATTTGGCTTCAAGGATGGCTAAGAGCTTCTCGTCATCAGTAGTCTTACGCAGCGTCCACATAATGGCAGCCGAGAAGAACAGCGAGACGAAGTAATAGAAGTTCAGACCGCTTGAGTAGTCGTTGAACATGAAGAAGAACATCAGAGGCATGATATACATCATCCACGACATCATCTTCATCTGCTCAGCCTGCTGACCCACCATCTGGTCGCGCTGCTGGCGCATGGTCATATAAGAGTAGAGCAGGTTGCTGACGCAGAACAAGATACAGGTGAGTGACAGATGGTCGCCAATGCCCCAGATATGGAAGCCCCATTCCACGAAAGGATCGTAGGTTGACAGGTCGTCCATCCAAAGGAACGACTCGCGACGCAGCTGGATGGCGTTAGGCACGAAGTTAAACATCGCAATCCAGATAGGCATCTGAATGAGCATGGGCAGACAGCCACCCAGAGGCGATACGCCATACTTCGAATAGAGCGCCATCATGGCCTGCTGCTTCTGCATCTGGTCCTCAGGCTTGTTAAACTGCTTGGTGGCCTCGTCGAGTTTCGGTTTCAACACACGCATCTTGGCACTCGACATGTAGCTCTTTTTCACCATAGGATAGGTGATAGCCTTGAGCAACAGAGTGATAAGAATCAGGACGATACCCATTGGCAATCCCAACTTGGTGAGCCAGTCGAACACATAAAGCGTGAACCAGCGGTTGATGAAGCGGAACAAAGGCCATCCCAGGTATACAAGACGCTCAAGTTCCAAGTCTTTACCAAAAGTACTCTGCTCCTCAACGTCCTGAATCAGTCGGAAGTCGTTAGGACCAATGAACATCTCAAACTCAGAAGCCTGTGCGCCCGTGGGGTCGAACTTCGTTGTGAGGTTAGCCTCGTAGTTCTTCAGGATGCGAGTACTCTTGTCGAGCGGTGTGCTGGTCAGCTCGGCGCCTGCATTGAAGGCATCCTTCGAGATGAGCACAGCCGAGAAGTACTGGTTTTTGAATGCCACCCAGTCGATAGCCTCGTCGATGGTCTCCTTCTTGTCTGAGGTCTCGCTCAGATAGTCGGTACCGCCGTCGCAGAACTTATAGGTGAGGGCCGAGCGGTAGTTCTCAAAAGTAAAGCCCTTCTCCTGCTGGCGACATGAGTCTTGCCACTGGATGGTGATTTCCTTGCTTGAGGGATCCAACTGGTCGGCCAGTCCATTAGCCTGAAGAGCGAAGTGCAGCATATAGTCGGGACCCAGCGTATATTTAAACACCAGCGTTCCGCCGTTCTGCGCCTGTGCTGTCATCAGCAGCGAACCATCGGCACTGATAGAGTCGGTGAAATAAAGATCGGCTGTATTGATATATTTTTTCAGACCTTTCAGCACAAAGTTCATCTTCTGGCCCTCGGCACTCAGCAACTCAATGCCGGCGTTGTTGGCCGTGTCCTTGTGGGCAATGATGCGAGCGCTGGCCAATGTGCCACCCTTGGTATTGAACGCCAGCTCCAGCGAATCGTTCTTCAGCACCACCAGGCGGTTCTCAGCTAGTGCCGAATCGTTCATAACGGGCAAGAAAAGGTCGGTAGAGTCGACCTTCACCACTTGTTTCTCCTGAGCGGCCGCCAGCTGACTAGCCTCAATTTGTTTCTTTACAGCCTCGATGCTGTCCTGTTGTCGGTTGTAGGCTTCAATCTCCTCCTGCGAAGGTGTGTTCAGATAACTGAATGCAATCAGCACCACAGCAATGAGGCTAAAGCCAATAAGAGTGTTTCTGTTCATTATTTTAGAATATTTTTATTACTTTTTCTCAAACAAGGTGCAAAGTTACAAAAAAAAATCATAACTTTGCACGCAGTTATGAGAAAATTTGCATTATTTATGGTGGCAACAATTGCGCTAAGCGCAAGTGCCGCACAGTATGGTAATTTGTCGAGCGGACAATACTTCCGTCTTTTTGCTCCGCTCACGTTCTATCACTCAGTTGCCAGCAACCAGTTGTCTATTGCTTCGTCTGACCCCGACGAGGTGAGTCAGGCCATTGACCAGGCACTGATGCATGTTTATCTGACTCGTCCGGAATTAGTACAGGTCACACAGTCTGAACAGGAGAAGTCTGGCGCCCTGCGTCAGGACATCATCGAGGAATCGGTTGTGAAGCAGGACATTGAAATGGTGGAGCAGGCTGCCCCTATGCCAGAAATGCCTGAGGCAGAACCAGTTCAGGTGGTAATTGAAAAGCCAAACTTCTGGAAGTACAAGGCCGACACCTACCTTCAGTTCATGCAGAACTATGTATCGGACAACTGGTATAAAGGCGGTGAAAACAACTATGCTGCAGTGGGCAGTTTCACCGTTGAAGCCAACTATGACAACAAGTCGAAATGGAAGTGGGATAACAAGCTCGAGATGAAGCTCGGTTTCCAGACATCGCCCTCGGACACCGTTCACCGTTTCAAGGCCAACGAAGACCTGCTCCGTTACACCGGCAAGGTGGGTCTGCAAGCCGCCAATCGCTGGTACTACACGCTACAATTGCTGGCCTACACACAGTTTACACGCGGTTTTAAGGCCAACAACACTAAGACATTCTCAGATTTCATGTCGCCATTCAACCTCAGCGTAGGTCTTGGTATGGACTATAGGGTAGAGGCATTCAAGAAACGACTCACGGGTACTGTCAACATTGCTCCTCTGGCCATCAACTATCGCTATGTAGACCGTGCCGACCTGGCCGGAAGCTTTGGCGTAAAACTTGATCGCCACACGCATTCGCTGACCGACTTCGGTTCGCAGCTCACGGCGTCGCTCACATGGAAACTCAACGATAATGTGGAATGGAAATCGCGCATCTACAGTTTCACCAGCTATCACCGCCAGGAGATTGAATGGGAAAATACATTTGCGCTTCGTGTGTCAAAATACATTTCGGCAAATCTATTCCTATTCCCACGCTTCGACGATGCCAACAATCGAGACGAAAACCTCGGCTACTGGCAGTTTAAAGAGTACTCGTCGCTAGGATTCTCTTATTCGTTCTAACATAAAAAAGGTTTCGGAATTTTCCGAAACCTTTTTCTTTCCTCCTTATTACTTCTTCAGAGTTTTATTTCTTGACGGTAATAGCCTTGAGCAGTTGCTTCAGACTGTTATTATCGGTCCACGAGAAGTCTTTCATCTCAATCGCCGTGCGATATTTGCGATTCAACTCTTTGTCGCTCTTAGGCAGGCGTCGAGAGATCTCGCGCTCGTGAGCTCTGATAATTTCTCCATTGTACAAGATATAGAAATGCGGGAACACAGGCAACTGATAATCGCCCTCGTTGTTCAGGTCGGTAGACGAGGTACTAATCATATCTCCCGAGAAAGACGGGATGGCCGTGATGTTCACATTATTCTTAATCTGCTGATTATAGGCGTCCAAATCGAAGATGTCAATGCGATAGAGAATATTACCGCCAACGGAGTCGACGATATAGGCCAACTGATTGTTCACGTTGTAGAACGTTTTGTCGTCAAACTGCACCTTGGCCACATTGTCCATGTTGGCCTCCATGGAATAGTCGCCCTGCATGTAGACCAGAGAACTGTTCTTCAGGAAGACGTTCGTAAGCGACTGCTTGATGCTGCGGCCGTTCTTCAGCGTGATGGTACTGGGTTTGAACTGCTTGTAAAGCGTGAGTTGTGTGGTGCGTCTCTGAGCAAACATGCCCAGTGTCAATGCGACCAACGCGGTGGTTAAGATAAGTTTTCTGTTCATAGTTTCAGCGTTTAAATAGTTAAAAAGCCCATCGATTTGGTAATCAATGAGCTTCATAATTTTGCGGTGCGTACGAGATTCGAACTCGTGACCTCCTGCGTGACAGGCAGGCATTCTAACCTACTGAACTAACGCACCATACCGTGATTTACGTTGCATTTCAGATTGAGAGCGGTGCGTACGAGATTCGAACTCGTGACCTCCTGCGTGACAGGCAGGCATTCTAACCTACTGAACTAACGCACCAGTTAGTGTCTCTTTCTGTTTTGCGGGTGCAAAGGTACGAATTTTTTGCGAATAAAAAAAACAATTTGCAGGAAACTTTCGCGTGATAACATCCTTTAACATTTCGTGTACAATTCCGTTCTACTTTCCATGCTTTTTCACCCGTTTTACCCACACTTTAAGGAAATGTGCCACAATATAACAATATAACATTATAACACTAAGCGTGTTTTTGCAATATTGGCGCACGGGGAGGGTAGAGTAATATATATTATATATAATGGTATTAATAATAATATAATATATTAATTTATACAATATCATATTTCTATCTTGCCACACCAGCACGCAGCAAAAACGTGCTTAGTGTTATAATGTTATATTGTTATTTTGTGGCAAAATGAATGCATTCACAATTTGTGCATTGATGATGATAAAAAAATAAAAAAGAACGAGCGAATCAGTATGTCTGAATCGCCCGTTCTTACGTGGGTGCTGATGGATTCGAACCACCGAAGTCGAAAGACAGCAGATTTACAGTCTGCCCCATTTGGCCACTCTGGAAAACACCCATTGCCCGAAAGCGGATGCAAAGGTACAAAAAGTTTTTGAGTTGTGCAAATATTCAACGAATTTTTATAAAAATAAACGCCCTACTTTTTCAAGTAGAGCGTTTTATTGAATTATTTCACCTTATTATATTATGCCTTGATGTTTGGCTCCTCCAAACCAAGACCCTTCTTGCGGTCGACAACCTTCAGCAGAAGACCAAGCACCAGAGCTGCTACACCCAACGAGGCAAGCATGATAAGAGGCCATGTGTAATCGTACTGTGTGGGATCGGTAACGCCGGGGTTCGTCTTGTCGAGCACCTTACCAATGAGCAAGGGGAACAGCCAGAGGCCAATGTTCTGAATCCAGAAGATGAGCGCATAGGCCGAACCGATAATCTTGGCGTCAACAAGCTTGGGAACACTGGGCCACAACGAGGCAGGAACCAGCGAGAACGAAGCACCCAGCACAAGGATAGTGGCATAGGCCACAATGACGCCGCCAACAGTACTGCCATTAAACATAGGCAGAACAAAGGCGAATGTGAGGTGGCATGCAATCAGAAGCAGCGAACCAAGCACGAGCATCGATGCAGCCTTTCCCTTGTGATCAACATAGCTTCCAAGGATTGGCGTGATGAGTACTGCCAACAGGGGGAACACGGCGAAGATTGACTCGGCCGACTGGCGCATGTAGCCCATATAACAATAGGTGATGAGCGATGCGATAGACAAAGCCAGGAGGGTATACTTCGCACTGGCCTGCTTCTGGAAGTTGCTGGCGAAACCGAAACCTGCCACGAGCAGCATGATGACATACTGAACGATGGTAACGTCGGGCAGAGCCCAGAACGAATCGGCTGCGGGAGCTTCGAGCGTCAGGTTGCATTGAAGCATGTTGACGGCATACTTCTGGAAGGGGAAGATGGCGCTATAGTAGAGCACGCAGAGCAGAGCCACGAGCCAGAAACCGCTTGAGGTAAGAATCTGTCCAAGGTCAGAAATCTTGAAAGGATCGTCCTTCTCCTCAGCCTCACCGGTCTGTGCATCGAGTTTCTTATCCATCACAAAATAAACGATGGTCATAATGAGGGCAATACAAAGCAATACTACACCGAAAGCCACCGAACGGCTCACGCTGATGGTGCCGCCCAAACGGGCAAAGAAGGGCGAGAAGATCATACAGGTGGCCACACCCAGACGAGCCAGAGCCATCTCGGAGCCCATGGCCAGAGCCATCTCGTGACCCTTGAACCACTTGACGATACCGCGACTGACAGTGATGCCGGCCATCTCGCATCCACAACCAAATATCATGAAGCCACAGGCGGCAAACTTAGCCGAGGCAGGCATTCCCTCATAGAAGGGCGATACACCCAATTCATCGAACACGGGGATGTAGTTAAGGTTGTTGGTGAACCAGGTATCCAGACTTGAGCCTACGAAGGCATCGGTAACAGCGTACCACTTGATGACTGCGCCCACCAGCATAACAACGGCCGAAAGAACAGCTGTGAAGCGAACGCCCATCTTGTCGAGGATGATACCTGCAAAGATCAGGAAGAAGGCAAACACATTGAGGAACACCTCAGAACCCTGCATCGTGCCGAAAGCACTTGAATCCCATCCACGCTCAGAGAGCATCAGGTCCTTGATGGGCGAGAGGATGTCCATGAAAATGTAGCTGCAGAACATGGCCAAGGCCAACAGCAGCAGCGCGGTCCACCGCATAGCAGCAGAATCGCGAAGTGTTTTTTGAATAGTTTGTGACATTGTTTTTATGAATGAATTTTTAAGTTATGATTTCATTTAATAGGGGGTTATGGCGGTTATGCCTTCTCGTCCAGGAGGTCGGGACGCAAGCGGCGTGTGCGCTCCATGGCCTGCTCCAACTCCCAGTTGCGAATCTTGGCCTCGTTGCCGCTCAACAGGATCTCGGGCACCTTCCATCCCTTATAGTCGGCAGGACGCGTATAGATGGGCGCTGCCAGAATATCATCCTGAAAACAATCGGAAAGGGCACTCTGTTCATCACCAATAACACCGGGCACCACGCGCACCACGGCATCGGCAATCATAGCTGCCACCAATTCGCCACCCGTCAGCACAAAGTCGCCAATGGAAATCTCACGGGTAATCAGGTGGTCGCGAACACGCTGGTCTATGCCTTTATAGTGGCCTGCCAGGATAATCAGGTTGCCTTTGAGCGAGAGCTCGTTGGCCATATGCTGGTCAAAGCGCTCACCATCGGGCGAGGTGAAGATAACCTCGTCGTAGTCGCGCTCGGCCTTCAGGGCTGTGATGCATCGGTCGATGGGTTCGCACTGCATCACCATGCCGGCACTGCCGCCATAGGGATAATCGTCAACGCGGCGCCACTTGTCTAATGTGTAGTCGCGCAGATTGTGCAAACGAATCTCGGCCAGTCCTTTCTTCTCGGCGCGGGCCAGGATACTTTCGTGAACAAAGCCCTCGAGCATTTCGGGCAATACGGTAATGATGTCTATTCTCATTTTCTTAGATTTACTGTTCTTTGTAAAAACGGATGATGTCGGCTATACGACGCTCGCCTTCTTCGCGCCCCATGTCGTAGGCGTGCTGCATCTTAGCGGGATCGTGACTCACATGGCCTATGGGAATTGGGCCGTTGGGACGAATCACAAGGCAGCGGCCTTCCTGTTCGGCCTTTCTAACATAATCTAACTGGCGATTATACATCAGATGACGCTTATCGAGCGCCTCAATCATCTTGGGATATTTCCTTAGCGACAAACGGAGTAGGGGCATCAACTTATTGTGTTCCTTCTGATAGCCCTCGGGCTGGGTCAGCACAACAACGTTCCTATCATACCCAAGACTCTCAAAATACTCAAGGGGAATGGAATCGGCCACTCCGCCATCGAGCAACTTATAGCCTTCAAGTTCTATGACACGCGAAACAAGGGGCATTGACGCCGAAGCTCGAATCCAGTCGTAAGTGGTGTCATCAGCCTTCTCCAGGTGCTTATAAACGGCTTTTCCCGACTCAACATCGGTACAAACGGCATAAAACTGCATGGGGTTGGAATTAAAGGCCTCATTGTCGAAAACATCCAGTTCGCGGGGCATTATGTGATAGGCAAACTGAGCGTTGAAATAATTGCCAGTGGTAAGGAATGAACAAATGCCGCTGTAGCGCGAATCATGGGCATAGGCTTTATTGTAACGGATGGCACGACCAATCTGCCGACTCTTGTAGTTGCAACCGAAAGCAGCACCTGCCGACACGCCGATAAGTCCATCAGGCCACACGTCATGCGCCATCATCACATCGATGATGCCCGAGGTGAATAGCCCTCGAAAGGCGCCGCCTTCTAATACCAGTCCGCACTTCATTCCTTATTCTATTAGTTTTTGACGTGCAAAAGTAGTGCTTTTTTTTTAATTATGCAAACAATATTCTATGGAAGTTGAAGATATTCAGTTTTTTATTTGTAATTTTGCAGTCGTAATTTCAGAAACTTATGGACGAGAAATTAAGAATAGAGCAACTCAGAAAAGAACTTCACGAGCATAATTATCGCTATTATGTATTGAACCAACCTACCATTGGCGATCAGGACTTCGATTTCATGATGAAAGAGCTTCAGGATCTGGAGGCTAAACATCCTGAGCTCTACGATGCAAACTCGCCTTCACAGCGTGTGGGCAGCGACTTGCAGTCTGGTTTTCAGCAGGTGACTCATCGCTATCCCATGCTATCACTGGCCAATACTTACAGCGAGGCCGACGTGCGCGATTGGTACGAGAGTGTGAAAAAGGGCTTGGCAGGCGAGGATTTCGAAGTATGCTGTGAGATGAAGTACGATGGTCTTAGCATCTCGCTGACCTACGAGAAGGGTCGGTTAACGCAGGCTGTGACCCGTGGCGATGGCGTACATGGTGACGATGTGACTGCCAATGTGAAGACTATCCACTCTATTCCGTTGATTCTTCCGGGAACTGGCTATCCTGATGAATTCGAGATTCGTGGTGAGATACTGATGCCTTGGAGTAGTTTTGAGCGACTGAACAAAGAGCGCGAGGCTGCCGAGGAGCCTCTGTTTGCCAATCCAAGAAACGCAGCCAGCGGCACCTTAAAGAGTCTTGACTCAAGAGTAGTGGCTCAGCGTCAGCTAGATGCATATCTGTACTATTTACTTGGCGAACAACTACCTGCCGATGGACATTACGAAAACCTGGAGGCTGCTGCATCATGGGGCTTCAAAATATCGCAAGGCATGCGTAAAGTGCGGACCGTGGACGAGGTAATGGACTTTATCAATTATTGGGATAAAGAACGTAAGAACCTCCCTGTTGCAACGGATGGTATTGTTCTGAAGGTCAACTCATTGAGTCAACAACGTTCATTAGGATATACAGCAAAGAGTCCACGCTGGGCCATCGCCTATAAGTTCAAGGCCGAGCGCGAGTCTACGCGTTTGCTGGAGGTGACCTATCAAGTAGGGCGAACAGGCGCGGTGACGCCTGTGGCCAATATGGAACCCGTACAGTTGGCTGGCACCACCGTAAAGCGAGCAACACTGAACAACGAGGATTTCATCCGCAGCTTCGACCTGCATATTGGCGATATGGTGTATGTGGAAAAGGGCGGTGAGATTATTCCTAAGATTGTCGGAGTGAACATCGACGAGCGTCCTATCATCGCCCAGCAAGTACAGTTCATCAAGAAGTGCCCTGAGTGCGGTGCTCCATTGGTACGTTACGAGGGAGAAGCTGCCTGGTATTGCCCAAATGATGCTGGATGTCCACCACAGATCAAAGGAAGAATAGAACACTTCATCGCTCGCAAAGCTATGAATATTGATTCACTAGGACCTGAGACTGTGGATGAATACTATCGTCGTGGACTCATTAAGAATGTGGCAGACCTGTATGATATTGACGTGCAGCAAATTAACGGCGATGGCAGTCGCACAAAATCGGCACAACGCATTGTTAATGGCATACAGAAGTCAAAGGAAGTACCCTTCGAAAGGGTGGTCTTTGCACTAGGCATCAGATTCGTAGGCGAAACAACGGCACGCCTTCTGGCACGTCATTTCAAGACGATGGACGCACTCATGAACGCTGGATTGGAAGAACTTCAAGAGGTGGAAGGTGTTGGCGAAGTGATGGCAAAGAGTATCATTAGCTATTTTCATAACGAAGAGAATCTTCGCATCGTCAACCGTCTGCGCGACTATGGTGTTCAAATGCAGTTGGCAGAGAATCAAATGATGCCTGCAAGTGAGAAACTGGCCGGACAAAGCATCGTGATCAGTGGCGTATTCCAGCATCACAGTCGCGATGATTACAAGTTACTCATTGAGCAGAACGGTGGAAAGAACGTGGGGTCCATCAGTAATAAAACGTCATTTATTTTGGCAGGAGAAAACATGGGTCCATCAAAACTCGAAAAGGCTCAGAAGCTAGGAATAAGAATCATGAACGAGGACGAATTTCTCGACTTAATCAAATGAATATCATAGTATCTAACGAAATCAAATCGGTATGTCCTGAGTTTGTTGGGGCAGCTGTAGAGGCAAGGGTAAAGAACACTCCGTTTTGTCATGAATTATGGGACGAGATTCATCTTTTAGAGAACCGCTTCCGCCAGACGCTGACCACCGACTCCCTGAAAGATATGCCAAGCATCGCAGCCACACGTCGCGTATATAAAGCTTGCGGCAAGGACCCTTCGCGCTACAGACCTGCAAGTGAGCAACTGATTCGCAGAATGTTGCAAGGAAAGGAACTCTATCAGATTGATACTTTGGTCGATTTGGTCAACCTCGCATCCATTGCCTATGGCTATAGCATCGGAGGCTTTGATGCAGATAAGTTTGTGGGCGACACACTGACGCTGGGCATTGGGCGCGAAGGAGAGCCATATGAAGGCATAGGACGCGGACCACTGAACATCGCAGGACTGCCTGTATATCGCGATACGCAGGGTGGAGTAGGGACTCCCACAAGCGATAACGAACGTACGAAAATGACACTGGAAACCACTCACTTGGTGGTACTTGTCAATGGCTATGACGGCAATCGTGAACGCGTCATGGAGAATGCACAATATATGAAACAACTCATCGAACGATTTGCATCTGGCTCCGATTGCTCGATAACGCTATATCCGTAAGCCTAAAGTTTAACACCGATTAACTCGATTTTAGTCGGTGTTCTTTATTCTTGTTTCAATATTTTTTCGTACCTTTGCATGCTGAAAAGAGAAAGCATTATTAAATTGGTATGGAAATAGCAAGTAAGTATGACCCTAAAGAGGTCGAAGGTAAATGGTATCAGTACTGGCTGGACAATAAATTGTTTAGTTCTAAGCCAGATGGTCGTGAACCCTACACGGTGGTGATTCCACCCCCCAACGTTACAGGTGTGCTCCACATGGGACACATGCTGAACAACACCATTCAGGATATCTTAGTTCGTCGTGCCCGCATGGAAGGCAAAAACGCCTGCTGGGTACCTGGCACAGACCACGCTTCTATTGCTACCGAAGCAAAGGTAGTGAAGAAGTTGGCCAGTCAGGGCATTAAGAAACGCGATCTCACCCGTGAGCAGTTCTTAGAGCATGCATGGGATTGGACCAATGAGCATGGAGGCATCATCCTGAAGCAGTTGCGCCGTTTGGGTGCCAGTTGCGATTGGGACCGCACAGCCTTCACCATGGACGAAAAGCGTAGCGAGAGTGTCATCAAGGTTTTCGTTGACCTCTACAACAAGGGCCTTATCTATCGCGGCCTGCGCATGGTTAACTGGGATCCTAAGGCTCTGACAGCTCTTTCAACCGAGGAGGTGATTTACAAAGAGGAGCAGAGTCATTTGTTCCATCTGAAATATTATGTTGACGGCTTGACATCTCTCGACAACGAAGAGGCTTTGAAGGCCGAAGGCAACGTCATCCACAAGGATGCCAAGGGTTATTACGCTGTTGTTGCCACCACTCGTCCTGAGACAATCATGGGCGATACGGCTATGTGTATCAACCCCAAGGACCCAAAGAACCAGTGGCTGAAGGGCCGCAAAGTCATCGTTCCTCTGGTGAACCGCGTGATTCCCGTCATTGAGGACCGTTATGTAGATATCGAGTTCGGTACTGGTTGTTTGAAGGTGACACCCGCCCACGACACGAATGACTACATGCTGGGCAAGACACATAACCTGGAGACTATCGACATCTTCAATGCAGACGGAACCATCTCAGACCAGAGCACCCTCTATGTGGGTATGGACCGCTTCGACTGCCGTAAGCAGATTGCCAAAGACCTGCAGGAAGCTGGTCTGATGGAGCGAATCGAGGATTATGTCAACAAGGTAGGCTACTCAGAGCGTAATCCCGATACAGCTATCGAGCCCCGTCTTTCATTGCAGTGGTTCCTGAAGATGCAGCACTTTGCCGACATCGCTCTGCCTCCTGTGATGAACGACGAGTTGAAGTTCTATCCCGCTAAGTATAAGAACACCTACAAGAACTGGTTGGAGAATATCCAGGACTGGTGTATCTCTCGCCAGTTGTGGTGGGGACACCGTATTCCCGCTTACTATTACAATGACAATGATGATTATGTAGTAGCAGAAACAGCAGAGAAAGCACTTGAACTGGCTCGCGAAAAGAGTGGCAATGCCAATCTGCAGGCATCAGACCTTCGTCAGGATGAGGATGCTCTCGACACATGGTTCTCTTCATGGCTGTGGCCAATCTCGCTGTTCGATGGTATCAACAACCCCGGCAACGAGGAGATTAAGTATTACTATCCCACCAGCGACTTGGTGACTGGTCCCGATATCATATTCTTCTGGGTGGCACGTATGATTATGGCCGGCGAGGAGTATATGGGAACCTTCCCCTTCAAGAACGTGTACTTCACCGGTATCGTTCGCGACAAGCTGGGACGTAAGATGTCTAAGTCACTGGGCAATTCACCCGATCCCATCGACCTCATCGAGAAGTTCGGTGCCGATGGTGTACGTATGGGCATGATGCTCTCTGCACCTGCAGGTAACGACATCCTCTTTGACGAGGCACTTTGCGAGCAGGGACGTAACTTCAACAATAAGATTTGGAACGCCTTCCGTCTGGTGAAGGGCTGGCAGGTAGCTGATGGTACCGCCACAGCCACAAACAAGACAGCCGTAGCTTGGATGGAAGCACGCATTAAGCAGGCCAACGAGGAACTGAAAGACCACTTCTCAAAGTATCGTATCAACGATGCCTTGATGACCGTCTATAAGCTCTTCTGGGATGAGTTCTCACAGTGGTACCTCGAGATGGTGAAGCCCGCCTATAAGGATGGCGTGCAGCAGCCCATCGACCGCGAGACCTATGACGCCACTCTGCGTTTCTTCGAACTTCTTCTTAAGATGCTTCACCCCTTCATGCCATTCATCACCGAGGAACTGTGGCAGGCACTCTACGAGCGTAAGGAAGGCGAGAGCATCATGCGCGATAGTCTTGTGCTCGACGCACCTACAGCCGAGAAACTGAAACTCATCGAGAATATCGAGCAGGTGAAGCTGGTTGTCTCTGGCGTACGCACCGTTCGCAGTCAGAAGAACATCGCACCCAAGGAGCAGCTCACACTCCAGACCGTTGGTCAGAACCAGTTCGAGGCCTACAACGACGTCATCATGAAGATGGGCAACCTTGCTTCTATCGACGTGGTAGAGGCAAAGGATCCCTCAGCATCAGCCTTCATGGTGGGAACCGACGAGTTTGCAGTACCCCTGGGCGACCTCATTGACGTGGAAGCCGAGATTCAGAAGATGGAAGCACAGCTCAAGCACCTTGAGGGATTCAAGGCTGGCGTTGAGAAAAAGCTGTCAAACGAGCGATTCGTTCAGAATGCGCCTGAGGCCGTGGTGGCACTGGAGCGCAAGAAGTTGGCCGACTCAGAAGAGAAGATTGCCGCACTGAAGGAATCGATCAATGCACTTAAGAAATAATAATTATATCAGGATAATTTATGGAATGGTTTGTTAATCTATTTGCTAATACGGAATCGGTGGCGCACATCGCGTTGATATACGCCATCGTGATTGCTGTGGGTGTATACCTCGGCAAGATTAAGGTTTTTGGTATCTCACTTGGTGTCACCTTCGTGCTCTTTGCGGGCATCCTGTTGGGTCACATCTACAAGATCTACGCCCCGGAGTCGGAGTTTGCCGCACCGGGAGCCACGCTCACCTTCATTCAAGACTTCGGATTGATCCTCTTTGTCTTCATGATCGGTTTGCAGGTAGGTCCTGGCTTCTTTGAGAGTTTCGGTAAGGCCGGCATCAAACTGAATGCTCTGGCAGCATCAGCCATTGTGCTCAACATCGTGGTGATGTTTGCATGCTACTTTATCTTCTTCTATCAGAAGCACGATGTGAACGATCTGCCCATGATGGTTGGTACCCTCTACGGTGCAGTAACGAACACCCCC